>ENA-OQII01000135-OQII01000135.1-human-gut-metagenome-genome-assembly--contig:-NODE-135-length-12896-cov-2.917300_pt1 | contig 12896 bp, 15 predicted proteins | sample MGYA00242577_ERZ504742 | MGnify/ENA primary metagenome ERZ504742 (study PRJEB26092, sample SAMD00036443) | human gut metagenome | host: Homo sapiens | study: EMG produced TPA metagenomics assembly of...
CCCCATCTCCGAATAGCGAAATGATAGATTGCGGGAAAAATTGAAATGCGATGAAAGCAATTGTGGAAACAACAAGGTTCCATTTACCGCAAGCAGGTAAGCCTCCCGTACACGATGGTATTGCCTTGCCCCATAGTTGAAGCCGATAATCGGCTGTGTTCCCTGCGAGATTCCTACAACAATCGCAAGGATTATGGCATTTGTTTTCATAACAATTCCGCAAGCAGCTAAGGGAATATCTGTTCCATATTTTGTTAATGCGCCGTAATAAGTCAACGAATTGTACTGAATGATTTGAATCACGGTAACTGCAATCTGGTTTGAGCTGCTGCTGATTCCCATGCTGCAAATTTTCATGCTTTCTTTGATGTCCAATAAAAACGACTCTTTTTCAAAATGGATTGTTTGGAAACGCCATAGATAACGGAGTGCGAGTATGAAGGAAAAAATTTGCCCAATAACTGTTGCCCAAGCTGCGCCGGCAATCCCCCAATCGCAAGCAAAAATAAAAATAGGGTCAAGAATGGTATTGATAATAGCTCCCATAACCATGCAAACCATTGAATACTTTGGTTTTCCATCTGCTCGAATCAAATTGCTCATACCATTCGTTACAATAAGAAACGGCATTCCAATCAATGTTATGCTGGCATACTGCTTTGCATATGGAAATACATCTGTCGTTGCCCCAAATGCCTTTTAGGAGCAAAGACAGAAAAGCTTCACCAACCAACAAATAAATAATTCCGAAAATCCCCATCAGAACAATACCATTTCCCGCTGCTTTTGGCGGCAGCTTTCGGCTCTTTGCGTCCAAGACAGAGGGAAACACGGGAAGCACTGCCAATTCCAACCAGCAGTGCAATAGCAAGGCAGATGGTAGAGAACGGGTAGGCAACATTGGTTGCTGCATTTCCCAGATAACCGACCCCTTGACCAATAAAAATCTGATCCACAATATTGTAGATTGAGCCGACAAGAGACGCCATAATACTGGGAATGGCAAAATCTTTCAACAGTTTTGAAATTTTTTCATATCCTAGGGGATTCTCAGTCATTAAATTCATCCCCCTTTCTTTCTATACGGAGTTCCGCTGTAATATTTTCACCTGCCTGAATCAGCAAATCAATAAAGAGGTTTTTATCAGATTCCCTGAAGCCTTGCAATAAAAGAGCTTCTGTCTTTTCACATACCGTCTGTACCTCATCAATTACAGACAGCGCACGTTCCGTAGGATACAGCTTACACGTCCGCTTATCCTTATCATTTGGGGAACGCATAATCATTCCCTGCTTTTCTAATGCCGCAACTGCCCGTACAATATTGCTCGGATGAACATAAAACATATCCATTAAAGAATCCTGTAAAATGCCAGGCGAACGACAGATTTTAATCAAAAACATATATTGGCTGTTGTTGATTCCAAAGGGGGCAAGCTGTTTATCCAAATAGATTTTGTAAAATCGGTCTGTTACTGAAAGCCATTTTAATAGTTTCATAGATATATTCCTCCTAACCACCAGTATTATAACACAATATGCATGCGTGCGCACGCAACTACTTTTAACATTATATCTTCCGCTTGTCAGCAGATTAAGATAAACAAACTGCTTATACTCTTTGAGATACTGCAAATGCCTTTGCCTGCTCTAAAAGGCTGTCCATCTGTTTACTTCCGAACGCCTTTTTCAGCAGTTTATAATTTTTGTTTTCCGCACGGAGGTTTTCATTCTCTCCCGCCAATTTCTCATTCGTTTTTGTCAATCTTTCATTTTCACGGTGAAGATTGCTGTTTGTGATATTCAGCCGATAATAGCTGTCATACGCTTCAAAACATCTGATAAGAGCCGTTTTAACAAGCGATTTCAGCTTTTGTACCAAAGGCTCTGCCAGTTTATTTTTATACGTTTTTGCAGACATTAACCCCTGCGGCTCTAGTAGCTGATATTCAGGAGAAGTGTCAAGCACCTGCTCAAGCGTTTTTAAGTTCTCAATGCCCTTATCATAATTCTCTACCCTGTCAGACAATATTTGAAATCCCTCTTTCTTCTCTAAAATCTGCCCCTCAAGCTGAACAACCTCTTTTTCCCGCTCCTGCTTTTTATGGTCAAGGACAGATAAATGTTTCTCATGCGTACCCTTATGCTCCCACTCAATGCCGTGCCGCTCCATGACAGCGGAAAGCTGTCTTTTTCGGACTGTACCCACTAGCTCCACTCTGTATCTCCACGACTGCCGCCCTTAACCCCCTGCTTGGCTAACGCCTGTTTGAGTGATACTCTTGTATCTAATCCCCGCTTACTGCCTGTCGTAATTTGATGGAAACAGATGCGCATACCTATAAGTGATTTCTATGCTCTCATGCCCCACAATCGTAATAAAGCCCTTCTGTTTCAGCTCATCATTCAATTTCTTAATGAGCTTGTAAGCATAAGGCTTTGACACGGAAAGCTCCTGCGCCACCTCGTCTGCACGGATAAATTTGTTGTCCATAGAATCAATCCTTTCTTTAAATTTTTGATACGCCGTTTTCCATAAATGCTGTTCCTGCCCCTGTTTCAGCGGCGTTATCTTGCTCATTCCCTTTCGGAAAGTCTTTGCAAAGTATCTCATTTATACGGTCATTCAGTTTTATTAAGCAATTACGCTTAGATTATCTGCATTATACTAAGCATTTCTGCTACCATGTAAACATATGAACAAGGAGTGAAACACTATGGCAATAGGCGAAAGAATACATTTTTTCCGCATCATGCGGGGCATGACACAGAAATATCTTGGTATGCTTGTCGGTTTTCCCGAACGGAGCGCAGACGTGCGTCTGGCTCAATATGAAACAGGCTCACGCAAACCCAAAGCAGAACTTACCGCCGCACTGGCACAGGCTCTTGACGTTGCGCCGCAGGCTCTTGACATCCCCGATATTGACAGCCAAATCGGGCTTATGCACACCTTATTTGCCCTTAAAGACATTTACGGTCTTACCATCAGTGAAACAGACGGAGAGGTCTGTTTGAAAATCAGCAAGGACAAGGGCAAAGCCGCTGAAGAACTACTACAAATGCTCACCGTTTGGCAGGAACAGGCTGCAAAACTCACCACCGAAGAAATCAGCAGGGAAGAGTACGACCAGTGGCGGTACAATTACCCGAAGTTTGACACTACGCAGCAGTGGGCGAATGTCCCCTCTAAGGAATTAAGCGATGCCTTAGTCAAAACATTCAAAGACAAACTAAAAACCGATTGACAAGAACGCAAAAAACGCCCTTAGCCATGAGTTACTACCCACAGCTAAGGGCGTTTCTAATATGGATTTATCACAGTCACACAAACCGCTTTAAAATCATTCCTCGACCTGCAAACCACTTATCCGTAAGAATAATCGCACTTGCGTAACCGTTATCAATTTGTTATCAAAAGACCTTTTGTAATGCCGCAAACCCGCATAAACGCTGGATTTGCTAAGCATTTTTGTTTATTCAAACTCGGCAAATCCAAAGATATTATTAAGCATATTTGTTTAGGTTTTATATCTTTTTTGCCGTTATTTTATTTCTGTTACATATATTATTTTGGCTCGCTGATTTTCTGTTGCCAATTTGTTGCCAGCAGACTTTCCTATATCTGTCCCATTTTAGTGCATTGTTTTATTTTAATGTATGTTAATTTTATATGAACCTTCTTCACTTTTTTCAAACGTCAAATCTTCTCCTGTAACATCATTTTCCGTTAATGCCTGAATTGCTTCTTCCCAATGAAGAATGGTTGTAACATTGTCCTGATTAGATTCTCTATGCAACTCATGTGTTACTTTTAATTTATATTTTCCGTATGATTTACCATTTATTTCAAGTTCAACAGGTATATATGTTTTTTCTCCTTTCTCAGTTTTTTCCCATTTGCACTCTGAAAAAACTTCATTACGAAAGTAAGTAGTTTGATCTATCTTCTGCCCATCTACTTTATATCCAGCCTGAGATAAACGTAAATTACAAGTGGGATTACTTTTCTCACTTGGTTGTTGAGTATCTGATTTTGGTAAATTATGCTTTTCCCAAACTTTTTTCATCTATTACCCCTTCTTTTCTCATATTCTTTATATTATCATATTTAATTACTTTAAACAATAAAAACAGTTTTTCTTCCTACTATCAGTGTTCCCACAGCTTTATAATTTCTTCACTATCTAATTCATGCCATGCCTCTTTCCATAATTGTAAATATGGGATATCTCTTGAAGAAGGCTCCGGATCACATTTTCCAATTTGAACAATTGATGGCAACACTACTGCGTCTCCTATTAATAAACATTCTCCGACTTTTAAAGAAGGCATCTTCTCTGTAATACTTCCCAGTGTATCTGGCAATAATCTTTTTACATAATTTTGATCTGCAGGGTTTGTAAGCCGCAAAGCCAAAAATTATTACATTGAGAAAATATTGTTTCAGATATCTCTGACGGCCGTTGACTCGCTAACAATAATGAAACTCCATATTTTCTTCCTTCTTTCGCTATCCTTTCTATAGATTCTCTAGAAGCTCTGTATTTTGCTAAATCATTATTTGGTATATATTTATGTGCCTCTTCATATACTAGCAATAATGGTATATCATTATTTACCTTCGTTTCTGAATCATCTATAGCTCGCAGTCTTTTATAATAATATCCAAATTCAATAAAATTCTTGATATTAATGAAACAGTAATACTCAAAACTTCAAACGGCACACCACTTAAGTCTATTATAGTAATATTTGCCCTATTCGCTGTATATCCTAATAACTGCTTAAGTGTATCTTCAAATGAAATTTTTTTAGCTCTCTCTCCAAGCAAAAATTCAAGTCGTTTATCTCCAATTTTGTTTTCTAATCTACTAACAAAATTAGACAATTTGCCATTTAAAGGACCTGCCTTTTTTCCCCTCGATCCATCAAGCATTTCTTCATTTTTCTCTTTAGCAAATGTTAAAACATCATCTATATCAAAAAAAACCGGCGAGTCGAAATGAAGTTTTTCTTTTACTTCTGTGTCCCCTGAATAATATCTTTTTTTACTTGCAACTACTGCTTCTTTGAATACATTACGTTGGTTATGATCATTGGCTTCTGTATCAATAAAAAGCTCTTGCAATTCATCACTATTCAACAGCCAATATGGCAACACCAAATTAGATATATCAATAAAATTAGCATCCGGGAATGCCGTATGATACTCTGAATGAATATCAAAAAACAACTATATGTGAATTATTTAGCCCTTAATACGTCCCGTTTTTCGAATCAATTGCCTTTTGAAGTATCTTCGCTACTGAATGAGATTTTCCCGATCCTGTTGAACCAACAATTGCAATATGTTTGTTAAAAAACTTATCTCCGTCTACCGGTACTGAAATCGATTTATCTGCTGATAATGTTGAAAAACTAAACTTCTTTTCATCTCTCAAAGATTCTTCAAAGATTTTTTGAATTTCTTCCTTTTTAGCAGGCTCAACTTTCTTAGGCGGAATTGCAATCGTATCTCCACCTCTTTCAAATTGACCATTTCTAATTATGCCCAATGGGTTAGCCTCTAATATATATTTTCTATTAGGTTCTCCGATTTGATTAACTCCGACTTCAATATTGAAATTTTCAATAATTGCTATTAATACTGCATTATCATTATCGGCAATCCGAAGATATGAGCCTACCTTAAGTTTTTCTTCTGCTAATTGAAAATTTTCCAAATCATCAACTGATATTTTCACTTTATTTGGTAGAACTGCAATAACTTCTGCATTAAGTTTTTCTTTTTCCTCCATCATTCTCCCCCTTTAAATCATCATACAAACATCTTCTGTTTTAGAAATTTGTATCCCAAAGCAAAGATTATACTCACTTTCATAAAATGGTTCATCCAAATAGAACTGGTAAATTTCTTTAATTCCTGTGACTTTTTCTAAAATCTCATTCAAATTTTCAATATGATTAATAATTTTTACTTTTATTTCATTTTCATAATTTGCTCTACGTATAATAGAAGCAACCGCAAATTCTGCCCCTAAAAAGTCATAGCCATCCCATAAACGTATGTCTTCTCGTTGTAATTTTTCTTTAATTCAACTAACCGATCTTCCGTAATGCCCTTAAAATAAATATATGGACAAAATGGTTTTACTTCTCTTCTGGATAATTTGCTCCAATTTTTGATATTTTTGCAATTAGTGAAATAAGCTTTTATCATCAACCACTTTATCACATTCAATTAGAAAAAGCGTTCATATGGAGACACATTCTTGGGTGAAAAATACTGTTTTCGTATATCAGCACAGTAATTTTTTATTCCTTTGAATTGCAAATACCATTTATCAAACAACATTTTTTTATTATCAATCTTATCTAAAAATTCTCTTTTACTTACAATTCTATCACATATTTTCTGTTGTACGGCTTTTTCTTTAACCAATCTAAGAGCATTGTTGTAATAATAATATTCTGCCTCAAATCTCTCACATTGAAAAATTTTTTCCAAATTGCTTATTACTTTTTCCTGTTGTTCATAGTAGTCTTCCGCATTAATATCAACATCTACTTTGCTTAGAAATTCTTCTATATCTTCATCAGTTAAATTCAATTCTTCATGAAGAATATGAGGCGTTTCTTTCTCAGTATATGTAAATAAACTTTTTTTCGCAAATTCTACGCTTAATGATCCCGGATATTTGTCTTGCCCTGATTGATATTTACCATATAATTTATATCGTATTTTCTTTTTTCTGGAGTTCTATTGACATAATCTTTAAGCATAAGCCTAATTGGTTTTGCAATAACCGAATGATTATATTCTGTTTTTGCATAATACTTACACTGTACGGCAACCATTTCTTTTTCTTCAAGAATATCAACGTCTTCTATTCCCTCTATTGTCACAGTATCTGCTTCATTTACTAAACTTATTAATTGAAAAATAAAATAGTCAAACTGATAATAATATCCTTTTATTGTATCTACCGCATCCCTGCTTCTTGCCATATACTTTATCCTCTTTTTAATCTCCTATGCTGCATCTTCTTCCATATTCCCCTTGCCATAGAACAAGTCTTCTCATCAACATGCAAATACTCGTCTAAAATACTATTATCTACAAGATCCAAAGCCTTCTCAATATTCTCTCCATTACGCACAATTTCATCTACCTGATATAATATTTCCTTAACCTTTTCAATTGGAACACAATCCAAAATAGGAACCAATACATTTCCTACTTCTCCCGGCAATATTTCTAATACCCCGCCACCATAACTACGTCCACAGATTTCCGTAAAAGCGAAAGAAATACTATTATAGTACGATAAAACTATTCTCTCTGGCTCAATATCATTATTAAATTTTATTCTATGCATAGTATCTGTAGAAACAGCATCGCAACAATTCAATACGAATTTGGGATATAGATTATTTCTACGAAGGAAAAAAGCATCTGGCACCCATACAGATGGTATTCGATACCATTTCTCTCTAATTTTACATTTATATCCCGTGTTATCACCATTCTTCTCGCCAAGTTCAATATATTTTTTTTGTCCTTGACTATATTTTTCTATTGGGGTATCTGGAAAATCAATCAAATAAGCCGCTTTTCCCTGCTCAACATTTTTCTTCCAGTCCTCATATTTAAAGAAAACACTATGTGCATGAGAACTTCTTCCTATCAATGGTCGAACAACATTAGTTAAATCATATACTTCAACCATTTTTTTATCTACTGAAAAGTACTTATTATTTCCTGTTGTAATCCCCACATTAATAATACCGGTTTCAGACAGTGTTTGAAATCTATCATCATTTTTCAAATCTAAAATCAGTTGATTTTCTTGCTCTGTTGTAAAGTATTTTGTCCACTTTTCATGCACATGGCTAAGTTTCTGAAAACCATTCGCATATATATTAAGATTTTCTAAATCATCAAGGTTATTTAATTCTATGATCCTTATGCCTTTTTCTGAATCGCCTTTTTCTCCAATAAAAACTACCACTTCTTGTTCAATGCCTGGGAAAACCAATTCTTCAAATGTTAATAATGTTATTTGGGATAACTTGTTAGACAAAAACAATCTTAAATCTTCCGCATACGCAACCTGTAAAATTTCCGCTGGAATTACAAACGCGATTTTCCCATTATCATTCAACATATGAACGCAAGCAACTATGAATCCAACCCATGTGTTTATCAGCTTATTGGCTTTCATTCCATGGCTTGTTAATATTTCAGCCATTTCCATTCTCTGCTTTTCTTCAAGATATTGATAACGTATATACGGTGGATTTCCAAGTATCAAGTCATACTTATTTATATCCTTATATTTTTGATAAAACTCAAAAAAATCTCCATTCACAACAGATACATTTGGATTATTTTTTAGCTTCTCAGCCACTTTTTGGGCTTCATTTTTTTCGATTTCTATTGCAGTTACTTTTCTATTTTTAGTCAAAAACTGAGTTTCAACTAATGCATCTACAAACACCCCATCTCCGCAACTGGGTTCTAATATTGATTTAATAGATGCATCCTTCTTAAAAAAATCCACCATTTTTTCTGCCAATTTTAGTGGTGTATAATAAGCACCTCTTAATTTCTGTTCTGTACTATCTTCTTTTAATATCATTCTCTCACCTAAAATTGCAAATTATAAATTTTTGTAATATTATCTTCAATTTGTTTGCTTAAATTTTTCTTTTCAGCTTCTATTACGCTAATAGATGCTTTATCTTTTTTCTGTTCTAATGCAATATTCAACTCATTTATTTTCTTTGTTGAAATAAGCACTGATTCATATAACGCTTTTTGCTTTTCATCATCAAGATCTAATTCGACAAAAGGTATTTTCTTTAATAGATACGTTCCTCTCGCTGTAAATCCCCCTTCAAAATCACTTCCCATAATTTGAAATAACTTTTCTGTATATGGATGATTCAACCATGCTTGTATATACCGTAAATCATACTTTGAACCAGGCAACTTTGCTATTGCACAATACCCCGCTGTACCGCCAGAAGCAATGAGCATATCATTTTCATCATATGCATACATTGGTTCTTTACTTAAAATTCTAACAATTAACTTAGGAGTATCTACAAATGCAGTCAACGCTTGTGTTCTTCCATATTGATACCAAGTATCGGCTGTTGCATTTTTTATGTCACGACCTTTTCCACCATTTAAACATTTTGGAACTAACAAGTCATAGCAGTCCTGTAGATATTGATATGTTCCAGGATACTCTTTTTTCATAATCTCAACGTTGATCAAGCTACCATCTGCATTATATGGAAAAATAATATGCTTATCCGTTTTTAACAATGAATATGTACCCATTCCTTTTTCATCAGCCTTAGTTGGTTTGAAGAAAGGCTTCAAAATACACTTTTCTATATGGTATCTTTTTTCAAACTTATCTACAATTATTTCTTCTCCTGTTTCCGAAACAATTTCATCTTTATCAAACCAATATACCGGTTTAGGTCTTTCTGCACTTGTTTGTATTCCATTAAAAATATTTACTATTTCACCTAATGGTTTCCCATTTTCTTCTACCGTTGCAATCATTTTCATGAATTTAATATCGGTAGTTAATCTCCACGGATTTTCATCTAATAATTCATTCTTTATCCTAATACTTTCCTGTTCTTCCCCAGTCCACAGATCAATTAGCGAAGTAACATTTGTATATTCCATCTGCTTACTGCTTTCTTTGCATAATGTAATGATGCAACTATAAATAGTCTTATCAGGGAAAAGTTGCATATCTCCAAAATCATCTAATTTGGATACATGTTTAGATATTATCCGCCGCAGTTCTTGTCCTGCTCCTATTTTATAAAATTTATTCGGCACGATATAACACATTTGACCATTTTCTTTTAAAATATTAAATGCTTCTTCAAGAAATAAAAAATATTTATCAAATTGTTTATATGCACTTTTATATTTCTTCTTATAAACTGCAAATTCTGCTTCTGTCTCTAAGGTATGAATATCTTCTGTTTTTACATATGGTGGATTCCCAATAATAGCGTCAAATTTTGATCCACTATTAATCATGCTCCATTCAAACGGTTTTATATTGCACAATACCTCTATTGACATATCTTTTCCAGATATATCTTCTCTACAAATCAATGAATTCCCATTTTTTATATTAAAACTTAAATCTGGTAAAATCGGAACGCATTCTTTCACAGATGCTAGTGTTTCATCTTCTATTAACTTTATTAATAAAGAAAATTTGCTAACCTCAACAGCATGAACATCAATATCTACGCCATAAATACATCTCGTCAAAATATCCTTTTTATCAGTTAATGGCAACTTCTTTTTTCCATTACTCAACTCTAATAAATGTTTTGGATTGTGCTGCATATACCATTCTGTACAATAATCAACCAAAAATTGATATGCCTCCTCTAAAAATATTCCCGATCCACAAGCAATATCTGCAATTTGAATGTTTTTTATTTCTTCTGGTGTTTTTTCTCACAAATTGGAGCTAATGTATTTTTTACCATATATTTTACAATTTCGACAGGTGTCGATACCACTGAACGATATTTATACTCTTTCTTCGCAGCCAATATTATATGGTCATCTCTTTCAACAAGGCTTTCTGTAAGAAAACTCTCATATATTTTCCCTAAAATTCCTGGCTCAATAATGTTAAACATATATGGAGTCTTCGGATAATATAGTGAAAGAATCATATTAAAAATAATATCATTATTCAAGTCAAAAATAATGTTATCACCCGCAAATAGCTTAGAATTATATTTTTTATCAACTTCTTTAAAAACTTTTGTTAATGCCCTCTGCAACTCTACTTTATTCCGTGCAGTTTCTTTTAAGTTTTGATATAAAGGAAGATTTCTATCTTCACAAATTCGTAAAAAGATAATTTGATTTATAAATTCCTGCACTACATCATTCAAAACGTCTATATCTTTGTATGTATTATCTGTACGATACAAGTAATCACCAATTTCAAGTCTCCATTCATTAATTTGCTTTAAGAAGACTTCATCTACTTCTGTTGAATATCGTTCTTCGTTTGGAAATCTATCCTCAACATATTTATCATATTTCCCAGTATAAACACTTTCTTTTGAAATCAACTCATATATTTCTTTATACTTCTTTAAATATTCTAAATAATGATATTTCCGATACAACGATACCGTCGCAGAATCTCCATCTTGTGGCTTATTTGTAACATCATAAATCATCATATCTTCAAAATTTGTTAATATGGACAATTTATGTTTTGCATTCCATCCATAACGTCTTGCCTGAATAGCCGGTTCTTGTTCTTCTTTTATATTTACTGCCGGTTTCTTGGCTTCTACAAAGATTTTTGATACCCCATTTAAAGTTAATGTATAATCTGGTCTATCTCCACTGTTTGAAAATTTTTCCACAACGACTTCTTTATATTGCGGAGATGTTCCTTTTTCATTGTGTACATCCCAACCAAAGCTCTCTAATAATGGACTTATAAATTCATCTCTGCAATCTTGTTCATTAAACTCTCTTGCATTTCTATAAAACTCCATATTTTTTTGATACTGGGCTATTAGTCTTAATAATCTTTCTTTATTATTCATATTTACATTCCCCACTTATCGTTAAAATTACAATGCGCTTTTACCACTTTTTACCCACTCGTCTACTTCGGTTAATTTAAATTTCCATAATCTTCCAATTTTGTGTGCTGGTATATCTGTTTTTTTAATCCAATTTCTGATGGTATCTTTTGTCACACCCAAATATTCTGCGGTTTCCTCTAAACTACACCATTTATCTATTAAATTACTCATCTTATCCTCCAGGCCTATATATCTTGCATAATAAAACTATTCTTAGTTTAACTCATTTTCTCCCAAAAAGCAACCATACGTTCTATGATTTAATAGTATTTAATGGTAATTTAAAGGGAAGAAATCTATTCCTTCCCTGACATCATTCTAATTCATATATACAACATTCATTAGCACAATCTCCTCCGCACAAGCCCGGATATTATTCATTCTCCCAACCCATGTCATCTGATCCTGCATCTTCAGTTCTTCCGTCACGCCTTGCCTTTCTTTCATCTGCTCCACTAATCTGTCCATCATCTGATTACACTCCCCATCAATCTGATGCAGATACTCATTTAACTTCCCGGCAAGTACCAATTCCAGATATAATCCTTTCCGATACTCCTGCAAATATGACTTTCTCAGCATTCCATACTTTCCAATCGGATAGTCTGTCTCTTCCGGGAGATACAGGTCTGGATAATACAGACCGTCCTCTCCTAAAATATAACTGATTCCATTTTCTCCCATAATGTGTTTCTCCATGATTGTCCTCCTATCTTGCTCCTCGATCTTTGTTCTGACTACGGGTATGCTGTTTATTTTTCTGTTCATTCTGTATTTCTTGTTTCTTTTCTGCCAGCTTCGCCCTAATACCATGCGCTACTGGCTCTTTTCCTGTGTCTTTCCTCCATTTTTCTATTGCAATTCGATACTGACTATACTCAGTCTGAGAAGCCTTAAAATCTTTTAAAAATTCCTGTACACTTCTATATCCGATTTTCTGTACAATTCTTAGAAAGTAATCTTTCATATCTCTGATCTGGCTTTTCAGTTCATCAATTTCTTTCTGCAATCCTTTTTTCTTTCTTCCTTTAAACCATCCCGTGACTTCTGACAGTTCTTTCTTCTTTGCAGAAAGCTGTTTTTGTTTCTGTTGAATTACACCGTTTTTAATCTTCCAGTTCTTTATTCACTTTAAATAGTTTCGGATACTTTGATGCAAGCCTCGTCATTTTAGGTTGTTCCGGTTCTGCCTTTTCTTCTTTTGTTGTCTTGACTGCTGC
>ENA-OQII01000138-OQII01000138.1-human-gut-metagenome-genome-assembly--contig:-NODE-138-length-12622-cov-3.204162_pt1 | contig 12622 bp, 14 predicted proteins | sample MGYA00242577_ERZ504742 | MGnify/ENA primary metagenome ERZ504742 (study PRJEB26092, sample SAMD00036443) | human gut metagenome | host: Homo sapiens | study: EMG produced TPA metagenomics assembly of...
CGACATATGTTTTTTCCAGTTTCTGCGTTTTTCCCTGACATCGGGGACGCTCCTGCTCTGAGGCATGAAGAGATTTTTTCTTGTAAGAATACCCGAGTTTAATAACTGCCTTGCGGACTGTTTCATTTCCTCACAGAGTTATCTGGGACAGCAGTTCAAAAAACTTACCGGGTTTACTTTAAAAGAATACCGTGACCGCTATGGGGTGTCGGAATTTAAAGGACGGAGTTAATACACCTCAGCATTCATTTGTCTCTGCACATCATCCAGTATCTTTTCTATCCAGCTGATTGCATTCTCCACCTGTACCCTTGCATCTGCAATTTTGCTCTGCACCATGTAGTCAGCCGCAAGCTTTGCTATAACAGAAGGGACTGTAAAAATCAGTCCCTTAATTTGTCCTTATAAGATTCTTTTACCTACATTGTAAGATGTTGCTTTAACTCTTACTTTATGATTTCTCCATTTGACCCAATTACTTTTTTATACCACTTCCCGGACTCTTTGATTGTTCTTTCCTGTGATGTATAATCCACATATACAATTCCGAATCTTTCCGTATAGCCAAATGCCCACTCAAAATTATCCATCAGTGACCATACAAAATACCCTGCTACCGGTATATCTTCATCGCTTGCCTTCCTGTAATAATGAAGGTACTGATCCAAAAAGGCAATTCTGTTTTCATCATGTATTTTTCCGTCTGCTGCAATCATATCCGGAGATGCCAGACCGTTTTCCGTAATATAGATAGGTTTCTTATAACGTTCACACAAAAACTTCGGTGCCCAATATAATACCTCCGGTGTAATCGGCCATTTCATACCCGTCTGTGGAAAACCGATATAGCGCTCTTCCAATTTCCATGAAGTCTGGTCATCTGCTGAAACCATCTGTCCATTATAAATATTCATCCCGATAAAATCCAGCGGCTGATGAATCAGCTCCATATCCTCTGATGTAATCTCAGGAAGATATGCTGCCAATGCTTCCAGTCCCTCTTTTGGATATTGACCAAGATATACGGGATCATTCCACCATGCAACATTCCATACCCAGTTATCCTGTGTAATGTTTTTGAACATCATATTCTTTGCAGCTTCCACATCTTTTTCATCATTTGATTTCGGATATGTAAATGCTCCAGTAGGCGCAAATCCTACTTTTATTTCACTTTTTGCATATTTTCTCAGCATCTGTACCGCACGGCCATGAGCTTTCAATGCATTATGTCCTGCCTGTAATCCTTCACGAATCGTTCCGTCATAACCGGGTGCATGCTGTGTTCCCATATAACTTATTCCAATGAAACACTGTGGCTCATTGACGGTAAAGAAATTCTCTACACGGTCTGAAAAATTTTCTGCCACTACTTTAGCATATTCTCCGAACCATTCTACGATTTCTTCATTCAGCCATCCGCCTTTTTTATGCAGTTCATAAGGTAAATCCCAGTGATACAATGTCACATAAGGCTTAATATTATACTTTAAAAGACAATCTATCAAATGATTATAATATGCAATACCTGCGGGATTAATCTCTCCTGTTCCCTTTGGCATAATCCTCGGCCAGCTAAGAGAAAAACGGTATGCCTGTATCCCCATATCAGCCATCATCTTTACATCTTCTTCATATCTGTGATACTGGTCACATGCAACTTCACCTGTGTGTCCGTTTAAAATACGTCCCGGTTTTTTCACAGAATACGTCCCATATGGACAATCCTTTTCCGTCCTCATAAGCTGCACCTTCCACCTGATAGGAAGCAGTTGCCGCTCCCCATAAAAAATCTTCTTTAAATTTCATCCTGCGCCTCTATAAAACAATATATTTTTATTCTTTTACTGCACCGATAACAATTCCGCTGACAAAGTACTTCTGTAAAAACGGATAGATAATCAGAAGCGGAATTGTAGATACCACGATTTTCGCCGCATCCAGCGTCTTATTTGAAACCTGGGCAAAACGTTTTAACTGTTCCGGATCGGTAATCTGGGACATATCAACAGATAACTGCTGAATATAGGTCTGAAGCGGGTACATGGATGTTTTATTCATATACACAAGACCGCTGAAAAAATCATTCCAGTGATTTACAATACAAAACAAGATAATAGTTGCCAGTGCAGGCATGGAAATCGGCAGATATATTTTTAATAAAATTGTCAGCTTTGATGCTCCGTCAATAGCTGCCGCCTCCTCAAGAGATTTCGGAACCCCTTTAAAGAAATTCATCAAAAGGATCACATTAAACACCGGAACAGCTCCCGGAAGAATTAGAGCCCATATGGAATTCAGCAATCCATAACTTTTTATTGTCAGATAAATCGGAATCATTCCTCCTGAAAACAACATGGCAAAAATCACAATATACATGTAAACATCATGACCTTTGAACTCTCTTTTTGACTTGGATAACGGATAAGCCAGCAAAATAGTCAGTATCATATTAATAATGGTTCCCAGAAATACTCTCTTTATAGAAATCCAGAAAGATACCCAGAACTGGGATTCTCCCAACAATGTTTTATATGCTGATGTTGTAAAGTCCACCGGCACCAGTCCCACCATATTTGCCGATGCGGCTGCTTTATCACTAAAGGAAATTGCAACCATATTCAGAAGCGGAAACAGACAGCACATTGTCATAAAGATCACTGTCAGATATATTAAAATATCTGCCGTCTTTCCTCCTATTGTTTTTGATTTTATCATTCCGGCTACCTCCTAAAAAATCTTCTGGTCTGTAAACTTCTTTGCCATCTGGTTACATGAAATCAACAAGATACAGCCAACCACGGATTTCAAAAGCCCTACGGCTGTTGCAAAACTGAACTGCATATCCAAAAGACCTGCTCTGTATACATAAGTATCAATAATATCGCCGGTTTCATATACAACAGGATTGTATAAGTTAAAAATCTGGTCGAATCCGGCATTTAAAATATTACTCACATTAATGGCAGACATCAGGAGCACAATAGGCAAAATACCCGGTAATGTAATATGAATCATCTGTTTAAAACGATTGGCGCCGTCAATGGAAGCAGCTTCATATAATCCTGTATCAATAGAAGTAAGTGCTGCCAGATATACAACAGAATTATATCCGAATTCCTTCCATACATCTGTTCCGATTAACAGCGGTCTGAACCACTGGTTACTTCCCAAAAACAAAACAGGAGTCATATGAAGACTTTCCATTAACTGGTTGATTGGTCCGTCATATGCAAAAAGATTGCGGATAACTGCTGCAAGAACAATCCATGATAAAAAGTGAGGAAGGTATACAATGGTCTGAGATACCCTTTTAAACCACTTAATCCTGATTTCATTTAACAACAGTGCAAAAATAATAGGAACAAGGGTTCCGATTATGATTTTTCCACATGCAATGGCCAGTGTATTGACAAAAATTCTGCGGCTGTCCGGAAGAGAAAACATATATTTAAAGTTCTCAAATCCTATCCATTTTGACCCTAAAATTCCTTTTGCCGGGATAAAATCCTGAAATGCCATACAGCATCCCAGCATAGGTACAAAGTAGAAGGCAATCAGGATAATCATTCCCGGCAGCATCATAACATGATAATCAATATTTCTTTTTTTCATAACATTCTCCATTCACGTTATTTTTCGAGGGGCTTTTTGCTTTATGCATCAAGCCCCTCTGCCGTTATTTATTATCTACTTCTTCCTGTACTTCTTTTGTAATCTGATCTCCGCCTGTGCTCTTCCATGTCTCTACATATTCGTCAAAAGAATCTACCGGTTCAACATTTGTAATAATCTTCAGCATAGTTTCATCTTCCAGTTTTTCCAGGTTTGTCCACAACCGTTTCATGCCGTCTGTCTGTCCGTAAAAAGCAGGCTGTTCGTAATTAACCGTTGCATTAAATCCTGCCGGAACTCCCTCATACCACTTTTCATGTTCAATAATCGGAATCAGTTCTGTTGTTGCTTCATTCTCAAAATACTGTTTACAGCCTTCATATGAAATTTTATTTTCTGCGCTTAAATCTTCCGGTGCAATTTTTCCGTCAATAGCATCCATAATTTCCTGATCATTTCTGAGAATATGCTCAAAATCCTGAATTTCGATATTTAAAGGACGTGTACCACGATCCACATCATTGTCGAGAATATTCTTAACGTCTTCAGATTCTGTATCGTTAATAAACTCCCAACATTCCTGATTTAATATCTTAATTGCCAGTTCCGGATGTTCAAAACCTTTTCTTACAACTACATAATTTGTGGTAGGATTCAGATTATATGCATTTACAGACCCATCATCATTCTGAGCAACTACATACGGTTTCCATTTTGAACCTCCCTCCAGCTTATAGGAGTCCGGAAGCGGATAATCCGGGCCGTACCATGCACCTAAAAATGCACCTGCCTGTCCGCCAGAAATTGTAGAAATCATGTCGTCTGTATCTCTTGTAGCCATCTGCGGGTCAATCAGACCTTTTTTGTACCAGTCTGCCATTACAGAAAGTGCTTCCTTCATCTCCGGTGCTGTGGAACCGTAATAAACATTTCCTTTCTCATCCTTCATCCATTGTTTTGGATATGCTTTAAAGTGTCCGAAAACAGAATCCATACTGTTTAATGCTCCATAGTTACCAAATAAAGCCTTTTCTGATGCTGCCAGACCAATGGTCTTTCCTTCTCCGTTTCCGCCCGGATCTTTTGTAACAAACTCTTCTAAAACATGCTCCAGATCTTCTAAGGTTTTCGGTCCTTCCAGATTCAATGCGTCAAGCCAGTCCTGACGCAGCCATACCAGACCAGCTCCGATTCCCGGTGTAGCTGACGGGATTGCCATCAGTTTTCCGTCAAATGTAGCATTTTCCAAAGCTCTTCCATCAAAAGAATCATATATTTCTTTAATTGCATCGCTGGCACATTTTTCATAACTCTCTGTCAGATCCTCTACAAGATCATTCTCTACAAGCTGTTTCAATGTAGCAATATTGGAAACCGTCATAATATCAGGCAGTTCTCCGCTGGTAATGGCAAGAGATACTTTTCTATCGTAGTCGTCACCGCCCTGTGCTTCAAATTCATTCTTATTCTGTACATTTAATTTATTCTTTAAATAACGTGTATATCCGTTATTTTCGTAACTGTCACCTTCCGGAAAATTCGGAGAAGCCTGCGTGTCTTTTCCCAGTGTATAGGTTACCAGTTCCGGATATGGCGCAAACGGATCTGTAGCCGCTTTTTCCCATGCTTCGCTGTTTTCTCCTGTTTTCTTACTGTCTGTACTTTCTTTTTCTGAATTTCCGCATCCTGATACTGCAGATACTACAAGTGTACCAATAAGAGCAGCAGATACTACTTTTTTCAAATACTTTCTTTTCATTCTATACCTCCACTTTTTACTGTTCGCCGGCTCAGCAGTTTTATTTTGTAGACTTATTGTATCTTAAAAAAGGCCTTTCGTATACGCTAATTATTTGACATTTATATTACTTTTTTGTGCTGTTTTCAACAGGTATACAAATCTCTACTTTCGTACCTTGCCCTTCCCTGCTGTGTATTGTAATTCCATATGCACTTCCGTACAGAAGCTGAATTCTGTCATTTACGTTTTTTATTCCATAACCGCTTGTTCCTGTCTGGAGCAGTGTATCTGTCTTATTTTCCGGTATACCCGCACCATTATCTTCTACCGTAAAGATTACTTTTTCCTCTTTCTTTTTTGTCAGAGATAAAAAGGTAGCCCTCTTTCTCCATTTATTTTACAATCGATTCCATGTTCTATAGCATTTTCCACTAGCGGCTGCAAAATCAGGTTTATAATTTTCTCCGTATACACTGCCTCATCAATATCATATTCAATATCAAAATTATGATTATGCATAACTGACTGAATGTATAAATATGCTTTGGTATTCTCCAGCTCATCTCTCACAAATATAGTATCTTTTCCTTTATTCAAAGCTGTTCTGTAGAAATTTGAAATCGCCTGTGACAGTTCACTGATTTCTTTCTGCCCTACAAGTATTGCCTGACAGTTTATCAGTGACATGGTATTATAAAGAAAATGGGGATTAATCTGTGCCTGTAAAGCCTTCAGTTCGAAACGTTTCTTTGCAAGTTTTGTCTTATATACTTCATCAATAAGACTGTGAATTCTTCCAAGCATTTTATTGATATTCGAAATCAGTATCCCGACTTCATCTTTTCCCTCTCCCCCGATTTTTTCTTCCAAATTATCCAAATTGATTTTCTGAATGCGATAGGTAAGATGTTCCAGACGGTTGGCCACACTTCCCGATAGCAGTGGAATAATCATACATAGCAAAAGCACGCACACAATAATAATCATAATAACACCATTGGCAATATTAGATATAGAAGCTCTGATATCTGAATATGGTTTATACAGATAAATCTCCCAGCCTGTGGTTTTTAATTCCTGGCTAAAAATCAGATACTGATGATTCAGCCGATTTGTTTGATTATCGACAGCTTCCTTCAGCTCACCTATCTTCAGACACTTTTCTTTATTTTCCTGATCAAAGGTATCATGTTCCATAAAAACCCTATCCTGTTTATCAGCAATCAATACTCCGTAATTTTCTCCTACCAGATTGTGAAAAGGCTCAAATAATTTCTGATAATTAATATTAACACTAAGCAGTGCCTCCTTGTTTTCTTCCATTGCACGAAAAGCCAACACACACCGGATTCTCTTTTTTCCTTCCCTGTACCATTCTATAACTTTCTTTTTCAAAGCTTCCTTCGCCCATTCTTCCTCTTTAACATCCTGCAGGGACATGATCACCTCTGAGCGATATGACATGGGATTTTCGGTATAAATACTAATATTATCCAGTCCATCATGCTGTATTCCCAGATTCAGCATAGTAGGTGCAAGCAGATTCATATAAAATTCATGCTGAACATAATAATCTTTAGAAGTATTCTGATAATCCTTTTTCAAATAATCCTGTATCTGGGAGTGCATGGACAGATAAGTAACAATATTTCCGTAAGACTCCAGTTCTGCATCAACAGTCTGCTCAGCCTGCTTCATGGACTGGGAAAGACTTTCCTTCTCTCTTTCCATCATTAAGTGCAATACCTGCTGGTAAGCAAAAAAAACCAAGTATCACAATAGGAATCACGCACACCATAGTATGCGAAAATAATAACTTTCTGCGGAATTTCATATTCCAAAACTTCTCTTTTATTCTCCTAAGCATCTATGGTCCCTCCATTGGTACGATGCTTTTCAGGACTGATACCATAATACTCACGAAAGCTCCTGCAAAAATAAGAGAGTTTATTATATCCCACCATCATACTTATGTTATTTACCTTTTCATTTGTATTCTCCAATAAATACTTTGCTTTCTCCATTCTGATATTTTTTATAAAACAACTGATATTGATACCCATTTCTTTTTTAAACAGTCTGGACAGATAACTGGAATCCATATTCACATTTTCAGAAAGAATATCCAGGCTGATACTGTCTGTATAATGTTCATAAATATACTGAATTACATCCTTTATAACTCTGTTATGTACACAGCTTCCCTTACGCCATTCTTTGCATACAATTTCCACAAGTTCATAAACCTTGCTTAAGATTTCCTCTATATCTGTAGACATATAAATACTTTCTATAAATTCATCAGCCGAAACGGGATATGCTGTTTTTTCTACCAATGCATCATACAATTCCAATGCCGTGGAAGACAACATATGCTTTATGTAAATTTGTGAACATCCCAGACGGGAAATAGACTCATTTAACATGATCCTAGTGTTTTTTCAGACCTTCCTCGTCTTTTCCGGCAATTTCATTTGCTGAGTGCTTTGAAAATTTCTTCTTTTTGATTTTGTCACATTGGAATGTGCATATTTCAGAGATTCCTCTGTAAAAATCGTCAAATCCGGAAAGAAAAACCTTTCTTCCATTCTTTTTTCCAATTCACTGTATGCATTCCCAATTTCATTCAATTCTTTGAACTCATCCCCGACTGCTATATATACTTTTTCTCTGTAATTTTTCCAGATTCCCTCCTGCAGCCGTTTAGCTGCAACTCCATAATCTACGGAAAATCCCGATTTTTTCATAAACAGTACTGCCTGATTTGCTGCAATATTTACACAGGAAAAATCAATATTAATTACTTCTTTCATTTGATTCGCAAAATCTATATAATCGCTGTCGAAAAAATCATGTTCAAATTCGATGAAAATTAAACGGTTATACTTTACTTGCTCTTCCTGTAAAAAATTCATTTCATCTTCTGTCATGCATACACTGTTTAATAATTTTAAGAGGCAATGTTCCTGCACATATTTACTTTTTTTACATGCAATGGCTTTCTTCTCACGCTCTTCGTCCAGTCGCTTAAGCACCTCACAAATCATGGTCAGCAGAGCTTCCGGATTTACAGGTTTTAAAATATAATTAACGCATCCTATTCGAATAGCGGTTCTTGCATATTCAAATTCACTAAATCCACTGAAGATTATAACCCTGATATCGGAATATAGATGTACAGCTTTTTCAGCCAGTTCCAAGCCATCCATAAACGGCATTTTTACATCTGAAAAAAGAATGTCAAACTCTTTTTCCTGCAGCCTTTCATATGCTTTTTGTCCGTTTTCTGCTTCTTCGATTTCCAGAGAGTATTTCGAATTTTCCAAAATAAAAGAAATACAACGTCTTTCAATTGCTTCATCATCTACAATTAATATTTTGTACACTTGTTTTCCCCCTTTTTCTTTTGCAATAAAAAAGAAAAATGCTGTAAATTCAACGTTTCTCCCACTTTTACTTAATGCCGCAGACCGGAATCGAATCATTTTAAGCAATCACAAATACTGATAGAAAGATGCTTTTGGGACTTCATCACGGTCTGGATGTTCACAAAGTGTTCAAATGTTTTTCATTCAAAACTGAATTTTAGCGATTTCTTTTTGTTCTCAAATGTTAGTATAGTTAGCAACCACCACTTCAAGTGGTGGTTTATTTTTGCCCCTCCTAAGGGGCATTGTTACTGCTCGCCCCGAAGGGCGGTATCGCAAACACTTTTACTGGTACGCTATAAAGCGGTACTTCTTGAATCTTCTTTTCGAGATCCTTCTGCTTGCTCTTTTATATACTTTTGAACTGCTTCATCTGTTATATTACCTATTGTTTCGACGTAATATCCTCTTGCCCAAAAGGCTTTATCCCATTTACTCTGCAGCTCTGGATGTCTATCATAAACCATAAGTGTGCTTTTTCCCTTTAAATATCCCATAAAATCTGAAATACTTATTTTCGGCGGTATTGCTACGCTTAAATGCACATGATCTATGAAACTGCTCCTACTATTATTTCCACATTCTTGTATTTACATAATGTATTGATGATTTCTCGCACGTCCTCTCTTACTTTTCCGTACAATACTTTCTTTCTATACTTTGGAATGAATACAATTTGGTATTGGCATTTCCATCTCGTATGTGATATGCTTCTATTGTCCATTTGGACCACCTCCTGTGATTGAGTTTGGCTTGCGACACCATTCTCAATATATCACAGGAGGTTTTGTATTGATATCCTCACCGTTTCCAACTATTCCATTCTCCCCAGTATAGCTGGGGGATTAGGATTTTCATTTAAACTCCAAAATATAAGACGGCATGGTCAAATCTCCATCCTCACACTTTAAAATACAAGTTCCTTTTTCCCGAAATAACTGATATTCCTGTCCGTATTCTGTTCTGCCCTTCTTTTGTGAATTCATATTCGCCTGTGCGATCCACTGTAGAAACACCCGCCGTGTATCTTCTGTCACGCTCTCCGCAATTTCTGAGAAGACAATTTTGTGATCTTTAATATAATGCATGACAATTTCTTTCTGTCCCTGCACCTGTTTCAGATACGCTTCTCTCTGCATCAGTTTTTCCAGCGTTTTATCCGCAAATCCACGTTTATCCTTCTTTTCTCTGTAATTTCTAGTGTGCTGGCATATTGATACTTATCCAAATATTTCTGGCTGTTATTGCCGTTTTATGGTACAATAAAAGAAACGGCGGTGATATCCTATGGCAAGACCAAAAAAAGTACAAAATCAAACTTACGGATGATGAATTAAAAGAATTAAAATCTGTCATCCGAAAAAATAAAACATCCAAAACAATCCGATGCAGATGCCAGATTATTATTGACCTGGATGAGTCCCACGGAAAAGTATTGACTCATGAGCAGTCTGCAAAATCAAATGGTGTATGTCTGGCAACAGTAACCAATACTGTGAAAAAATATTTTGAGGGTGGTATTGATGCAGTAACTGAGTTTAAGCGTAATGTTAATTCTGATAATGCAAGGCGTGTGCTCGATGGACGTGCTGAAGCCCGTATCATTGAACTTGCCTGTGGTCCGGTGCCGGAAGTACATTCAAGGTGGACCATCCTGCTTCTGGAAGAGAAGGCAAAAATTGTTCTTGATACTCCGGTCAGCCGTGAGGCAATCCGAAGAACCTTAAAAAAACAAACTTCGACCTCACAAAAACGACTACTGGTGCATCACCTCAAAAGAAGATGCAGAATTTGTAGCCTGTATGGAAGATGTCCTTGATGTATATGAACTTCCATATAATTCTAAACGGCCTGTTGTATGTATGGATGAAAAACCATATCAACTTTTGGGAGATGCAAGAAAATCATTACCAATGCGTCCTGGAGATAATGCCAAAATTGATTCCGAATACATACGCAATGGAACATGCAGTATATTTGCGTTTGTTGAACCACTTGATGGGATGCATCATGTAAACGTACATGAGCATCGAAAAGCTACCGACTGGGCAAAGGAAATAAGGTATTTATCAGATGTAATGTTTCCAGACGCAGAAAAAATCATTCTTGTCATGGATAACTTAAACACTCATAAACCTGCATCCTTGTATAAAACGTTTCCTCCAGCAGAAGCAAGACGGATTATCAAGAGGCTGGAAATACATTACACCCCGAAGCACGGCAGTTGGCTTGACATGGCAGAGATTGAATTAAACGTCATGACACGGCAATGCTTATCTAGACGTACTGAAACAATTGAACGGCTCCGTAAAGAATTAAGTTCATGGGAGGAAGAACGTAACAAATCAAAAGCGAAAATTAAATGGCATTTTCAAACAGGTGATGCCAGAGAAAAACTGATATCATTGTATCCGAATCTTACTACCAATTAAAAATTGGTAGTAAGATTAAATGTCATCGGTACAATACACTAGGGAGATCCTCCGAAAAAATTCGGTTGGATCTCCCTGTCATTTTTATTTTCGATTAGATATGATAGAATCCTGCGGACTGTGCCGGGATGGTGATGGTTCCGTCTTTGGATTCTGCTTTTCCTCCGATCGTGTAGAGGGCATCCTTCAGCTCTGCACTGTATGGGAAGGACTGCTCTTTGCCGGATGGATTGATGATGACGAGGACTTTTTCACCCTCAGCCTCACGGACGTATGCCAGCGGATACTGGTTTTTCTCTGCATAAACGAACTCGATGGTTCCGCGGCTTAAGAGTGCTTTGCTGCTCTGGCGGATCTGGATGAGTTTTTTAACTTCGTGGTACAGGGAATCCGGATCGGCCATCTGTGCTTTTGCGGTCGGACGGTCTTTGCCCGGATCCATGGTGATGTAGAGGTCGCTGGCCGGTGCGCTGGAAAATCCTGCGTTGGTGCTGTCATCCCACTGCATCGGAGAACGGGAACCGGTGCGGTTGTATCCGCCCTCAACGGATTTCAGGCCTTCGACGTAGCGCATACCGATTTCATCACCGTAGTAGATGAACGGCGCACCTGGCATGGAAAGAAGGAAAGCGAAAGCAATTTTCAGCTCATCCCCCTGCAGACGACGTGCCAGACGGTCCATATCATGGTTTCCGGACGGGATGCAGATCAGGCCTTTCTGTGCGGTCTTATTGTAGTTGGTTTTGTAGGTCTCTACAAACTCAGAGATATCTCCTTTTCCGCGTTTGGAGAAGAATGGCTCATCGCAGCGGAACAGATCGTTGTAATGGGACGGTCCAAAGTGAAGCAGGAAGTCCATGTGGAAGCCGCCCTGTAAGGATTTGTCCGGCTCGCCCCACTCGGATACCATGGCTGCATCCGGGAACTCGGCGTCGAGGAATTTCCGTACCTGCTGCCACAGGCGGATGGTTCCTTTGCCTTCCTGATCGTTCTTTACCAAAGAGCCCGCCATATCGACACGGAAGCCGTCGCAGCCCATGTTCAGCCAGAATCTCATGACATCTTCCATCGCTGCCAGCGTTGCCTGCGGTCCCTCATCATCAAAGGACTGCTGCCACGGTTTTTCCGGATCCGGCTGATAAAAGCCGTAGTTCAGGGCCGGCTGGTTGGAGAAGAAGTTGATGGCGCAGGCGCCGTCACGCTCGGAAATGCCGCGCAGGCTTCCCATTCCCTCTGGTGCTTCCCATACGTTATTGGTCCATACGTAGCGGTCTGTAAATTCATTGCGGTCTGCTTTCATGGATTCTTTGAACCATGGATGCTCAACAGATGTATGCCCCGGAACCAGGTCGAGCAGAACGTGCATGTCACGTTTGTGTGCCTCTTCGAAAACTCTCTTCAGATCC
>ENA-OQII01000139-OQII01000139.1-human-gut-metagenome-genome-assembly--contig:-NODE-139-length-12618-cov-2.793611_pt1 | contig 12618 bp, 13 predicted proteins | sample MGYA00242577_ERZ504742 | MGnify/ENA primary metagenome ERZ504742 (study PRJEB26092, sample SAMD00036443) | human gut metagenome | host: Homo sapiens | study: EMG produced TPA metagenomics assembly of...
TTTAAAGTTCCGATTGTTTTACTTGGACAACAGCTGGATGGTTATCCATGTATTTTTCAGGACGATTATAAGGCTGCTGTAAATCTTACTGAACAGATGGTGAAGACAGGAAAGAAGTTTGGATATATTACAGTTACGGATAAAGATGAGGCAGTTGGCAGGCAGCGAAAATCAGGTGTGGAGAAGGTTCTTGGAGAAAATCAGATCACATTGGAAAGTGGATGTGTAAAATGCGGAAATTTCACATTAGAGTCAGGATATGAGAAAGCGAAAGAACTTTTTACGGAGCATCCCGATGTAGATACATTGATTTGTGCAACAGATACCATGGCAGTTGGAGCGGCAAATTGGCTGAAGGAGAACGGATATCAGATTCCTCAACAGGTTCAGATTGCCGGAATGGGAGACAGTTTTCTGGGAAAGATCATAGAACCAAAGCTGACTACTGTACATTTTTTTTACAAGACAAGTGGAATGGAATCAGCAAAAGTGCTGGTAGATTTGATAGAATCTAAGGAAACATCATCTGTACATAAAGAAATAAAAATGGGATGTAAGGTGGTACTCAGAGAGTCTCACCGAAATATATGACTGAACATGAAAGAGGAACTCTGAGGCAATCATCAGAGTTCTTTTTTTTCTGAATAATTGGATTTACATATATATTAAAGGGAGTGTTTTGGAAATAATATATAAAAAATGGATATAATATTTGTGATATGTTACATATTTACAAATAAAAAACGCCCAGATATAATAGCATATATGAGAACGATTCCATAAAAGTACATACAATCCATAGGAAATACATATTGGTGATCAGATAAGAAATATCGTGAGAGTGCAAGATATCTGCTGAATTATAATCAGATATCAGAGTAAATTTGGAATGGTATAAGATGATATTAAGGTTAAAAGGTATTTTTATAAGATTAACAAGTGAAATTTGTTGAATATGTGAGAATTTCAAAGTGTACATTTATATGAGAACGATTTCATAAAAGGAGGATATTATGGATTACAGAAAAACAGCACAGGAGATATATGACCATATCGGTAAAAAAGAAAATATTATTTCCGCAGCTCATTGTGCCACACGTCTTCGCCTGGTTATCAGTGATAATTCAAAGGCTGATAAGGAATATGTTGAGAACATTGAAGGTGTAAAAGGTGTTTTCTTTGCGCAGGGACAGATGCAGATCATTCTGGGAACAGGTATAGTTAATAAAGTATATGATGAGTTCATCCGGATTGCAGGAGTTTCTGAGAGCAGTAAAGAAGAGCTGAAAAAAGTTGCGGCTTCCAGGGCAAATCCGGTGCAGAGACTGATCAAGACACTTGGAGATATTTTTGTGCCGATTATTCCTGCAATTGTTGCAAGCGGTTTCCTGATGGGAATTATGGAAGCACTGAACTTCATGGTAAACAATGGATTTTTGAATATTGATACCAGCGGTTCTATTTATACATTTGCACAGCTTTTCAGTAATACGGCATATACGTTCCTGCCAATCCTCATCGCATACAGCGGTGCTAAAGTGTTTGGTGCAAACCCGTATCTGGGTGCAGTTATCGGTATGATCATGATTCATCCGAATCTCCAGAATGCATGGACAGTTGCCACAGAAGGTGTTAAAGCAACTCAGAAAGTATGGTTTGGACTTTACTCTATTGATATGGTCGGATATCAGGGGCATGTAATTCCGGTTATCATTGCAGTATGGGTACTGGCTCAGATTGAGAAGAGACTTCACAAAGTAGTGCCGGCAATGTTTGATCTGTTTGTTACTCCGCTTGTAAGTGTCTTTGTAACAGGATATCTGACATTATCCATTATCGGACCTATCTTTGTCACTGTTGAGAACGGACTTCTGAATGGGATTCAGTGGCTGATCGCATTGCCATTTGGTATCGGAAGTTTTATTATGGGTGCGTTTTATGCACCGACGGTGGTTGCCGGTGTTCACCATATGTACACGATCATTGATCTTGGACAGTTGTCTAAATTTGGAGTTACTTACTGGCTGCCTCTTGCTTCTGCAGCGAATATTGCACAGGGTGGAGCCACTCTTGCAGTAGCACTTAAGACAAAGGATCAGAAGATTAAATCAATGGCAGTTCCGTCTGCATTAAGTGCCTGTATGGGAATTACTGAACCTGCGATCTTTGGTGTTAACCTTCGCTTTGGAAAACCATTTGTGATGGGATGTATTGGTGGTGCATTTGGTGCACTGTTTGCATCTGTTACAGGACTGGGGGCTACGGGAACTGGCGTAACCGGTATCTTTGGAATTCTTCTTTGTCTGAATAATCCGGTTTCTTATATTCTTATGTTTGTGATTGCATTTGGTGCTGCCTTTGTACTTACCTGGTTGTTTGGATATAAGGACACTAATGTTTCTGAAAAGACAGAAAGTGTTGAAGCTGTGGGAGATAAATCAACAACAGAAAAAAGCAATGCAGATGATTCTGTGCTTTATAGTGTATCAGAAGGAACTGCGATTTTGCTTTCCCAGGTAAATGACGCTACATTTGCTTCGGAAGTACTTGGAAAAGGAATTGCCGTAATTCCATCGAAGGGTGAAGTTGTTGCTCCATGTGATGCTGTGGTTGAGACTGTTTTTGATACAAAGCATGCAGTTGGTTTAAGTACGGAAAGTGGTATGGAGCTTCTGATCCATATCGGGATCAATACAGTGGAATTGAATGGAAAATATTTTACATCTCATGTAAAGAATGGAGATCACGTAAAGAAAGGCCAGCTTCTGGTTTCCTTTGATATGGAGAAAGTTAAGGCAGCAGGATACGATGTGACGACTCCTCTTATTGTAACGAATTCGGATGATTATAAAGATGTGAAAATTCTGTCGGAAGATTCGGTAACACCATCAGATAAAGTATTGGAGATTGTGAAATGAGTACGCTAACTAAAGTTCTTGAAAGAAATATAAAAGTAATTGAAAAGAACGCAGATCTGACAGAAGGAAGATTCCGGCTTGGACATCATCTGATGCCGCCGGTCGGATGGCTCAATGATCCGAATGGACTATGCTGGTATAAAGGCAGATATCATGTGTTTTTTCAATACGCTCCCTTTGATGTGGAAGGCGGACTGAAATTCTGGGGACATTATACAAGCGAAGATCTGGTAGACTGGAAATACGAAGGGACAGCTCTTTATCCGGATTCTCCTTATGACTGTCATGGTGTCTATTCCGGATCTGCATTGGCAGAGAGTGAAAAACTTCATTTGTTTTTCACCGGGAATGTAAAGATTGACGGTGATTATGATTATATTAATGAAGGACGTGAGACCAGTACGCTTCATGTAGAAAGTGAGGACGGAATTCATTTCGGAGATAAAGAAGAGATAATTTCTTTTGAAAAATATCCGGAAGAGTTTACCTGTCATATCAGAGACCCGAAAGTCTGGAAAGAAAACGACAGGTATTTTATGGTTCTTGGTGGACGTCTTAAGGGAGATAAAGGTGCAGTTCTGGTTTATGAATCAGAAAATCTGAAAGAATGGAAATTTAAACATATAATAACCACACCGGAAGCTTTTGGCTATATGTGGGAATGCCCGGACTATTTCGAACTGGACGGGAAGAAATTTCTGTCTGTATCACCACAGGGCTTGAAGAGGGAAGAATTTCGTTTTCAGAATATCTATCAGTCAGGCTATTTTCCGGTAAAAGAGGATGGCTCTGTAGATGAAAGAGACTTTCGTGAGTGGGATATGGGATTTGACTTTTATGCTCCACAGACCTTTACAGATAACAGCGGAAGGCGACTTCTGATAGGATGGATGGGAATGCCGGATGCAGAGGAGGAATATACCAATAAAACCATTGATGAAGGCTGGCAGCATTGTCTTACCGTACCGCGGGAACTGAGGGTAAAGGATGGAAAAATATTCCAGTATCCGGCAAAAGAACTGGAGAGACTCCGAAAAGAGAAAACAATTCTTGATGATGAAAAATCAATTGTTGAGGTTCGTGTAGAAGTAAATGAAGGTTTTGATCTGTTAATTGAAGATATTGCAGTGACAGACAGAAGTTTTCAGATCAGTATGGGCGGACAGATGCTCTTTAAATATGAAAATGAAATTGCGGAGATTGGATTTTCTGAAATTGCGGGTGCAGGAAGAAATAAGCGGAAAGCGAAAGTCAGTGAACTGAACAATATCCGGATTCTTGCAGATACTTCTGCAGTGGAACTTTATCTGAATGATGGAGAGATTGTATTCTCAACCAGATATTATCCGGATCGTGAAGATCTGCAGCTAAAGGTAAAAGGCGGAAAATTCAGGGGAAATCTCTGGAATCTTCGAAAAATGATATTCACAAAATAAGAAAATAAACGTATAATAAAGCAGGTGGGAAAGAAAATCCGCAGTCGGTTTCCCTGCCTGCTTTTTTGACATATTGGTATTTCTGGTGCTGAGAGATCTGGCTGTCAGAAAGAATATGTGTCCGGATGATATACGTGTTTTAAACCGACTGTTTATTATAGAAACAGGGACGACCGCAAAAGATAGCAGTTGTCCTTTACATAAATTATAAAAAATTTCAAATAATGCAATTCCAGACAATAAGACAGTTGCTTGATTATAATATATGACTGTCGGGTGATTATGATGAATTATACTTACATTGTTAAATGTGCAGATGGGACTCTTTATACAGGGTGGACAAACTGTCTACAAAAACGTATGAAAGCACACAACGAGGGAAAGAACGGCGCGAAATATACAAGGACCAAAAGACCGGTTACACTTGTATATTATGAAGGATTTTCAACAAAAGAAGAAGCGATGAGACGTGAATATGAGATTAAACAATTTACCAGAAATAAAAAACTGGAGTTGCTGAGCTTCTGAACCCGTCAGATAAGGAGGATAAGAGAAAATGAAAAAGATGACAAAATGGCTTGCAGTATGCGCAGTATGTGTGATGGGCAGTGTTCCGGCCATGGCAGCAGAAGTACCGGATGTTACTGTAACACCGATCCCGATTGAAACACCGGCTCCGGATGTAACACCAATCGAGACACCTGCACCAACACCCATACCGGAGGTGAAAAATGGCTGGTATGAGTATGGAACAAAAAATAAGAAATATTTTAAAGATGGACAGTATCTTACAGGAATGCGTAAAATCCATGGTGAAGTTTATTATTTCAGTCCAAAAGGATTTATGAAAACCGGATGGATCAAATACAATAACAAGAAATATTATTTTGGTTCCAATGGAAAACGTTACAGTGGCGTTAAGAAAATCAGCGGAAAATATTACTATTTCAGTGACAAGGGTGTTCTGAGAACGAAAACAGTTAAAGTTGGAAATACAATTTATTATTGTACAGAAAAGGGAATTCTGGAAGCCTGGAAAAAAGGAAAGACGATTTATTATCCAAATGGAAAGAAAATGAATTCCACCAAAGCGTATGAGTATGAGACTTTGCAGAGAGCAAAGGATGTTGTCAGCAAGATTACAAAACCGAGTATGTCAAAAAGTGAGAAATTTGAAACCTGTTTCAGATGGGTAATGTATCAGCATTATTACGATACCAGAAGAATATTTTATAATCAGACTGCATGGCCTGCGTTATATGCAAACGATTATCTGATACTGAGCGGAAAAGGCGGGGACTGTTTCTCAGATGCCTGTTCGTTTGCCTATCTTGCAAAGGCTCTTGGATATAAGAATGTTTATGTCTGCGTAGATACAACGGCAACTGACGGAAGCGGTCATTGCTGGGCTGAAATCGGAGGCAGAGTATATGATCCGCTGTTCGCAGAGGCGAAGAGCTATTATGGATATTTTGGCGTGGGATATGGATCCTATGGATTGTATCCGGAAAGAAGAGTAGCTGTGTAATATAAAAGCTTTCCTGCAGGGATTATGCTGTAGCAGAGAAAATTGTATTGTTAAGGGGTTGTAGCACCGGAAAAAATCCGGTGCTGCAACCCCTTGTTTTGCTTATTGGCAAATTGACGGTTATACAGGTAGTGGAGCAACAAAAAAGTACATGACAATGAAATGGCAGGCACTTCCAAGCATAACGAAGATGTGAAAGATCTCATGGGAACCAAAATTCTTATGTCTGGAATTAAAAAGCGGAACTTTAATGCATAGATCACACCACCGATGGTATAAATGATTCCGCCTGCAAGAAGCCAGTCAAATCCTGCACGTGGGAGTGCATGGAAGATTGGAACAAATGCCAGTACACACAGCCAGCCCATGGCGATATACAGTACAGAGGACAACCATTTGGGACAGGTAATCCAACAGCCCTTTAAGATAATGCCGAGGACTGCAATACTCCATACCAGCGCGCACAGAATATATCCAATGCGGTTATGAAGAACGATTAGGCATACAGGAGTATAGCTTCCGGCGATCATCACAAAAATCATCATGTGATCCATTTTTCGCAGCCGTCGATTGACCTTCTCTGTAGAATCTACAGAATGGTAAATGGTACTGGCTGCATAGAGCAGAACCATGGTAAGGATAAAAATACTTAAAGCAACAATATGGAGCACATCATAAGAACGCGCTGCCTTGATAATAAGAGGAACTGCTCCGACTGCAGCGAGAAGAAGGGCAATACCATGAGTGATCGCACTTCCGGGATCTTTTAATTTAAATTTCATAAAAACGCCTCCATTCATTCAGATAAATATAATGAAAACAATATAATATAGTTTTAAAAACTACATATCAAGTATATAAATACTATAACACAAAAAACAAAAATCAAGGGCTTATTTTGGGAATCAAAGAAATGTTTGTCCGGCAATGCAAATGAGTTACAGGGTTGCGAAGATGAGGAAAACAGTTGAATCTATATGATAAATCTCCTATAATACAAGTAAAGTAAGTGGTAAAGGAGACAGTTCCATGGGAAAAACCATAACGATATGTTTTACAAATAATAAGGGTGGAAGTGGAAAAACCACAACCTGTTCAAACCTTGGAGCGGCGATGGCTCAGGCAGGGAAAAAGGTTCTTCTGATCGATGGAGATATGCAGTTAAATCTTTCTCTTGCTTTTTTTCCGGAGAACTGGGTGCTGGAGCAGGCGAAAGGAGAGAAGAATCTGTATTGCGCAATCGGAAAACAGGAAGAGCTCAGCGGTTATGTGGTACATACTCCCTACGAAAATCTGGATCTGATACCATCGTCTACATTGATGAGTTCTATAGAATATGAACTTTTTACAAAATGGCAGAGAGAATTTATCTTGCGAAAATGCATTCAGAAGATAAAGGATGCAGGAAATTATGACTATATTCTGATTGATGCACCTCCTACGCTGGGTGGTTGGGTGATGAATATCCTTTGTGCATCAGACAGGGTAATTATTCCTGTTGAGGCAAGTCCATGGGGAATGTTCGGACTTGCGAATATGTTTGAATTTCTTAATGAAGTAAAGCAGATTACTCCGGAACTGGAAGTTGCCGGAATTGCAGTGACAAAGGTAGATACAAGAAAGAGTTATTATAAACAGACAATGGAAACACTGCATGAACTTGAGGATATTCATGTATTTGAGCAGATCATCAGAGTGGACAGCTCTGTAGAATGGTCACAGGATAACAGTATTCCGGTTGTGGAATATAAAAAATCAAGCAGAAGTGCCAGGGAATATACGAGATTGGCAGAGGAGGTCATGGAATTATGTCAGTAGGCAGGGAGAGTATTCGGCGTGCAGCAAATGCAGGTGCCGGGAAAACCGTAAAGAAGCCCGTTGTATCCACAAAAAAGGCAGAGAAACCGGAAACAATATCTGTTACAGAAGAAAAGAAAAAAACAGCAAAAGGTTCTGTTCATATTAATGAGGAACTGCCGGTATATCTTCTTTAAAAGTTATTTGTAAGTGCTTGAGTATTTTGTTATTTTATAGAAAATAATCAAGTGGTTGCGCAAAAAGTGGGGTATTTTATGGAAACAGAAGAAAAGAAGATATATACAATAGAAGATATCGCCCGGGAGCTTGGGGTAAGTAAGACTACGGTATCACGTGCTATTTCAGGAAAGGGAAGAATCAGTCAGGCTACAAGAGACAGAGTACGGGCATTTATAAAAGAACATGATTACAGACCCAATGTTGTGGCAAAGGGGTTGGCACAGCGTAAAACTTATAATATTGCACTGCTGATGCCGAAGGATTATGTTGCCACAGAGTTTCTTTTTTTAAAGACTGTATGAATGGAATCTGTGAGATGGCTTCCTCCTATGATTATGATATTATTATTTCTATGATTGATGGAGCAGATGTATCGCAGATACAGAGACTGGAGGCAAATCGAAAAGTCGATGGGATCATTGTAAGCAGAGCAGTGGTAAGTTCCAAGGTACAGAAATATCTGAAGAACTGTAAGGAACCATATATATTGATCGGCCCATCTTCAGATCCGGAAGTTCCGTTTGTAGATAACAAGAACCAGGAAGCCGGAAAAGAACTGACAAGTATTATGTTGATGAAAGGTTTTCGGAATCTGGCACTTCTGGGTGGAAATCAGTCCTACAATGTTACCGGAAGCAGATATCAGGGTTTTCTGGAAGCACATGAGGAAATGGGAGTTTCTGTTAACGAAAATCTGATCTTCATGGATACGGATAATCAGGCAGCAGTATCTGATGCTGTGAAGAGACTGCTTGAAGAAGGCGCGGATGGTATTGTCTGTATGGATGATGTGATCTGCAGCATGTGTCTGAGCAGTCTGAGGGAAAAGAAAATATCGGTTCCTGCAGAAATAAAAATAGCCAGTATGTATGACAGTAAGAATCTGGAATATAATAATCCACCGATTACCAGTATACGCTTTGATACGGTAAGACTGGGAAAGATGGCATGTGCGAAATTACTGAACATCCTGGGAGAGAAGCCACTGGAGGATACAGTGCCTCTGAACTACCAGGTAGTGTTGCGGGAGTCGACACAGTAGTATATGGATGTAAAATCCGATCAGATTATAGAAATTGAAAATGAATGGCAGGATTAGAAAGTTCTCTGTATTTATTGTAAGGATCAATAAGCAGAGAACTTTTTGTGTATAAAAAAAATCGGTTGAAATTCTCTGGACAATCTGATTTTATCAAAATGAAAACGGTTGCACAAATCAAGTATATCATTGTATGAAAAAACGAAAAAATCAAACTGAATTGTGCAATATAGACAAAAAAAGAGTTTTGAAATTAGATAATAATGGCTAATTGACTTTATAAATATAAAGGAATATACTAAAAATATGAACAAACGGTTGCGCAAACAAAACTGAGGGCGTTTATTACGCAAATCGGATGCGGGCTGTTTAGGCATAACCATCAAAAACAGGAGGAAGAGAAAATGAGAAAAAATGTAAAAAAGGTGATTGCACCGTTACTGGCAGCAGCTATGGCACTTTCCTGCACAGTATGTGTAAGTGCAGCAGAGGATGAGACAATTAAACTGACTGTATGGGGAGCTGAAGAAGACCAGAATTTATTAAAAGAACTGACAGATAAATTCCAGGAGAAGTATGCAGATCAGAAATTTGATATTCAGATTGGCGTAGAATCTGAGTCTACTGCAAAAGATACTATTCTGACAGACGTAGAGGCTGGTGCAGATGTATATGCATTCGCAGATGATCAGCTTCCGGATCTTGTAAAAGCAGGAGCACTTCTGAAACTTGATGATTATGCAGAAGCACTTCAGCTTGCAGATACAACACTTGATGATGTAAAAGCTGCAAACGTTGAAGGCGCTATTGATGCAGCAACAATTGATGGCAGTCTGTATGCATTTCCAAGAGCAGCTGACAACGGATATTTTCTTTACTATGATTCATCTGTAATTTCCGAGGAAGATGCAGCAAGCTGGGACAGCCTTCTTGAAGCAGCTGATAAGGCCGGAAAGAAAGTTGGTATGACACTTGCTTCCGGATGGTACAATGCTTCTTTCTTCTATGGAGCAGGATTTACAACAGGACTTAATGATGACGGAACAACAACTATGGACTGGAACGGAACAAGTGCTGATGGATATACAGGTGTTGATGTAGTAAAAGGAATGCTTGATATTACATCTAATCCGGCATTTATGGCAGTTGCTGATGGTGATATGTCTAATCAGCTTGCATCCGGTAATCTGGCAGCATGCGTTTCCGGTACATGGGATGCAATCACAGCAAAGGAGATATTTGGTGACGGATATGCAGCAACAAAGCTTCCTACATTCACAGTTGGTGAACAAACAGGTTCAGCAGGGATCTGTTGCCGGTTACAAATATGTTGGTGTAAACGGCTATTCTGAGAATTCCGGATGGGCAGTTCTTCTTGCTGAGTACCTTACAAACGAAGAATCCCAGCAGATGTTCTTTGATCAGAGAGAAAGTGGTCCTTCAAACAAGAATGTAGCAGCATCTGATTCTGTTCAGGAAAATGTAGCACTTGCAGCACTTGCAGCTCAGTCTGAATATGCACAGGCTCAGAAGGTTGGCGGAAAATATTGGGATCCTGCAAAGACATTCGGAGAACTGATTGCACAGGGAACATTATCTGCAGATGATGATAATGCAATCCAGGAAGCACTTGATAATCTGGTAGAGGGTGCTGCTGCTTCTGTAGAATAATTAGTAAAATAAAAAAATTATATAACAGATTTTAAAAAATGGCCCATATGCATAACGGCATGTGAGCTGTTTTAAGGAAACGGCAGATGCTGTCTGAGAAAAGATAGTAACAAAAATGAAATGACGAGGAGGAGAGATATGGCAGCACAGGACAATAATTCTGCTGCAGCGGCAGTGAGTGGATTCTTTAAATCCATCGGTGGATTTTTTGCTGACTTTGGTACTGCTGTAGTGAAAGGTGATGCCTTTGTAAAGCTGTCCCTGATCTGGATGGGCGCAGGCTATGCAAAGCGTAAACAGTATGTGAAAGCAGTACTGATGACATTGCTGGAGATCGCAGTGATCGTTTTTTCAGTGAAATTTGCAATGCAGTATGTAACCAAAATTCAGTACCCTTGGTACTGTAAAGATGGAAAAAGTCTTTAACATGAAAACAATGAAAAGTGAATTTAATGATTATGATAATTCCTTTACGATCCTGTTGTTTTCATTGTTCAGCTTTGTTGTATGGTTTGCGGCAGCTGTTGTGTGGTTTAAGAACGTGATCAATGCTTATACACTTCAGAAAATGGAAGAAGCGGGAAAGCATATCAATACTTTTAAAGAAGATCTCAGATCACTGACAGAAGAGAAGTTTCATATTACATTACTGACACTTCCGGTACTTGGAGTTGTGATTTTCACATTAATCCCAATCTTACTTCTGATCTTTGTAGCATTTACAAATTATGATCAGCAGCATATGCCTCCTACTGAGTTGTTCTCATGGGTAGGTTTCAGTAACTTTATCAGTTTGTTTGGCGGCGGCGGTCTTACATCTACGTTCGGATATGCATTTGTGCGGGTTCTGGGATGGACACTTGTATGGGCTTTCTTCGCAACATTTACAACTTATATCGGAGGTATCCTGCTTTCACTGCTTCTTAACAGCAAGAAGACAAGACTGTCGAAGATGTGGCGTACTTTATTTATCGTAACGATTGCAGTCCCGCAGTTTGTATCACTTCTGCTGGTGCGTAATTTCTTCTCCAATGGTGGTATCGTCAACACAATCTGTCACAGCATTGGACTGACCGGATTCTTAAGAAGCATAGGACTTGTGTCCACAAGCTATATTCCGTTTCTTTCTGCTCCGGGCTGGGCACATGTAATGATCATTCTCATTAATATCTGGATTGGTGTTCCGTATCAGATGCTGATCGCAACAGGTGTTCTGATGAACCTTCCTTCTGACCAGCTTGAGAGTGCAAGAGTAGACGGTGCAACAAACTTCCAGATATTCAGAAAGATTACAATGCCATATCTGCTCTTTGTAACAGGACCTGCTCTGATCACAGACTTTGTAAAAAATATTAATAACTTTAATGTTATTTATCTGCTCACACAGGATGTTTATACAACAACTAATCAGGCAATGGCAAGCTCACAGGCAAAAGAGGTTGACCTTCTGGTTACCTGGCTAGTTCCGTCTGACTCAGGATTACTACAACTATAAGATGGCATCAGCAATCGGTATTATCGTGTTTATTATCTGTGCAGTATTCACCCTGGTTGCATTTAACAGGATGATCAAGGGAGATAAGGAGGGAACATATCAATAATGAAAAAGATGAAAGACAGTCGTACTTCTTCTATAGTATTACATAATTTATTGATCGCAGTGCTGGCATTTATCTGGCTGGTTCCGATCATCTGGCTGGTATGTACTTCCTTCAGCGCATACTCAGGAATGAATACCAGTACATTTTTTCCGAAGGAATGGAGCATCACTAATTACCTGAAGCTGTTTCATCCGGATTCCGTATCTCAGTTCCCACAGTGGTTTCTGAATACATTTATCATTGCATGCTTTACATGTGTGATTTCCACTATGTTCGTACTGATGGTTGCATATGCAACATCTGTTATGAGATTTAAGATGAGAAACCGCTGATGAATATGGCGGTTATCCTGAATCTGTTTCCTGGTATGCTGGCGATGATCGCGGTA
>ENA-OQII01000141-OQII01000141.1-human-gut-metagenome-genome-assembly--contig:-NODE-141-length-12547-cov-2.382206_pt1 | contig 12547 bp, 17 predicted proteins | sample MGYA00242577_ERZ504742 | MGnify/ENA primary metagenome ERZ504742 (study PRJEB26092, sample SAMD00036443) | human gut metagenome | host: Homo sapiens | study: EMG produced TPA metagenomics assembly of...
ACATTTCTGGCACAAGGGAAGGGAACAAAGACATACTGGTTTCAGATTGCAAGTCAGGGTGAAGGGGAAAGTGGCTTTTTAACCAACAGTAATTTGAATCAAAAGAAAGTTTATTTAACCTTTGATGATGGACCATCCGATCATACGGCACAGATTCTTGATATTCTAAAGAAACATAAGGTGAAAGGCGACATTCTTTGTCGTAGGAAAAGAAACGGAACATGCCAAGAAAATGTATCAAAGAATCGTGTTAGAAGGTCATACATTGGCAATGCATTCCTACAGTCATAATTATGATCAGATTTATGCGAATGTAGGTGCATTTTCGAAAGACCTTATGAAACTACAGAAATATTTATATGAGCTAACAGATGTAAAGCCATATATTTACCGGTTTCCGGGTGGCAGCAGTAATCATTGCGCAAAAAATATAAAACCGTATATCCAGTATGTGAACAAAAAGGGATTACTTTATTTTGACTGGAATGCATTGAATGAAGATGCGCTTAATTTTGAACAAAGTCCTCAGCAGTTAAACAAGAAGATTTTAAAGGATGTCAGGAGACAGAAAACAAGTATTGTATTAATGCATGACCTTCATGAGACAACAAATACAGTGAAAGCATTAGATCCGCTGATCAAAACATTGAAAAAAGAAGGGTATCAGATCCTTCCGATCACTAAAAATACTAAGCCGCTCCATCATGTATCCATTGACAAATAATGGGCTTTCACGTAGAATATGTTCGGTAAAGGATTTATTTTACGTGAGGAGAATGACATGATCATAAAAAGTGTAAATTTAGAAACCGTCTGTGGGATCACAAGTAAATTACCAGACAATACATTGCCAGAAGTGGCATTTGCTGGAAAATCAAATGTAGGAAAATCATCACTGATCAATGCACTGATGAACCGCAAATCTTACGCGAGGATTTCAGCACAGCCTGGAAAGACACAGACGATCAATTATTACAATATTAACGAAGAACTTTATTATGTAGACCTTCCAGGATATGGATTTGCGAAAGTAACACAATCCGTCAAGGAAAAATGGGGACACATGATCGAAAATTACTTACAGACATCAAAACAGCTAAAAATGGTCTTTTTACTGATCGATATCAGACATAAGCCATCAAAGAACGATGTTATGATGTATGACTGGATTCTTCACAATGGATATCGTCCAGTGATCATTGCAACAAAGCTTGACAAGCTGAAGAGAAGCCAGGTGCCAAAACATCTAAAAGAGATCCGCACAGAGCTTCAGATGGATAAGGAAACACCAATTTTCCCATTCTCAGCATTATCAAAACAGGGAAGAGATGAAATCTGGGATTTCATTGAGTCAATGGTGCTTCAACAAGAAGAAGCCGAATAATTATTTATTCGGCTCGTCAAATAACAATTTTTCAATTAGCATAGAATAGACATCGGAGTGTTTTTTCTCCCAATGGTCACATATGTAAACTGCCTGGTCTCTTGAGACGACATTTAAGTTGATCTCAAGGAGCGGGCTTTCTTTTTCTCTGATCTTAAGATTTACGGTATATTCGTCTCCTTTGGATGGATAAAAATCAGCAGTCACATTGGCTTCCTTACGAAGCTCATATTCTTTTTCTTTTAAAAACTGAGCGATATCTTCTTTGATAGAGTTTGGAATCTGGTATTCAAACATCTCAATTGCTTCAGATCCCTCGTCACTGAGCGCGTAGTGGACTCATATTACGAATCTGCTTAACTCTGAGCATATTTTCTCCTCTAACTCATGAAAAGCTCTCTGAACAGTAAAATAATTGGTATATCCCTTATCAAGGATAAATTCAGAAATCTGTGAATTGCTCAAAGGGAAATCTACCTTCTCAATTAAATATAAAATCATAAGCTTATAAAGTGTTAATTGTTCTTGTTCCATGGCTGAATCTCCTTTGATTTTATCGATAAAAGTCACTATGAAAAATTATAACACACATGATTTTTCTTGCAACTTATGAATGAAAAGTTAAAAATGACAGATAATAACGCTGAGGTGATAAGAATGAAAAGAAAGTACCAGTGGATCCTATGTGCAGGACTGATCATTTTTGTGATCGCAGCGTTTTGTGTCTTAGTATCCAAAGATAACAAGGAAGAAGTGAAAGGTGCATTTGTAAGAGAAGGAGGATATCAAAGTGAATGTTTATATCAAAGCGCAAGAAAGTGTATGTCTTGTGCATCCAGAGATTAAAATAAAGGATATCATGTCCCTGTACTGCACCGACAAGGATTTGGAACAGAAAATAAAAAATCAAAGTGTTTATCATTTTATAGGAGATCATGATCAGAGAAAATGTTTTTCTGTTTTGATGTTAGTTGAAGTGATAAAACAGGTGGATAAGACATTAGATGTGATTAATTTAGGTGCCGAAGATTTTATTGTATATTACAAGAGAAAACAAGAAGAATCAAAGATTTTTCATTATGGAAAGATAGTCTTTGTAATTTTAGTCGCATTTTTTGGTGCAAGTTTTTCAATTATGACATATAACACGGATGTTGGGATCGAAGAATTGTTTTATAACGTTTATGAAATGATCATGGGACAGGCACCAGATGGTCCAAATATTCTTCATATTTCTTATGCGGCAGGATTGGCGATTGGGATCATTCTATTTTTTGATCATGCAGGTAAGATCAAGTTAAATGATGATCCAACACCATTTGAAGTACAGATGAGGCTTTACGAGAGAGATGTGAATGATACATTGATGATCAATGCAGGGCGGAAAGGGGAAGAAGCAGATGTGGATTCGTAGTTTCTTTCTGATCTTTTACGGATTGTGTGCAGGCGGCTTGATCGCAGCCAGTTTTCTGGCATTTTTGAGTATGTTAGGTGTGATCCCGAGATTAGCAGGATTGACGAAGAGTATGAAAAACGCCAGAATGTATGAAAGTTTTGTGGCACTTGGAGGGATTCTTGGGACATTGGTCTTTCTTTATCGATGGCAGATCAAAGCTGGATACCCGCTTCTTGTACTGTATGGATTGTTTGGAGGAATCTTTGTGGGATGTATGATCGGAGCTTTGGCAGAAACAATCAAAAGTCTTCCGATCTTTTCAAGAAGATTAAATTTGAGATCAGGGATTCCATATGTAATCTATGGGATCGCATTTGGAAAAATGCTAGGATGTTGGCTTTATTTTTATATATTTTCATAAAATGAAGAAAGGGTGATACAAGTGAAAAAAGAACCAAGCAAAGAAGAATATCAACAGATCGTGAAAAATCTTACACCAAAACATAATAGTCTGTTAAATTGCACAAAAGCGTTTGTAACGGGTGGGACATTTTGTGTTCTTGGTGAAGTTATGAAGCAGTTAATGATGAAATATTTGAATCTCTCCAAGAAAGATTCATTATTATATGTGACAATTGAATTGATCTTACTAAGTGTCTTATTAACAGGATTTAATTTCTATGGAAAAATTACAAAATTTGGCGGTGCAGGCGGGCTTGTGCCGATTACGGGATTCGCAAATTCAGTGGCTTCAGCTGCAATCGAATATCAGAAAGAAGGACAGGTTTTTGGTATTGGCGTTAAGATTTTTACGATCGCAGGACCAGTAATCTTATATGGAATCTTCTCATCATTTGTTGCTGGATTGATTTATTTATTCACAAAGCAATGGGGGTGGTTTCTATGACATCAATTTGTGGTATGCAGAGTCTAAAGTTTGAGAATGCTCCGTACTTAAAAGGCTGGGCATCAGTTGCAGGGAAGAAAGAAGGGGAAGGTCCTCTGGGAAATCTGATCGATCAGATCATTGAAGATCCATACTTTGGACAAGAAAGCTGGGAATTGGCAGAAGGCCGTTTTATGAAACAGGCAGCAATGCTTGCGATCAGTAAAGCTGATCTTCATAAGAAGGACATCCGTTACGCGTTTGCGGGGGATCTTTTGGAACAGAATACAGCAACGTTTTCTGGAATGAAAGAACTAGGGATACCGTTGTTTGGACTTTTTGGAGCATGTTCAACGGTAGGAGAAGCGATGTCTCTGGCAGCGATGAGCGTTGCAGGAGGGTTTGCAAAGCATTCACTTGCAATTGCTTCCAGTCATATCGGAAGTGCTGAAAAACAGTTCCGTTTTCCGTTAGAATATGGAAATCAGAGACCATTATCTGCGACATGGACTGTGACAGGATCTGGAGGTTTTATTGTGTCAAAAGAAATTGGTCCTGTAAAGATTCAAGGGATCACAACAGGAAAGATCGTTGATTATGGGATGGAAGATCCGATGAATATGGGGGCTTGCATGGCGCCAGCAGCGGCAGAAGTAATCTATCAGCATTTTGTGGATTTTGGGTCGAAGCCTGAAGATTATGATGCAGTATATACAGGAGATCTTGGAGAAGTTGGCAAGAAGATTTTGTTGCATTTGCTTCGTGAAAATGGATATGATCTTTCGAAAGTTCATGGGGATTGTGGAATTGAAATCTATGAGAATGAGACGCAGGATACTCATTCTGGGGGCTCTGGCTGTGCCTGTAGTGCAGTGGTTCTTGCATCGATGATCATACCGAAGCTCATTGATGGAACGTGGAAGAAAGTATTGTTTGTGCCAACAGGAGCATTAATGTCAAAGACAAGTTTTAATGAAGGTGAAAATGTTGCAGGGATCGCACATGCGATCTTTCTGGAAGGAGTAAGATAATAATGGAATATATCAGGGCGTTTTTAGTAGGAGGCATTATTTGTATCCTGGTGCAAATATTGATGGATCATACGACATTACAGCCGGGAAGGATCATGGTACTCTTAGTTATTGCAGGTGTTATTCTTGGGGCACTGGGGATTTATAAAAGAATCGAAGAGTTTGGAGGATGTGGTGCGACCGTTCCGTTGTCTGGTTTTGGATTCAGTTTATGGAAAGGAATGAAAGAGGCAGTTGACAATCATGGGTTTCTAGGGTTATTCGAAGGAGGATTCACGGCAGCAGCAGTCGGAACATCAGCAGCATTGATCTTTTCTTATCTGGCATCTTTGATCTTTCAGCCGAAGATCAAAAAATAAAGGCAGGAGTATGAAATAAAGAGAAAAAAGGGATTCTGATTTGAGAGAATCCCTTTTTAATATAAAAATATAGAAGATTAACGGTTAATGTTTCTTGCAGAAAACAGATTGATATTTTTTTGGAAGCATATAAGGAGTGTCTGCTGTTTTTCCATGACTGCCCTTTTTGCGGACAATGTAAATTTTTCTTTGTTTTTTGTTTGCAGGACAATTCTTTGTGGCGAGTTTATCGCTTGTTTTACATACTTCAACTGCAACGTGGATATCACAGGTCTGGGTAGGAACGGTTCCTTTTTCAAAATATTCTGTGATCACACGGCTGCCTCTTGGATCGTGATCACAAACCTCTTTAATAGCAAGTTTTCCAGACTCTTTGCAGACTTTTGCTTTTACAATGTCAGCTGGTTTTTTAAAATCTGTAGTTTGTTCTTGTTTTGTTTTTATGATTTCATTCATGACCTTTGCCCATATTTTTTTATGAGTGTTATCAGAAGCAAAATTTGTATTCTTGTCATAGCCCATCCAGACAGAAGCTGTATGATAAGGAGTATAACCGCTGAACCAGTAATCGTAACTGTTTGAAGTAGTTCCTGACTTTCCTGCGACAGCCATAGATGAAGAAAGTTTTGCTGATTTTCCAGTTCCTTTTGTAATAACGTCTTTCATAGCGTCGGTTAAAAGGAAAGCAGTACTTTCTTTCATGACACGCTTACCTTTCTGAGTATTAGAAAGAAGAATATTACCATTATGATCTACGACTTTTGTGTATAAAACAGGTTTCTGGTAGGTTCCGCCATTTGCAATGGAAGCATATGCAGAAGTCAATTCCATATTTGTAACACCATAAGTCAGGCCACCAAGAGATAAGGACTGGGTAATATCGGTATATACATTTCCATTTGAAGTTGTTTCATTAGACACCAAAGTGGAAAAACCAAGATTCATCAAATATTCAAACGAAGTCTTAGGTGTAACGTCAGCAATGGTTTTGGCCGAAACAACGTTCATGGAGTTTGTGATCGCTTCGCGGATCGTTGAATAACCTTTATAACCTTTGTAATAGTTGCGTACTGGTCTGTTAGTGTCAATATAGTTATAAGGAGCATCCTCATATACGGTTGCAAGTGTCATATGATTCTTGTCAAGTGCAGGTAAAAATGCAGAAAGAATCTTAAAAGTAGAACCTGGTTGTCTTGTAGTACCAGTAGCACGATTCAAGGAAAGATCGGAAGTCTTATTTCCACGTCCACCAACTAAGGCTTCTACAGTTCCGTTAGATTGATTCATGATCGTCATGGATATCTGAGGCTGGATCGTTGTTTGGAAAGATTCATTTGTAATGGTTTCACCTTTTGATAAAATATATTGTTTAAACTTTGTAACAACTGTCTTTGCACTTGCTTCATCTGTAAAAATCAACTGATTTCCAAGGTTATTTTTCTCATATAATCAAGCAGATTGTGATCAGAATAAACAACGTCTTTTACCTGAAACAGTTTTTGCAGATAAAGAATAAGAAAGCGCGATTTTTTGTGGCTTTTGGATAGTTTGAAGCATCGTTTGTGACGCTATCTGCAATCTTCTGGATCTGTTGATCCTGAGTAGAGTATATTTTCAATCCGCCACTGTAAATAGCATTATAAGCTTTTGTTTCGTCATACCCCAGTTGCTTTTTTAAATCTTTTACAACTTGAAGGATTAATGCGTCCTCAAAATAAGAATTTGTTGTTTTTTTTGCAGGTGCAGCAGCAGCATTTTTTTGAATTCTTGTGTATACATCATCACTAAGTGCTTCTCGATATTCTTTTTTTGTGATATAATGTTGCTCTAACATATTTTGTAAAACAAGTGATCTTCTGGAAGCGTTGTTTTCCGGATGAGTTACAGGATTTAAACGTGTCGGATTCTTAGTAATACTTGCAAGTACAGCACATTCGGACAATGTGAGTTCAAGAAACATCTTTATTAAAATATTTTTAGTGATGCTGTCTGAACACCAAGTGTTCCTTCTCCAAGATTGATCGCATTTAGATATTCTTCTAAGATATATTGCTTAGAAGCAATCTTTTCTAGTTCAAGAGCAAGAGATTGTTCTTTGATCTTTCGTTCCAGACGTTCCATTGTGGTTTTTTCCGGCTGAATTCCAAGTACATTGTTCTTGATCAACTGTTGCGTGATAGTACTTCCCCCTTGGCTTAGAGATTGGTTTCTGATACCAAGGAAGGTTGCTCGAATAATTCCATACAGATCAATTCCATTATGGCTGTAATAACGTTCATCTTCAATCGCAATAAAAGCATGCTGAAGATTCTTTGGAACGGAAGAAAGAGGAGTGTAGATCCTGTTGGAATCATGGTTTGAAAGTGTTTTGATCGTTGATCCTTTGTTATCGTAAATAGTTGTGATATATCCTTTGGAATGGACGGAATCTTTTGTAATCTGTGGGGTTGTTTTTAAAATCCCACGTACGAAACCAACCCCGAGGCCGAGCCCAGTAACGATCAAGGCAATGGAGATGATAAAAGCATATTTAAAAAGAAAGAGAGAAATCTTAGAATTTCTACGAATTTTTTCTGAAGATAAGATCTGTCTCTTTTTCTGAATGTTTTGTTTGGTATATTTCATAAAAAACCTCCTGTTACGTATTATACCAAATAAAAAAGTTCAAGTAAACCGACCGTGTAACTATAAACGATACAATCAACAATATGATGATGTAAGGGGCAAAAGTATAAAGGAGAAGAATATGAAAAAACAATTAAAGGGGAAGCAGTCATTTTATGATGACAAACAAAGGGAAAATGTAGTATCCTACTATTTGATGGAAGATCAGGAACACACGATGTATGGAGTCGAACTGGAAAAATATCAGGAAGAGACGAATGTGATCGAGTGGGATGCAGTTCCAAGTATATCAGAATCTATGGAATTAGTAGATCGTGTGATCCATAACCTGATAAAATATAAAGTAACACCGATCTCACTGGCAGAGTCCTTAGATGAGATCATGACCAGGGAGGAAGAAGATGGACGTTCAAAAATATAAAATCTTATATAAAGAGGGAGAAGCAGAGATTTCAGAAAAGAAATCAAGATTTATTGCACATATTGCTCCAGCGCAGACAGAAGAAGAAGCACAGGCATTCATAGAGAAGATAAAAAAACAATACTGGGATGCAAGGCATAACTGCTGGGCATACAGTATCGGAGAAAAGCAACCAGCCTTGCGTTGTAGTGATGATGGGGAACCAAGTGGAACTGCTGGGAAGCCAATGCTTGAGGTGCTGACAGGGCAGGAACTACATAATGTGGTAGCAGTTGTAACAAGATATTTTGGTGGAACACTTCTTGGAACTGGAGGATTGATCCGTGCGTACACAAAAAGTACGCAAGAAGGGATCAAGGAAAGTATGGTGATCGAGAAATGTCTTGGGGTAATGCTCAGCCTCACTTGTGATTACACGACATCTGGAAAGATTCAGTATTTAACAGCAACAGAGCATATCCCAGTGCTTGATACAGTGTATACGGATAATGTAACATTTGAAATGATCGTACCAGTGGAAGAAGTTGGAAGTGTTGAGAAAAAGTTTATGGAAGCATCTATGGGGAAAGCAGTTCTTAAAAAAGGAGAAGAAACTTATTACGCTGAAATTGATGGTAAGATCAGTTACGATCTATAGACGAAGAATGATATGATTTCGTTCCTTTACAGTGATAAAATATCATGTTAAAATTTATCATAGTTAATTAGTCAGAAATAATGAAAAGGAGCAAATTCTATGAAAATATCAGAAATTTTAAAAATAAGTCAACAATTTCGTTTGAGGTATTTCCTCCAAAGAATAAAGAAGGAAATATTTCTTCTATTTATAGTACGATTGAGGGATTAGCAAAATTATCCCCGGATTTTATTAGTGTTACATATGGTGCAGGTGGATCTACAAAAGGTAAGACAGTAGAAATCGCATCAGTCATTAAGCATGAATATGGAATTGAATCTGTAGCACATTTAAGCTGTATTTCATCTACAAAAGAGGATATCAAATACGAATGTGAACGTCTGAAAGAAGCAGGAATCGATAATATCTTAGCATTAAGGGGAGATTATCCTGCAGATGCAACAAACTTTGATCCTGAGAATCTGGAATTTCACTATGCAAGTGAATTAAATGAATTTATCGGAGAACATTTTAAAGGACAATTTTGCTTATCAGGAGCATGTTATCCAGAGACACATCAGGAAGCTGATGGGTTTAAGAAAGATTTAGAAGCATTAAAGAAGAAAGTAGATGCAGGAGCAGAATATTTAGTAACACAGATTTTCTTTGACAATGATTATTATTACAGATTAGTCAGAGAAGCAAGAAAGATCGGTATCACAGTACCAATTCTTGCAGGAATCATGCCAATTACGAATGCGAAATCTCTGATCCGTACAACAAAGATGTGTGGATGTACGATCCCATATCAGTTATCTACAATGATCGAGGCACATTATGATAATCCAGAAGCTATGAAAGAAATCGGAATCAACTACGCAGCACAACAGATCATTGATCTGATCACAAATGGAGTTGATGGGATTCATATTTACACAATGAATCGTGCAGAAACAGCGCAGCGTGTATTTGACAGTATTCCAGCTGTATTGAAAGAATTAAACTAAGATGGATTTTCAGGTTGTAAGAGAAAATGCCTTGAAATATCTTGGATATCAGGCACCAATGTTTGAAGGTTTGACTCTAGGGATTTCAAGTCTTTTGGGTGAATGTATAGAAGAGATCGAACAGATAGCACAGCCCAAAGTGATAGTGAAAAGATTTAAACTGGCGAAAGATCCATTGAGATTAGAGGAATCAGGGGATGAGATTTTAGGGCAGCAGATGGAAGATATGCTGGAAGATTGTGAAGAATGTATATTGATCGGATGCACTCTTGGGATTGTTATGGAGCGTAAAATCAAGTTTTATGCAAAGGTTAACATGACAAAATCTACGGTTATGGATGCTGCGGCAAGTGCTTATCTGGAAGAATATTGTGACAGATATGAAGAAACACTTGGGTTTGATAACCGAACATATCGTGCATGTCCCGGATATGGAGATTTTCCACTTGAATTCAACAAAAGAATTGCTATATTACTAGATATACCAAGGAAGATCGGAGTCACGATCACGCCAAATAATCTTTTGATCCCACAGAAGTCTATGTTAGGATTGATTGGTATCGGAAGTGATAAACGAAAGAAATCATGTGGAAATTGTGTGATGAAAGAAGATTGCCCGTTTAGAAAGAGAGGACAAAGATGTTACAGAACCGATTAGGAAAAGAACTTTTAATATTTGATGGAGCGATGGGAACACAGCTCCAGAACGCAGGATTAAGTGCAGGGGATATCCCAGAAGAATTAAATATTGACCGCCCGGATTTATTAAGATCGATTCATAAAAACTATCTGAAAGCGGGAGCAGACTTTATTACAACAAATACATTTGGGTGTAACCGATTAAAGATGGAAGAAGCAAAAATACGAGGCGAAAGATATGCTGTTAGCAGCAGTAGAGAATGCAAGAGTAGCAAGAACAGAAGCTGGAAGAGAAGATGACTCTTATATTGTTCTTGATATTGGACCAATCGGTCAGCTGTTAGAGCCAATGGGAACATTGACATTCGATGAAGCATATGACATCATCCTCGAGCAGGTAGAAACAGTAAAAGATCAAGTAGATCTTGTACTGTTTGAGACAATGAGTGATCTATATGAGGTGAAAGCTGGAGTTCTGGCGGTCAAAGAACACACAGACCTTCCAGTGTTTGTTACAATGACCTTCGAGCAAAATGGAAGAACATTATCTGGAAATGATCCGGAAACATTTATTAATGTTGCAGAGGGCTTAGGAGTTGATGCATTGGGAGTCAATTGTTCTTTAGGTACCCGATGAATTAAAACCGATCATTGACGAAATCTTAGAAAAAGCAAGTATTCCAGTGATGTTACAGCCCAATGCCGGACTTCCATGTTTAGAACATGGAGAAACACACTATCATGTGACACCAGAAGAATATGTGGAATCTATGAAAGATTATATGGCAAGAGGTGCAGCAATCGTTGGTGGATGCTGTGGAACAACACCAGAATTTATAGGAAAACTTGCAGAAGCTGCGCCTAAAGCAGTGGCAGAGAGAACAGTTGAGAAGAAAACAAGAGTATCCAGTCAGACACAGACAGTTACGTTTGGAGATCATGTGATCGTCTGCGGAGAACGTCTAAACCCAACGGGTAAGAAAAAGATGAAAAAAGCGTTGTTAGAAGAGCGCTATGATGAACTTGTGGTGGAAGCAGTTAAACAGGTAGAAGCTGGAGCGGAAGTACTAGATGTTAATGTTGGACTTCCTGGAATTGACGAGCCAGAGACAATGAAACGGGTTGTACGTCTGTTGCAGGAAGTTGTCACACTTCCATTACAGATTGACAGTTCCGAAGCAGATGCGATTGAGAATGCCTGTCGTTATTATAATGGAAAAACATTGATCAACTCTGTAAATGGTAAAGACGAAGTCATGGAAAAAATCTTCCCAATTGCTAAGAAATATGGAGGAGTTGTGATCGGACTGACTCTGGAAGACGGAATTCCGCTGAAAGCAGAAGAACGATTTGAAATCGCCAAGAAGATTGTCAATAAAGCAGCTGAATACGGAATCGGTAAAGAGAATATCATCATCGACTGTCTGACATTAACAGCATCTGCACAGCAAAAAGAAGTAAAAGAAACACTCCGAGCGATCAAGATGGTAAAAAAAGAATTAGGTGTCCATACCGTATTAGGGGTATCGAATGTATCCTTTGGATTGCCAAACCGTCCGTTATTAAATAGAACATTTTTAGCATTAGCAATGGAAGCAGGATTGGATTTACCGATCATCAATCCGTTAGATGCAGAATTGATGGGAACTATAGATGCATTTCATGTGCTGTTCTACAAAGACGTGGATAGTCAGACTTATATTAAAAACCAGTCCAAAGATAAAGAAACAAAACCAGCCGCAGCGGCGGCAACAACAAACTTCACATTAAAAGATGTGATCATTCACGGATTAAAAGATGAAGTAGAGAAAGTCACAAAAGAAGAACTGAAAGATAAAGAAGCACTGACAGTAATTAATGAAGTGATCATACCAGCGTTAAATATCGTAGGAAAAGACTATGAGACAGGAAAGATCTTCCTGCCACAGTTAATTCAGTCAGCAGAGACAACGAAGAAAGCATTTGAAGTTGTTAAAGAAACATTTTCAGCAAATGATGGAGAAGAAAAAGGACCGATCATCATAGCAACCGTAGAAGGTGATATTCATGATATTGGAAAGAACATCGTGAAAGTTGTACTGGAAAGTTATGGATATAAGATCATCGACCTTGGAAAAGACGTTAAAGTTGAAAAAGGTAGTAGAAGCTTATAAGAAATACAAGCCAAAAGCGATTGGGCTAAG
>ENA-OQII01000143-OQII01000143.1-human-gut-metagenome-genome-assembly--contig:-NODE-143-length-12495-cov-4.402895_pt1 | contig 12495 bp, 10 predicted proteins | sample MGYA00242577_ERZ504742 | MGnify/ENA primary metagenome ERZ504742 (study PRJEB26092, sample SAMD00036443) | human gut metagenome | host: Homo sapiens | study: EMG produced TPA metagenomics assembly of...
TTACTTAATATTTCATTGTATGCGTAACTTTTTAGCGCCTTGTATATCTTCGCAGCATTGGTATCACCTCTGCCATCACTGATACAGCGTAATCAATTTCCTCCTGTGTGGTATTCACGCAAAAGCTGAATCTGATCGTGGAATCCAAAAGTGACGGCTTAAGCCCTATGCTCTTTAGTGTTGAACTGATTGCCGGTTTGTTTGATGAGCAGGCACTTCCTGCAGACACATATATCTGCCTGTCCTCAAGAGTATGAAGCATAACCTCCGCTCTCACACCATCTACGCTCACGCTTACCACATGAGGTGCATTTGTATGGTCCGTGCGTCCATTTACAGATACTCCGTCAATACGCTGCACTGACTCTATAAAATGATCCCTAAGCTCATACATATGTGCTATTTTTTTATCAAAATCCGTGTAAATTTCCTCTGCTGCCACTCCAAGACCTGCATATGCAGGAACATTTTCCGTACCTGAGCGCATGCCCTTCTGCTGGCCGCCTCCGTATATAATCGGCTTGATTTTGGTCTTGTCTTTTATATATAAAAATCCGCTGCCCTTTGGTCCGTGAATCTTGTGTCCACTGACTGAAAGCATGTCTATATTCATGCGCTTTGGTCTGATTTCAAGCTTGCCGTAGGACTGTATGGCATCCACATGAAAAAGTGTGGCAGGATTTTTCTCTTTTATAGCTGCTCCCGCCTCCTCAATCGGCATGACTGCGCCAATCTCATTGTTTACATGCATAAGCGATACAAGAATTGTATCCTCCCTTACGGCATTTTTCAGCTCTTCAACACTTATCACGCCGTCATGGTTTACAGGCAGATATGTAATTTCAAAGCCCTGCTCCTCCAGAAACTGCATCACAGACAAAACCGATGCGTGCTCTACAGAAGATGTGATGATATGCCTTCCTGCACGCTTATTGGCCATTGCAGCACCTATTATTGCAGTATTATTCGACTCTGTGCCACCGGATGTAAATAGTATTTCCTTGTCCTGCACCCTGAGTGTCTTTGCAATCTTTTTCTTAGCATCATTAATATAATTTTCTGCCTCAACGCCCTTCATATGAAGTGATGAAGGATTGCCGTAATCCTCTGTAAGCAGCTTATAAACCATATCTGCCGCTGCTTTTGAGCATCTGGTTGTGGCAGAATTATCCAAATATGCTTCCATTTTTGCTCCTAACTTCTACTTCTTAACTGTTAAGTATCTCTACTGTCTATACATCCAAATTGTATACAAGCATGGCAAGTGCAGCAAGTCCTGCTGTCTCCGTGCGTAAAATCCTGCGTCCCAAGCTTATTCTGTGCATTGTGGCATTCTCATCCACAAGTGCTATCTCCTCCGGTGCAAAGCCGCCCTCAGGACCCACGACAACACCAATAGTCTGACCAGCCTTAAGCTGCCCCATTATCTCTCTTGTCGCATCCATCCCACGCTCATTCTCATATGGCACCAGCGTGATGTCAAGCTCTGAAGCGATTTTCAAAGCTTCCTTGTATGTAACCGGCTGCTTCACAGTGGGAATCACAGTGCGCTTTGACTGCTTTGCTGCGCTCTCAGCGATAGCCTGCCATCTCTGCAGCTTTTTTGCTGCCTTTTTGTCATCAAGCTTTACCACACAGTTTTTCATGGCAACCGGTACTATCTCAGATACACCAAGCTCCACAGCCTTTTGAATAATAAGCTCCATCTTATCGCCCTTTGGCAGCCCCTGATACAGCACGATGTGATTGTCAAGCTCTGTGCCTGTCTCATCTGCACTGTCAATAGCTGCGATGACCTCATCATCCAGAATCGACGATATATGACAGAAATATGCCTGTCCGGATTTTTTGCTTACTCTTATTTTTTCCCCGTTTTTCATGCGCAGTACATTCTTTATGTGATTTACGTCACCTCCGGTGATTGAGATGCTGTCAGAATGAACCTGCTCTTCCTCTACAAAAAACTGATACATAATCCACCAAACTATTTAGTCAGCTTCTGCGCAGTGATATTGACCCATTCACCCTGATGATTGATTTCTATCACCTTAAGCCCCGCTGCTTCGATAGCCTCTTTAACTTCATTTTCCTTGAAATCTATGATACCCGATGTGATAAAATATCCGCCTTCCTTTAATCTGTCAGGAATAACAGGTGCCATAGGAATGATGACATCAGCAAGGATATTTGCAACAACGATATCATATTTTTCAGTACCGACCTTCTTTTGAAGCTCTGTATCATCTATGAGATTGCCGACATAAAACGTGCCAAGCTTCTCATCCAGATGATTGACCTGCATATTGTCACGCGTAGAAATCATGCAGTCAGCATCAAGGTCAGTACCTACAACCTCCTTTGCACCAAGCTTTAAAGCTACAATTGAAAGGATTCCGCTTCCACAGCCCACATCAAGCACTGCAGGTGCTTCCTTTGCGCCCTCAATATACTTGATAAGCTGCTTGATACAAAGCTGCGTTGTCTCGTGCTTTCCTGTACCAAAGGAGATTCCCGGATCAATTTCTATCATAAATTTATCCTCATCCTCAGGCTTTACCTCTTCCCATGTAGGCTTAATCAATATATCACCGATTGTAAATGATGAAAAATACTTCTTCCAGTTATTAATCCAGTCAAGATCCTCTGTCTCAGATGACGAAATTATACCGCTTCCCACATCAACAGTATCTCTTAAATCCTCAAGTCCAAGCTTTACCTTTCTAAGCATATCTGACTGATCACTACCATCATCCTCAATATAAAAGCTGACATGGCTTATGCCCTCATCCGGAGGCAGCTCCGGCAGAAAATCAATAAACATATCCGCCTGGTCCTCTTTGGTCAGGGGAATATTGTCCTCAATCTCGATCCCCTCGATACCAAGCTCCATAAGCATGCTGCTCATAAAATCCTCAGCCGCGGTTGTTGTCTCAATCGTGTATTTCTTCCACTTCATATAAAAATCCTCTCTTAATAAAATAGATACATAGTATAAATACAGTTTTATTTCAAAACATTTCCGTACATTTTACAAGGCAGTCATACGACTGCCTCCACAACTTATCTCATATAATACCATAAAAATGTGCTGTATAAAAGCCCCATTTTTTTATACGTAAAAATAGCCTAAAAAATGCCCCGCCACACATGGCGGGACATATATTATAGGACATCTATTACAGATCATCTATTTACAGATCGTCCAAAGACTCCTTGAGCTTATCCATAAATCCTTTTTTCTTTTTAGAATCAGTAGAAGCTCCGCCCTCCTTGGTCAGAGAGCCGCCTGAAAGCTCATCAAACTTCTTAAGAGCCTCCTTAGCTTCCTTAGACAGACCTGTAGGCGTATTGACAACAAGTGTGACATAATGGTCACCTCTTATTGCTTTATTTCTTGTTGAAGGAACACCCTTGCCCTTTAAGCGGATACGTGTACCTGTCTGTGTACCCGGTGCAACTGTGTATATAATATCTCCATCAACAGTCTTGATTCTTATATCTCCGCCTAAGGCTGCAATAGCATATGAGATGGATGCCTTCGAAAAGATATTAACATCCTGACGCTCAAAATCCCTGCTGCCTGAAACAATAACTTCAACAAGAAGATCTCCACGCGGTCCGCCATTTATGCCCGGCTCGCCGTATTCACGTATTCTGACACACTGTCCATTATCTATACCGGCTGGAATCTCAACAGTCTTTCTGACCTTCTTGGTATTGTAGCCTGTACCGTGACATGTAGGACACTTATCCTTTACTACCTTGCCCGAACCACCGCAGGATGGACATGTTGTTACATTCTGCACTACTCCAAACAGAGACTGACTCTGTCTGACAACCTTACCTGTACCATTACACTGGGTACATGTCTCAGGAGATGTGCCCGGCTTAGCTCCGTTGCCGCCACAGGTAGAGCATGTCTCCTTATAGTTGAACTCAAGCTCCTTTGTACAGCCAAATATAGCTTCCTCAAAAGAAATTCTTACACTGAGACGGACATTTGCACCCTGTGCAGGACCATTTCTTCTGCCACTGCTTCTTCCACCTCCGAAGAAATCTCCGAAAATGTCACCAAAAATATCCCCCATATCCATGCCTGAGAAATCAAAGCCACCGGCTCCGCCGCCTGTGCCATCAAATGCTGCATGACCGAACTGATCATACTGACGTCTCTTATCCGGATCAGACAATACGGCATAGGCCTCCTGAGCCTCCTTAAACTTCTCCTCACACTCTTTATCACCCGGATGAATGTCAGGATGATATTTCTTTGCCTGCTGTCTGAAGGCTTTTTTAATCTCTGCATCTGTAGCGGTCTTAGATACTCCTAATACCTCATAATAATCTCTTTTTTCTGCCATAATTGAAAATTCCTTTTATTATACAACTAATTCGCAAGGCCGGCCAAGCGGCCAACCTTGCGAGTAATTTTACTTACGCAGCCATCATGATGCTTTGATTGATAACCTGAATTACAGGTCATTAATCCACATATCATTATGGCAGCATCTGTTTAATTATACTTCCTTGAAATCTGCGTCGATGACATCATCATCTGCACCGTTTGAAGCGCCTGCATTCATATCAGGTCCTGCTCCTGCTGCTCCTGCATTCATGTCAGGTCCTGCTCCTGCTGCTCCCTGCGTTGCCTGAGCCTGCTCATACATCTTTGCAAATACCTTCTGAGCACTCTGTGTGAGCTTCTCCTGTGCTGCCTTAAGCTCTGCAACATCAGCCTCTGTCATAGCCTCAGCCTCTTTATGTGCATCAAGGAATGACTTAACTGCTGCGATATCAGCCTCAACTGCTGACTTATCAGCGGCATCAACAGAATCTCCAACCTGCTTTAATGCATCCTCTGTCTGGAATACAAAGCTCTCAGCATCATTTCTTGCATCGATTGCTTCTTTTCTCTTCTTATCCTGTGCCTCAAACTCAGCAGCCTCTTTAACAGCCTTATCAATCTCATCATCAGACATATTAGATCCTGCTGTGATTGTGATGTGCTGCTCTTTTCCTGTTCCAAGATCCTTTGCAGACACATTTACGATACCATTTGCATCGATATCGAATGTAACCTCAATCTGTGGAACTCCACGACGTGCTGGTGGGATACCATCAAGTCTGAACTGTCCGAGTGATTTATTATCGCGGGCGAACTGTCTCTCACCCTGTACTACGTTGATATCAACGGCTGTCTGGTTATCAGCGGCTGTAGAGAATATCTGGCTCTTTCTTGTAGGAATAGTTGTATTTCTCTCGATAAGTCTTGTAGCAACACCACCCATTGTCTCGATTGAAAGAGAAAGTGGAGTAACATCAAGGAGAAGTACTTCGCCGGCACCGGCATCTCCTGCAAGCTTACCACCCTGGATAGAAGCACCGATTGCTACGCACTCATCAGGGTTAAGAGACTTGCTTGGCTCTTTTCCCGTCATCTGCTTTACCTTGTCCTGTACGGCCGGAATACGTGTAGAACCACCTACAAGTAATACCTGTCCAAGGTCTGCATTTGTAACGCCTGCATCCTTCATAGCGTTCTGTACTGGGATTGCTGTTCTCTCTACGAGGTCATGTGTCAGCTCATCAAATTTAGCTCTTGTAAGAGTCATATCGAAATGCTTTGGTCCCTCTGCTGTAGCTGTGATGAATGGAAGGTTGATGTTTGTAGTAGTAGCTGAAGACAGCTCCTTCTTTGCCTTCTCAGCAGCTTCCTTTAATCTCTGGAGTGCCATCTTGTCTGTAGAAAGATCAACGCCCTCTGCCTTCTTGAACTCGTCAATCATCCACTGTGTTACCTTGTTATCGAAATCATCACCACCAAGGTGTGTATCACCGTTTGTAGATAATACTTCAATGACTCCGTCACCAATCTCGATGATAGATACATCAAATGTACCACCACCAAGGTCATAAACCATAATCTTCTGCTCTTTCTCATTGTCAAGACCATAAGCAAGTGCTGCTGCTGTAGGCTCGTTGATGATACGCTTTACATCAAGACCTGCAATCTTACCGGCATCCTTTGTAGCCTGACGCTGAGCATCGTTGAAGTAAGCAGGTACTGTGATAACTGCCTCTGTAACCTTCTCACCGAGGTATCCCTCTGCATCAGCCTTTAACTTCTGAAGTACCATAGCTGAAATCTGCTGTGGGCTGTAGCTCTTATCATCAATCTGTACCTTGTAATCTGTACCCATATGTCTCTTGATAGAAGAAATTGTCTTCTCAGCATTTGTAACTGCCTGACGCTTTGCAGGCTCACCGATAAGTCTCTCTCCTGTCTTTGTGAAAGCAACTACTGAAGGAGTGGTTCTTGCACCCTCCTGGTTTGCTATAACTGTAGGTTTTCCACCTTCCATAACTGCTACGCAGCTGTTTGTTGTTCCTAAATCAATACCAATGATTTTGCCCATTTTATTTTCCTCCTATTAAATATAGTGTTTTTACATGTTTAATATATTTGTAACCATCCGTTGTCTCACATGAATCCCTTAAATGCTGTCTGCATTCATATAAATCTGATTCACTGTCATGCCGGATAGATGTACACATCATTACTGTACTACCGATACCATGCTGTGGCGTACCACTGAATCCTTGTACATATAGCCCTTCTGAAGCTCCTGTGCTACGGTGCCTGACTCAAGTTCATCATTTTCAACCTGCATCACTGCATTGTGGAAATCAGGGTCGAACTCCTGTCCTACGCACTCTATTGGCTTTACACCTGCAGCATCAAGCTCTGTGAGCATCTGCTTGTAGACCTTATCCATACCTGTGATAAAAGGATCATCCTTCTTATCATCCGGTACTGCTGCAAGACCTCTCTCAAAATTGTCGATTACAGGAAGGATTTTCTCAATTATTGTCTTTGCTCCCATGTCAAACATCTGGGATTTTTCCTTCTCGCTTCTCTTGCGGAAGTTCTCAAACTCTGCCATCTGTCTTTTCAGACGGTCGTTAAGTTCTTCTATCTGCTCGTCCTTCTTGTCTTTTTCTTTTCTTGAAGAGACCTTTCTTTTCATCTGACTTATCATCTGCTTTTGCATCTGCATCTGCTAAAGCATCATCATCTGATCCAGTTTCATTCACATCTGTATCTTTTGCTTCTTCGGCTGCCTGAGTGCTTTCCTCATCAGCTCCTTCAATCTCTATCTCTTCTGCTTTGTTTTCTGCAGTCTCATTGTCGATTGTTTCTTTTTTAATATTCTCTGGCATTTTTGACCACCTTCCTATGTTTCATCCTCAGACTTCTTATAAATTCCATCTAACTGGGATTTAAGAGTCTTTAGATTATCCATTACTTTTTCATAATCCATGCGCTTTGGTCCGACAATTCCTATCGTTCCCTTTACGCCCTCACCCAGATCATATGTCGCAGTGACAACACTGCAGTCCTTCATGGTCTGGATCGGAGATTCATTTCCTATATAAACCTGAATGCCTGTTCCATTGTCCTTCTTCTCGGAATCGGATAGGGATTCAGTAACAAGGCTTGCTAGCTCTTCCTTTTCCTCAAATGCTGACAAAAGTGTCGCTGCATTATTGGAATCCGAAAGCTCAGGATACTTCAGAATATTTGTTGCTCCGCTGGTGTAAATCTTAAGATCCTCACTCTCCGCGAAAGTCTGTGCCAATGCATCAATCACATCAGAGACAATTCCTGAATGAATACCGGCTCTCTCCTTTATGCTTGCAATGTTTCCAAGATTAATCTCGTTCATTGCGAGTCCGTTTAATGAGGTGTTAAGCAGAATGTTGAGCTTAAGTATCGTCTCATTGTCAAGCGGCTCATATAAATCAAGCATCTTGTTTCTGACCATATTGTTATTCATAACAATTACTGCAAGCAGGTGCTGGTCGTCAACCTGTGAAAGCTGGATGAATTTCACCTTGTTGTGATTGACATCCGGTGCAGAAACAAGTGTGGCATAATTGGTATTGTTTGCGAGTACCTTTGCCGCCTGCTTTAACACCTGCTCCATCTTCTCGGTATTTTCAATGACCAGCTCCTTCATATCAGAAAGCTCTTTTTCCTTCTTATCATTGGTCTCTATAAGATGGTCTACATATAATCTGTAGCCCTTATCCGAAGGAATTCTTCCTGCTGAGGTATGTGGCTGTACTATATAGCCCATCTCCTCTAAGTCACTCATCTCATTTCTGATTGTTGCCGAGCTCAGATTAAGATCTGTATATTTTGAAATTGTACGTGAGCCAACCGGCTCTCCTGTGGCGAGATAATTGCGGATGATTGCATCCAGTATGGTAAGCTGTCTCTCGCTCAATTCTAGTTCTTTGTTTTCATTTTCCATTGGTCACACGCTCCATCTGAAGTATGCTTTTAATTTGTTAGCACTCTGTATTTTGGAGTGCTAATTTTTTATCTGTACATAACATACCACCACCTATTAGCAATGTCAACCCTCGAGTGCTAATTTTTTTAATAAAATTTTTGAAACCCTTGATTTTACTTGGTGTTTCAGGCTTTATAAATTTTCTATTAAATTGATTTTGGCGGTATTTACACCACTTTTACACCATTTTTTCAAGTTTTTCTATTTCTGTCTTCGCGTCATATCTATTATTTAGGGGATTATATACATCATGAAAAAGAAAAAGCACTGTAAAAACCGATAATCCAACGGTTTTCAGTGCTTTTTTCATGTTTTTTCTATTAAATTTTCCTCAGACATCTATATAAATGAAACTTATCCCTCCTTATATTACTCTACCCCCAACGCCTTAAACACTGCATCTTCCGCACTCTGATACGGAATTAGCTGAAATGCACTCATCAGATCAGCCGGAACACTTGCAAAATCAACAAACGAGGTACTCGGAATCAGCACCTTCTTTGCGCCGCTATCCAGACACACCTGAAGTGTATTGGCAAGTTCATCCACCTTTATCATTGTGCCACTAATTGTTATATCTCCCAACACTGCCAAGTTGCTGACAACAGGCTTTCCAAGAGCAATCGAACAAAGTGCTATCAATGTTGGAAGTGCCAATTTGTCTGTCATACCGATACCCTGCAAATCCTGATAATTGATGATGTAATCCTTGGTCGAGGTGCTGATAGAGCCACTGATCCGATTGCCGTTGGCTTTCAGATAATTAAATGCCGTGTTCACCGCTTCCTTGCATTTAGAATCACTGCCTAAGCCAGTCCGTTCAATTTTGCCATTGCCTGGAAGCATCTGACTTTCCAAACGGAATACACCAATCATGCCACTTTTTCCTCTGGATACGGTATAAACCTGTCCCGGATTACACATTCCATCCGGTATCAGCTTACCACCACCCTGTTCTGGTACGGAAACATAATGTTCTGACATATCTTCTAGATCTATATAAGAGAAGTTCACATCATAAAACTCCATACCACCCAGCTTCTTCAATTGCTCCTTGACACGGCGACGCATTTCCAATGCAATCTGAATAATTTCTTCCAGTTCTTCTTTGGTAAACTCACCATTTGGGTACATCAACTTCAGATAACCGTCTATCATACGACGAACCGCAATTGTATCACGCTGATTCAGATTTCTTCCCAAGCGGAAGTAGTGATCAAGTGCATCTCCATACTGCTCCTTGCGAAGCTCTCGGATGAACTCTGCCAAATAGTCACTGATAAAACCGTAATCATCGGTAAAATGCTCCGGTCTAAACTTCGGTATCTCCCATCCTGGAAGATAACAGTGCATACGATCAAGAAATGCTGTATCTGTTCCCATTTCCTGTGGGAAAGGTGCAAACAGACTGGACGTTTTCAACAGCACGTCCACACTCTGATTGATATTTCCCACAAATACCATGGACGCAGTAGCAGCTTTTTCTTCTTTGCCACGGGCAAAAGATCCGGATGCCATGTAATCCTTCATAATCTGAATGCCATCTTTATCTTTAACCTTGATACCTGCCACTTCATCAAAGGCTACACAATCCCATAAGCCGACCAGTCCGACCGTTTTGCGTCCCATATTGTAAAACAGGTTTGCAACCGTCGTCTGTCCACCGGAAATTAAAATACTGTTCGGTGAAATCTCTTTGTAAAGATGAGATTTACCGGTGCTTCTCGGTCCAAGCTCACAAAGATTAAAGTTATTCTCAACTAATGGAATCATACGGGTCAAGAGCAGCCATTTCTCACGGTATGTAAATTCATCTGGTTCCATTCCGATAGAACGAAGAAGGATATCCAACCATTCATCTTTCGTAAAAGCTTTTCGTCCCTGCTTCAGTTCATCAATATCAATGTGCGGCATCTGGATCGGTGTCAGCTTACGGATACTGATTGGTGAAATATCTTTCTGCTTTTTCTGTTTGGAACGAAGTGGATTTCCATCAATATCCTCAATGCCAAAATTATTGTCGCCTTCAACCTCATAATCCAGCTGAACAATACACCAGATACCGCCGCAGAGCAGGCGATCAAATTTTTCTGGATATTCATCGGCAATCGGTACATTACCAATGCCCAAATTAGAAAACTCTGCAAAAAAGCAATCCTTTTTCATATCCAGTCGAACAGTCACCATATCAATGATTGTGTAACTGCCTTTTTTACGCAGCTGAGACAGAATTTTCTGTGATTCATCCGGGCGTACAAAGTTGTCAGCAAGAATACGCTTCACATTCTGTACGCCTTTCTCTATAACCGTCTCATCATCTGAACTGCAATACTGTCCCAACAAGAACTCAAGAACATACACTGGGACATTCGCCCCTTCTTTAATTTTCTTTGTCAGGTCTTTCCGAACAATCTTACCGTCAAAGTTCTGACGGAGCTTGTTCTTTATTTCTTCACGGGTACTTTCACCCTCTGCAAATTGCTCCATCTTTCTCTCCTCCTGCGGCATTAATTAAAAAAATCAAACTCGTCCACCGCAAAGGCGATGTCAATCTGAAATGGCTCCCGCTGTGGCATCTGTAATCCCTGTTCATCTGCAATTACCAGATAATAAGTAGCTGTATTGCTGTATTTTAGAGATTTTAGATTAAACTGACAACGGAAAGTTCTTTCTGCACCATTATCGCTGGTCTTATCTGCAATAATCTTCTGAATATCACTAATCTGCTTGCCATCCTCATCTGTAAATAAACCTGATAGATTGCAGCTTCACGATTTGTACTGACCGCATCTTTTTGATAAAAGTTACAATGAAAAAATCATATTGCTGATTTTACGGTTTGCGGACAGTAAATTGACCGTTACCGGCTTGGTATCATATTTCTGCTTATTTCGCCTATATTCCATAGAATCATTGCGGAGATAATGATACTCAATCACCGGAACAACCATTTCCTGTAAACTGATACCACCATGCACAAAATTCATACCACCGCCATTCATTTTGATACGAATACTTTCTCTCGGTGCAAATCCATCAAATTCCGTATTTCCGCCCAGGAATTTTACAGGCATCAAGTAATCTGGTTGCACACCTTTCTGCATAATTGCATATCTTCTGCCATATTCTACACATCGCTTGATACTTTCTTTTTTTGTAATGTCAGAGTTTGTTACATCCACATCAAAAAATCCTCTTTTATCTACTTTGTCCTCTTCCTTCAAAGGACTGTATGTATAAAGAAATCCATGATCTGCCGTAATTAAAATATTCGTTCCACCAAATTCATTTACGATAATACGCACAAGATTCTTCAATTCTGAAATCGCCTTGTCACAGGCAGCAAAAACAGCAGTATCCGAAGTGTGGCTGGCTTCATCTATGGTATCGTGGTAAATATAGACCACATCCATCCCTTTCACCAAAGCACTTCTTTCCGCTCGTTTCATAGCAATGATGTCATTATACTTTAAAGCCACGCTTGCCGAATCTTCTGTTTTCAGAACCTTATCCCTATAAGTACTTGCCGTAGACTGTCCATCTGCCAAAACCGTCAAAATATCGTTCCGAACCTCTACTGTCAGTTCTTTGTGCGGCAACAAAGCTGCCATACCAAACTTTGTAGTAGAAGGAAAGATGCTCTGCATACTGCTGATAGAAACCTTACTTTGCGTTTCTCGCTGAAGCTGATCTGCCATCGTAGCCGCCACTTCATAACGCATGGCATCTGAGATAATTACAAATACTTTCGTATCTGAGGTTTGGATACGGGAACGGTAAAAATCCTCCTGTTGCGGTACTTCCAGAACTTTACCGTAAGTTGCCAGTTCATCCGCACATACATCCGACCAGTTGTTGCCCAACTCACCTAAGAACCAGTGTGTATAAAGTCCTTCCACCTTATCGACAACATGCTTGAACAAATCATCCAGCAGAATATTGGAAGTCTCCAAACTCTTTTGAAAACTAAGATGGAACAAACGGTAATAAGTGTCCATCTGATAGTAGCTCTCAGTATATTCTTTCCAGATACTTTTCGCTTCTGCGGTATGGAATCCGGCAGAATGTTCCTTAAAGAAACTTTGCATATTCGCCACTTGTAAGATACCGTCATAAAAATTCTCAAATGGCTCAT
>ENA-OQII01000144-OQII01000144.1-human-gut-metagenome-genome-assembly--contig:-NODE-144-length-12347-cov-2.390917_pt1 | contig 12347 bp, 13 predicted proteins | sample MGYA00242577_ERZ504742 | MGnify/ENA primary metagenome ERZ504742 (study PRJEB26092, sample SAMD00036443) | human gut metagenome | host: Homo sapiens | study: EMG produced TPA metagenomics assembly of...
GGTTGGTGTATTTTGGTATTGCATTTATTATTTGTGGTATTTTTTCTGTATTTGCGTGTCTGGATATTGCACCATGCACGGAGCTTTGTGGTGTTTACAGGGCTATCGGTATCATAGTGTGGATTTTTGGTGATTTTTATGGACAACAGGAACAGAGGTATCTGCAGGCAGAAAATAGATATTTCCGTGCACTGGCAGATTACCTGCATTTGTTGAAACAGTGGAAAGAAGAGTGTGCTCCGAAACAGGTGGAAGATGTCTGGCATCCGCTGTTTATGGAGGCATTGGAAAAAATATCAGAAACAGAGTACCTGTTGGATACATTATTATCAGGCACATTAGAAGAACGAGTTGCCGTAGTGGTGGCTCATGGGAAGGAGGTGACAGCGATTGAACAGAGAATTTCAGACTTTATCACCACAGACACGACAGGAATTGTGCGAAGTAATGGATATAATGGAAACGGAGTTGACAGTAGAGGAAATCAGAGAACAACTGGAAATGACACAGAAGGGTGCTGTGAAAAACAATCGGCATAACTGTAAGCTAATTTTAGAACATGATCCTCTGTTAAAAGATGTATTCCGGCACAATATTTTGACTGAGCAGACAGACATTGTAAAACCCGTGTGGTGGGAACGGATAAGCCCGGCATTCACAGATATGGATTTGAACTATATTATGCTTTATTTGGAAGAGACTTACGGTTTGACGATGGATAAGATTGTGCAGAAAAGTATTGTCCATCAGGCAGATCGGAACAAATATCACCCTGTCCGGGATTATTTGAACAGTCTGCAATGGGATGGGCAGGAACGTATCCGCTATGTGCTGCATCATTTTCTTGGTGCACCTGTGGATGAGTTGACCTATGAAAGTATGAAAATGTTTTTGCTGGGAGCTATTGCCCGTGCGTTCCGCCCCGGAATTAAGTTTGAATATATGCTCTGTCTGGTCGGGGGTCAGGGCGTGGGAAAATCTACATTTTTTCGTTTCATGGCAGTAAAGGATGACTGGTTCACTGATGACATCGGCAAACTGGATTCGGAAAAAGTTTATTGTCAGCTTCGTGGTCATTGGATGATTGAAATGTCTGAAATGGTCGCAACGGCACGCTCTAAGAGTATTGAGGAAACAAAGAGCTTTCTGAGCAGGCAGAAAGAGACTTATCGGGATTCTTATGCAGTATATGCTCTTGATCGTCCGAGGCAATGTGTATTTGGAGGAACATCCAATATTAAGCGATTCCTGCCGTTTGACCGTACCGGAAATCGAAGATTCGTTCCGGTTCAGACGAACCGGGCAGAGATGGAGGTTCATATCCTCGAAAATGAGAAGGAATCCAGACAGTATATTGATCAGGTGTGGGCGGAAGCAATGATGTTGTACCGTAATGGAAATTTTAAACTGGCGTTTTCAAAGGAAACAGAAACACAGCTTGATAAACTGCGGCAGGAGTTCATGGCGGATGATACGGAAGCCGGAATGATACAGGCATGGCTGGATGAACATGAAGACAGAAAAGTCTGTTCATTGATGCTTTTTAAAGAGGCACTGGACAATCCTTATGTAAAGCCGAAGAAGGCGGAGACAGACCGCATCTGTGAAATCATGAATACAAGCATTGTGGGTTGGAAACAGGGGACGATGACAAGATTCAAGGATTACGGTACACAGCGTTCGTGGGTATGTGTAAACGAAAACTGTAAACGAGACGCAAAAGACTTAAAAAATGAAAATGACTGGCATCCGATTACTGAGAAGGAAGCCCGGCAGGTGGAGTTACCTTTCCAGTAAAATGCCAGTCAGGTTTACGGTAGTTGGCGTGTTGTTTACACTTTTTTCTATGGATATTGCTTTGACTTGTAGAATTTGTAAACAGTAAACAGATATATAAGAGTAATTTGGTATTGAGGAAAGAAAACTGAAAAAACAAAAAGAATTAGATTTTTTGGAGTTTGTTTACAGCGGTGGTTTACAACAGGGATGCCCCTTTGACCGGCATCTATTTAAGTTGAACAGGAATAGCATTTGGCAGGACTATTTCAAAAAACATTTTCATAGTTATGGACAAAGACATACGGGAGGAGGTGGAAATTCCGCTATGAAAAAGAGAAAACTTAATTATCGATTCCATAATCCAAACACTGCGGAAGTAACCGCCGACTATCTGTTAAAGATATTGATTGAAGCAAATGCAAGTAAGGTGGAACAGGCAATACAAGAAGCAGCGAATGAGCTTCCCGAGCAGATGAATGGTACAGAAGGGCACTCTACATAGGAATGTAGGGTGTCTTTTGAGCTGTGTGTGGAGAGAGGAATAAAAGTGTCATAAAGAAAAACAAGGGTAGATATAGACAAATAAATTTGATATAATTAACCTGATAAAGTATACGGAGGTGAAAAGTATGGAAAAGAACAAATTAAATATTTTGAATAAAATTTTTTCTCGTAGTACTTTTCGCAACTGTTTTGATAATGGATATGATAAAACATACAGTCAAGTTGTTAGAAGATACGTCGATAATGGTACAGGAAAGCAAAATTCAGAATTGATAAGTCAAATTTATAATGTATTAAGAGAAGGTTATAGAAACGAATATTATTATAAAAATACATTGTTGAATAAATTATTATTAGGCATACATAGTGTGAATACGACAACCGCATTAACGGAAATTCCTATTGCAAAGTCTAAAGCAGATTTTGTTTTGATTAATGGTAAAGCAGTTGTGTATGAAATAAAAACGGAATTGGATAATTTTGATAGATTGGAAAATCAAATAAATGATTATTATAAGGCATTTGATCATGTAGCGGTTGTTACTTGCAAAGAAAATCTTCAGGTATTGAAGAAAAAGATAGAAATGATTGGAAAACCTGTTGGTATTTACATTTTGCAAAAACGTGGAACTATAACAACAATACAAAAGCCACAGGCATATAGCGTAGAGTTAGATGCTGAAATTCTTTTTAAGATATTGAGAAAACAAGAATACGAAGAAATCCTTTTTAATAAATATAAACATTTGCCGGATGTTTCAGAATTTAAATACTATTCAGAGTGTAAAAAAATGTTTTTAGAGATACCATTAGAAGAAGCATATTTATCAGTTTTTGAAGCTTTTTAAAAAAAGAGAAAGTCAAATTATAAAAGACGAATTTAGTAAGATTCCTTATGAACTAAAATTTTTGGCATATTTTATGAATTTGAAATCTGATGATTATAAAAAGATAACGAAATTTTTGAATGAATCCTATGGAGGTGTGTAAAATGTATTTTCCGTATTTACGTGGAAGACAATTTGAGTTAATTGCTTTGCGAGAATTGCTGGAAGGAAAACGTATTAGCGAAAAAGTTATTCCGATAATAGAACCGGTGAAACCATCTTCAACATTATTAAAAACATTAGAAACATTTGTTAAAAATGATAGAGAAATTGCGGTAGTATTTAATCCAACAGTGGGGGATTTCGCAAAAAAGTTGAAGGAAATGCGTGAAGAAGATTCCAAGGTTGCTAATGAATTGTATGATTTACTAACCCAAAATGATAAAGTGATTAAGTCTTATATCATGGATCGTGGTATTTTATCTGAAATAAAAAGTGAAGCATCTAAGAATAAATATCTTATTATAAATTTGAATAGGGATTGCTTGGATGACTTTTTGGATGCATACGAAGATACATTACCACGATTTACGTTAATTCCGGATGATAGAGCTTTTAGACGAGTAATTCCAGATTCAAAAGTTTTATTTGAAGATAACTTTAATAAGCAATCCAGAAATATTGATTATATAGACAATCAGGATGAATTCTTTTCAGATAGTCATTTATATTATCAGAATGAAAATTATGTTGGATTTGCAGATTATTCTGTTGTTGGAGAAGAATTTAATGAATCAGGATTTGCTCCGGTTGCAGTAGCGATTCATGTTGTTTATTTTGATAAAAAAAGGAATTGCGGATACATCATTTTGTTTCTGATTCAAATGAGGGAATCGAAGACCCGGGTGGAAAATTTGGTGAAGCACTGGAAAAATTAGTTTACTGGTGTGACGAAAATAATGTACAGAATACATTAGGTTTACAAGGGTTTTATGATTGTTATAGTTCTGGAAAATATCCAGGTTTAGGAACAGTTAAGAAATATTCTATTATGCATCATATTGAGTTGGTCAGCAATTTCTTGGGAGGAAAATAATAATGCAGATTGGATTAGAATGCTTTTTGGATGAGCAGCTCAGTTCAATGATTGCAAGTGAAAATCGACATGGTGATTGCGAAATCCAACATAAAACGGATTGTATTATTTATGATACGGAAGAAGATCATTATTTAGAAGAGTATCTGGAAGAAATTATGGATGCTTTTACGGTAGCTAAACATCTTAAAGTTACCGAGTCAGATGTAAGGGCAGATTATTTAAAGAATTTTTTGAGTAAATGGAAAGTGTTTTCTGTTACAGGGGACGATATACAGCAGATCATTACAGCTATTTGTAGTGAACGGTATCAAGATGAACCAGAGTTATTTGACGAGAAGGTTACAATACGAGAATTCTTTTCGGCGGATACAATGGAACAACAATGTATCCTAAAAACTTATAATTGGGATGATTTTTGTTATAATATCAAGCATGTAAATAGATTTCATTCTCAGCAAGTTAATTTTGATCAATTAGAGAATTTGTTAAAAAACATGGTCATTGATATTCCGAAAGGTACTTTAAAATTATTTCGTTCAAGAATATGCGATGAGGATAGTTATACTTCTGGATATTCTACGAGAAAAATGGGAGTGCCACCAGTAGCATTAACAACGGCTGGACGAACAAATTCAGAAGGTATTCAATGCTTGTATCTGGCAGGTGATGAGGAAACCACCTTTCATGAAGTAAGAGCAAGGGATTATGATCATGTATCTGTCGGAGAGTTTATTCAAACAAAAGATTTGCGAATAGTGGATTTGAGTTTGTTTGATAAAATAGGTCCTTTTTCTATCCCTGATTTTGATATGACATGGTTTGCAATTAACATTGAAATCATTCGAAAAATTGGAGATGAGGTTGCAAAACCGATGCGACGATTTGACCGTGCATTGGATTATGTGCCAACGCAGTATATTTGTGATTATATCAAGCACTTAGGATATGATGGAATAAAATTTAAAAGTACGTTGGTTGATGGTGGAACAAATTATGCTATTTTTAATGAAAAGAAATTTGAATGTACGAATGTAAAGGTTGTTCAAATAGGAAACATTGATTATAATTGGAGTCCATTATAAGTATAAGGTTAAAGGCAAGGGAAAATGTGAAAGTTATCTCTTGCTTTTTTTACTTGTTTTGCTATAATAAAGTTGTAACAGAACGACTTAAATATAACAGAAAGGCACTGAATATGAATATAGCAGCTTACTGCCGTGTCTCCACTGATAAAGCCGACCAGCTCAACAGTCTGGAAGCTCAAAAGCAATTTTTTTCTGAGTACACCCAGCGTACTGGTGACAACTTAGTTAGATTATATGCAGATGAGGGTATTTCAGGCACGAAAATAAAAAATCGAAAAGAATTTTTACGCATGATGGCTGATGCTGAACATGGACTATTTGATATGGTAGTAGTAAAGGACATCTCTCGCTTTGCCAGAAATACTGTAGACCTTCTGCAGAATGTCCGCAAACTGAAAGCATTAGGAATCGAGACACAGTTTTTGACGGCCAACATGACCAGCATGGGAAACAGTGAATTTGTTCTGACAATCTTCGGTGCATTGGCGCAGGAAGAAAGTGCCAATACTTCAAAGCGTGTGAAATTCGGCAAGAAAATGAATGCTGAAAAAGGACGAGTTCCGAATATTGTGTACGGATATGATAAAACCATTGGAGATTACTTTAATTTGGCAATCAACGAGGAAGAAGCAGCTGTTATCAGGCAGATTTATAAATGGTATATCGAAGAAGGATATGGTGCCGCCAAGATTGCAAACATGCTGAATGCGAAAGGTATCCGAACAAAGCGTAATTGTCAGTGGAGCCAGAATGCGACGTGCCGGATTTTAACGAATGAACTTTATACCGGAAAAATTATCAACGGCAAGCAGGAAGTAGCTGACTTCCTGACTGGACAGAGAACGGAAAAAGACGAGACGGAGTGGATGGTAACAGAACGTCCGGAACTGCGGATTATTGAGCCGGAAATGTATGAAAAGGCACAGGAGATTTTGGAGTGCAGAAGCAAGACTTTTAAATTAACAAAGGAACGGCAGAGCAATAAGTATTTGTTTTCTACTCTGATTAAATGTAAGGAATGTGGCTGGTCATTTCGACGAACTGTTCGTACTTATAAGAATACTTATATTCGCTGGGTATGTTCCGGTCATAATGGACGTGGGGCGGATAGCTGCCCGAATGCTCAGACAGTGGACGAGGAAGAGTTGATTGAAGTTCTGTCCGAATACTTTTCCGAGCTGCTGAAAGCAAAGAAAAATGTAATTCGTCACGTAACAGGCGAATTCCAGAGGGTTTACAAAGCCAAGGATGAGAACCTGAATTACGAAAAGGAATTGAACGCACAGCTTCACAAGCTTCAAAAAATGCGTCAGAAATACATGGATATGTACACCGATGACCTCATTACACGTGAGGAACTGAATGAAAAAATCGGCGGCACAAAACAGGAAATCGAGCGTCTGGAGAATGAGTTGAAAATGGTTGCTTATCACCTGACAAAAGGTGAACAACTGGAAACAATCTTGAATCGCACGTTTAAAGAGATTGAAGATATTTCCGATGTTCACCAGATGACCAATGCACAGCTTAAACGGATTATCCAGAAAATTGAAGTAGACAAGGATGGTAACGTAGATATTTACTTACGAATCTTCGGTGATTTAGGCTTAGATGAAACCGTTCTAATTAGTGACAACCAAACATAAGGATTGCGTAGAACGCCTGAAAATGATCAATCCGGCTCTGGCCATAGAAGTTCGCAAGGTACTGGATGTAAACAAGCAGGAGCGACATATCCGGGGAGGTATCGCTACCCGGGAAAAATATCTCCATGCTCACATGCGGTGAACAGGCGGGCCGGGTTAAATGCTGATCATAAAATATCAGTGTTTATGGAGCCGGGTAAACTAAAATATGAATGTCTGTGTTATTATCCGGCTTGCTCTGGTTGACATACCTGATAAGATGTGCGAAGATTTATCATACGATAGAACAGCAAAATAAAGCACATAGGAAAGAGAGGATTTTATCATGCTGAAACAGTTATCCATCTATGCAGAAAATAAAAAGGGTGTTATGCAGAACATTACCGGTATCCTGAAGAACGAGGATATCAACATTCTGGGCTCTGTGACTAATGACAGCGCAGAGTACGGAATCGTACGAATGGTAGTTTCGGAGCCGGATAAGGCAATGGAGGCTCTGATCGCTGCAGGATATCTCTGCCACGTGATCGAGGTGATCGGAGTGGAGGTTGAGGATAAGACTAGGAAATCTGAATGATCTGCTTCTTACACTGAAGGACAGTAATGTGAGCGTGGATTATCTGTACCTTTCCTTTAACCGTGATTCCGGCAAGCCGATCATGGTATTCCATACCGAGGATATCATGGAAGTGAGATCCTGCCTGAAATCCAGAGGCTATACTGTTTTATAAAAACAGGATTTTACCGTGTGGTAGAGGCTTTTATCCGTTTGATAAATATTAAAATATTCTATATTATAAACACGAAATATCAATTTTACAAATGTATATGGCCATGCTATCATATATCTATAATAGTTCTTAACCTGTAAACAGCCACCTCAGGATATGTGAATATCCGTATCATACAGGCCAGGAACTAAAAACTCATCACATAAAGTTAATAATTACACCCATGAAGAGATCTGTGGATCAGCGTACACAGATTCCTTCAGAAAGAAGCTGTTACGTCGGCGGAGTTTTCTGTGTCTCCAATGATGTGACAGTCTTTTTTCTTTTGCTCTAGAAAAAATTCGCAGTAATTTCACAAAAACATGATACAGTAGGAAAAAACGACGGAAAAGAAATAACAGTATTTCAGAAAATAACAGCCGATAGATAATTCAGCTGTCCAGAACATAACGGACTGGAATTGTTGCAGACAGACGAGGAAATGAAATGAGACCAATAAGAATACAGAAAGACGGAAAAAAACAAAAACAGGGAAACAGAGGGTGGATCTATCTCCTGGCGTTTCTGTTTCCGGTGCTGATCTTTACGCTGGGTTTTGCACTGAAGGGTGTTTATCCTTTTGGAGAAAATTCGGCGCTGGTGGTAGATGGAGTCCATCAGTATACAGCCTTTTTACAGGGAACTTTCAGAGCAGCTTGGAAAGGGAACGGACTGGACCTGGTCCGCACATGCCATGGGATATAATTTTTACGGATTGTTTTGCTATTATCTTTGCAGTCCGTTCAGCTTCCTAATACTGCAGTTTATGAAATTCATGTATGTAAACGAGGCTGTCACTGCGGTGATTCTGATCAAGGCAGGGCTTTGCAGCGTATCCATGGCATGGTATTCCGGGAAAAAATATCCGGGCAGAAAAAGTATGGCAGTTTCTCTTGGCTGTATGTACGCACTGTCTAATTTTCTTATAGGCTATTACAGCAATGTGATGTGGCTGGACTGTATCATGCTTCTTCCGGTGCTTGCATATCTTATTGAACAGCTGGTGCATACCGGAAAATGGCGAGGGTATTGTCTGGTGCTGGGGTACTGTATTTTAACCAGCTATTATATGGGATTTATGTTATGCACATTTGCTGCTTTTTATTATCTGGCAGAGCTGGCTGCGGCAGAATCCGGTCGACGGCCGGAGAAAATCCGTTTTTCATTATTGAAATTTGCCGGGGCGTCTGTTGCCGGAGCCGGACTTGCAGGAATCACACTGATCCCCGGAATTGCTGCGGTATCCAGAACTGCAGCGGCGGAAGAGGCAGGCACCGGACTTTCGGGAGTGTACGGAGATATCTGGAAACAGCTGGGCGCATTATTCGAGGATTCCCTGTCCTTTGTAAAATCCGGCGACCAGGGAGATGTGAACCTTTACTGTGGCTGTGCAGTGCTGCTTTTTGCCGGAATTTATTTTCTGAATAAAGAAATCCGCACAGCAGAAAAAATCGTAACAGGTATATTGATCGTTTTGTATTTTGCGGGGATCCATATCACAGCGCTGAATCTGCTTTTTCACGGATTGCATAAACCTGTGGGAATCCCCAATCGTTTTGTGTTCATCCTGATATTTCTGCTGTTGAAAATGTCCTGTGATGCATGGGGAAATGTGGAAAATGAAAGCACAGGAAGAATTTTTGCCGGACTGATCGCTGCAGAGGGCTTCTGTATCGTTGTGGGGATCAAAAGCGGAAATATCTGGGGACTTCTGCTTACAGCAGGGGTTCTTGCAGTATTCTTTCTGGTTATGTGGACGGAACGGTGTATCTGTGGAAAACTGTCCGGTCATGCCTTCTGCTGTGTGGAGATCCGAAAGCTGGGATGTCTGGTGCTGGCAGTGCTGATCCTTGCAGAGACAGGAATTCACGGAATCGTCAGTATTACAGATAATGGAACCGCAAACCGTGATATTTATGTGGAAAGTGAGCAGGAGGTTTGTGGATTACTGGAGTCTGCCGGTGTGGATCAGGTGGATTACCGTGCCGCTATTGTAAATCCTCTTGTGAGAAATGAAGAGATGCTGTATCAGCTGAACGGGATATCTATGTATTCCTCTACTAATACAGAGGTAATGTGGGATTTTGTAAAAAACATGGGCTTTGAAAATCTGGAAAATCGTTTTCAGTATGCGGGATCCACGGAAGTGACGGATATGCTTCTGGGAATACGATATCTGTTTTGCAGGAATACAAGAAAGCTTCATACTGTTTATAAAAAAATCGGAGAAAGCCAGTCCTTTGATCTCTATGAGAATCCGAGAGCACTGAAAGCCGGATATATGGTCAGTGATTCCGTACTGGACTATGCAATGGAAGGAACAAATCCACTTGAGGTTCAGAACCGGCTGCTCAGCGGTATTGCGGGAAAAAGACTGTACAAAATGCAGACGGTGTCTTCAGAAGCAGTATGGGCCGGGACTGTGGATTTTGATATTTCGCTGAAAGAAGGAGAGCATGGGTATCTTTATATCCCGGGAACAGAGCCGGAAACTGTAACGATCAACGGCCAGGATCAGAAATCCGATTACTGGAATAATAATTTCCTGGATCTTGGCACTTATGATACGGATACGGTTGTGCATGTAACTGCGGAAACCGGAATGCAGGAAGCGGTTCTGGGAACTTACCGGGAATCGGACCTGGATGAGATCTATGAAATGCTTTCTTCCCGGCAGATGGATCTGAAGAATGGAAAGGGTACCATAGCTGCAGCAAAGGATGGAATGCTCCTTCTCAGCATATTTTATGATCCTGATATGCAGATTTATGTAGATGGGAAAAAGGTCGATGGGAAAAGCATCCAGGGGCTTACCGGTGTAAAGCTTTCGGCCGGGACACATACGGTTACTATGAAATATCGGACTCCGGGGCTGCAGGCGGGAGCAGTTCTTTCTATATTAATAGCAGGAATACTGGGAATACTCTGGTATATCAGCAGAAGAAAAATGGGTATTTCCGGCAGGTTGTGACATCTATGAAGAAAACTGTGTTAAACCCCTGTAAAATCAGCAAAAATTCTTCATAAAACACCTTGACAAGCCCTGTATTTACGGTCTATAATGAGCAAGCGTGCGAATGAAACGTTATATTTTCGCATGCCGTAATTTGTAAATAGCAACCGCAAGGCCCCATGGGAAAGCCCATGGAGAAATAAATCGGGAGGTGAAATGGAATGCCAACATTCAACCAGTTAGTAAGAAAGGGCCGTCAGACAGCTGTTAAGAAATCTACAGCACCGGCTCTGCAGAAAACATACAACTCTTTAAGAAAGAAAGCAGTTGATCAGGCTGCTCCACAGAAACGTGGTGTTTGTACTGCTGTTAAAACAGCTACTCCTAAAAAGCCTAACTCAGCTCTTAGAAAGATCGCCAGAGTTCGTCTTTCCAACGGTATCGAGGTAACAAGTTATATTCCAGGAGAGGGTCACAACCTTCAGGAGCATAGCGTTGTTCTTATCCGTGGAGGAAGAGTTAAGGACTTACCTGGTACAAGATACCACATCATCAGAGGTACTCTTGATACCGCAGGTGTCGCTAACAGAAAACAGGCTCGTTCCAAATACGGAGCTAAGAGACCTAAAGTTAAAAAATAATTTAAGTAGATCAGAAATCTACGCCGCTTCCTGATTGCAGATAATCAGGAGGATTACAAAGATATTATTCATCTAATGTATTACAGCGGAAGACTATAAGGATTTGTACGGTATTCCATATACCCTGTCGGTTGCGGGTTAAATATAGGACCTTACCAGTGCGAACATGCAATAGTTTTACTGCGTGAGTACCGATGATATAATCAATATGATTAAGGAGGGAAGTAACGTGCCACGTAAAGGACATACTCAGAAAAGAGACGTTCTGGCAGACCCGATGTACAATAACAAAGTGGTTACCAAGCTTATCAACAACATCATGTTAGATGGTAAGAAAGGTGTCGCTCAGAAGATTGTATACGGCGCATTCGCTAGAATTGAAGAAAAAGCTGGCAAACCAGCTATCGAAGTTTTTGAAGAGGCTATGAACAACATCATGCCGCTTCTCGAAGTAAAAGCAAGACGTATCGGTGGTGCTACTTACCAGGTTCCGATCGAGGTAAGAGCAGACAGACGTCAGGCACTGGCTCTTCGCTGGCTCACCACATATTCTCGTAAAAGAGGCGAGAAGACTATGGAGGAGAGACTTGCAAACGAGCTTCTGGATGCAATGAACAACACAGGCGCATCTGTTAAGAAGAAAGAAGATATGCACAAGATGGCTGAAGCAAATAAAGCATTTGCTCACTATCGTTTCTAATCAAGGAGGAAATCCAATTGGCTGGAAAAGAAGGTAGAGAATACCCGCTTGAGCGTACCAGAAACATTGGTATCATGGCTCATATCGATGCAGGTAAGACAACTCTTACAGAACGTATCCTTTATTATACAGGTGTCAACTACAAAATCGGTGATACTCATGAAGGTACCGCAACAATGGACTGGATGGAGCAGGAGCAGGAGAGAGGTATCACAATTAACTTCCGCTGCTACAACATGTCACTTGGACTCTGCAGGATCACTGCAAGACTAAACCAGGTGCTCTGGAACACCGTATCAACATCATTGATACTCCAGGACACGTAGACTTCACCGTAGAGGTT
>ENA-OQII01000146-OQII01000146.1-human-gut-metagenome-genome-assembly--contig:-NODE-146-length-12319-cov-2.028297_pt1 | contig 12319 bp, 14 predicted proteins | sample MGYA00242577_ERZ504742 | MGnify/ENA primary metagenome ERZ504742 (study PRJEB26092, sample SAMD00036443) | human gut metagenome | host: Homo sapiens | study: EMG produced TPA metagenomics assembly of...
CCGGCGTATTTTTTTCGCTTTTTCCTCTGTCTCCTCTTTTAGCTGCCGCTGAATCTGCAATTTTGCAATCAGAAGCACAAGGGCAAGCACCAGAATCAGGCCGAGCAGTGAGACAAGCAGAAAACTGCCCACATTGGCGGGATCAAAATAGTGAAGAATATAGTATCGTTTCAAATAAAATCACCTCTTCTGGAAATTCTTTTTTTGATTTCTCTTCACTTTAGTACCAAATCCGGAAAAAGTAAAGTACAAAAATGAGAACAGAAAGAAAGTGTCTGATAAAAAATGACCGAAATGGAGAGAATAAAGTGATCGATGCGTGACAGGGAAGAAAAGATGACGATCAGTCAAAGTCGGTCAAAACAGGGCGATAAACCGGGAAAATCCGTCACAAAACTCTAAACTTATGCAAATGTGATAAAAAGAGAAGGGAAAATTCATGAAATATTAATGATTGATTTTGAGCGAATATGACGATATAATAAGCTCATCAAAGCAAACACGATCAAAATAAAGCAGGAGGGAAATATGATTTACACAGTGACATTCAATCCGTCTCTGGACTACATTGTATCGGTGGAAGACTTCAAGCTCGGCCTTACCAACCGCACAAGCTCCGAGCTGATGCTTCCGGGCGGAAAAGGAATCAACGTATCGACCGTACTTGGAAACCTTGGAATTGAGAGCACAGCGCTCGGATTTTTGGCAGGCTTTACCGGAAAAGAAATCGCCGGCCGTCTCGACCAGATGGGAATTAAAAACGGCTGCATCTGGCTGGAAGAAGGATATTCCCGCATCAACGTCAAATTAAAGAGCATTGACGGAACTGAGATCAACGGACAGGGACCCGAAATCCCGGAGAAAAAAGTGGAAGAGCTGATGAAACAGCTTTCCGCACTCGGCGAGGGCGACGTTCTCTTCCTCGCAGGCAGCATCCCGTCATCCATGGCAGATGATGCCTATCAGAAAATTATGGAAATGCTCGACGGCAAGGGCGTCCGCATCGTCGTAGACGCGACCCGTGATCTGCTGATGAAGGTTCTGCCGTACCACCCGTTCCTCATCAAACCGAACAATCACGAGCTCGGTGAGATTTTCAGTGTGGAATTAAAGACAAGAGAGTCAGTTGTTCCGTATGCAAAACAGCTGCAGGAAAAGGGCGCACAGAACGTTCTGGTTTCCATGGCAGGCGAAGGAGCCGTTCTCGTTGCCGCATCCGGTGAGGTCTTTGAAGCTCCGGCCCCGAAAGGAAAGCTCATCAACGGCGTCGGCGCAGGCGATTCGATGGTAGCCGGATTCATGGCAGGCTACATTGGAAAAAGAAGTATTACCTCCATGCGTTCCATATGGGAATCGCAGCGGGAAGTGCAAGTGCTTTTTACTGAAAACCTTGCAACCCGGGTAGGAAACTTGCATCTGTCTACGAACAGATTAACAAAATAAAAGGGAGGACGTCTCATGAGAATCACAGATTTGCTGGACATCCGCAGTATTGCGCTGGATGCCGCACCGAAAAGCAAACAGGAAACGCTTGACGCAGCCGTAGCGCTGATGGTCAAAAGCGGAAAGATCACAGACGAAGATGCGTACCGCGCACAGGTTTACGCAAGAGAAGAAGAGAGCACCACAGGAATCGGAGAGGGAATTGCGATTCCGCACGGAAAATGTGATGCAGTAAACAAACCGGGCCTTGCAGCCATGGTTATCCCGAACGGCGTTGATTTTGATTCTCTCGATGGAGAGCCGGTCACCCTGCTGTTCCTCATCGCAGCGCCGAACACGAAAGACAACGTTCACCTCGATGTCTTAAGTAAACTTTCCATGATGCTGATGGATGAAGAGTTCACCAAGAGCCTTCGAAACGCAAGGACACCGGAAGAGTTCCTTGCCATTATCGACCGCGCCGATGAAGAGAAAAAGAGCGTAGATGAGCGTCTTGCAGAGCCGGTGGAAGCAAAAGAAAATCAGGTGAAGATTCTCGCCGTTACTTCCTGCCCGACCGGTATTGCCCACACTTACATGGCAGCCGAGGGAATCGAGAAAGCAGCGAAAGCAAAAGGATGCTTCGTAAAAGTCGAGACACGAGGCTCCGGCGGAGCGAAAAACGTGCTGACTGCACAGGAAATCGCCGATGCGGACTGCATCATCGTTGCAGCCGACGCACAGGTTCCGATGGATCGTTTCGACGGAAAGAAAGTCATTCAGCGCCAGGTATCCGACGGTATCAGCAAAGCAGATGAGCTGATCGAGCTTGCGATGTCCGGAAACGCACCGGTTTACAAGAGCGGCAATGCGCAGACAGCCGCAGCAAGCACGAAGAAGAACAGCGGCGGTATCGGCCACCAGCTGTACACCCAGCTGATGAATGGTGTTTCCCATATGCTTCCGTTCGTTGTCGGCGGCGGTATTCTGATCGCAATTGCATTCCTGATCGACGGACTTCTTGTTGATATGAACTCCCTTGATGCCGCAGCCAGATCAAACTTCGGTACGATTACCCCGGCTGCAGCGATGTTCAACAGATCGGCGGCGTGGCATTCGGCTTCATGCTCCCGGTTCTTGCAGGCTACATCGCCATGGCAATCGGCGACCGGCCGGCACTTGCCCTTGGTTTTGTCGGCGGTATGATGGCATCGAGCGGAACCTCCGGTTTCCTTGGAGCACTTGTTGCCGGTTTTGCAGCAGGCTACATTATCCTTGTCCTCCGCAAAGCATGTGAGAAACTTCCGGAAGCACTCGAAAAGATTGCGCCGGTTCTGATTTACCCGGTAGTCGGCATCCTTGCGATGGGACTTCTGATGCTCTTCATTGTAGAGCCGATCATGGGAACCGTCAACACGGTACTGAACAATGGTCTTGCTTCCATGGGCGGATCCAGCAAGCTGATCCTTGGCATGATCCTCGGCGGCATGATGGCCATCGACATGGGCGGCCCGTTCAACAAAGCAGCTTACGTATTCGGAACAGCAGCCATCGCAGCAGGAAACTACGACATTATGGCATCCGTTATGATCGGCGGTATGGTTCCTCCGTGTGCGATTGCACTTGCAACCCTGCTGTTCAAAGATAAATTTACAAAAGAAGAAAGAGAATCCGGTCCGACCAACTTCATCATGGGACTCGCCTTCATCACCGAGGGTGCGATTCCATTCGCAGCAGCAGACCCGATCCACGTTCTTCCGGCCTGCATCATCGGCTCTGGCCTCGCAGGTGCGCTCTCCATGGCATTTGGCTGTACCTTAATGGCACCGCACGGCGGCATCTTCGTTGTACCGGTTATGGGAAATGCGCTGCTTTATCTGGTGGCAGTTGTCATCGGAACAGTGGTATCCGCAGTTCTGCTTGGAGTTTTAAGAAAAAAGTTAGCATAAAAGAGTAGAAAAAAGACAGAAAACAAAGTAAAATAAAAATATCAAAGATCCTATGGGAGGAAAAAATCATGAAAGAATTTAAGTATGTTGTAACAGATCCAGAAGGAATCCACGCTCGTCCGGCAGGAATGCTGGTAAAAGCAGTCAAAGAATTTTCCTGTGATATCAAGATCGCAAAAGACGGAAAAGCCATGAACTGCAAAGCCATCTTCGGCATCATGGGACTGGCTGTAAAACAGGGCGAAGAAGTTACCCTGACCTTCGATGGAGCAGATGAAGATGCTGCATACGAAGCAATCAGCAATTTCATGAAAGAGAACTTGTAATTCTACAGAGCCATGCGGAATGGAAGAAAAAAGTGCGAATCATGCTTGCATGAATGAGCGGTTTTTTCTGGAATTCCATATGGCGAGAAGCCACATCGAAATGGAGCGTAAGCGGAATTGAGATGGGGCTCTGGAGAATTACAATATAGTAATCGGCAGGAGCGTGTTTGAAAAACTTTCTGAAACTAAGAAATCCTTTTTGAACACGCTCCGGCTGTCTGGACAGAAAATTCGGATATCGAGAACAAAGGTGGAGAAAACTTATGCAGATTTATCAGGGAAAAAGCGTATTTTCCGGCACTGCGATCGGAAAGATCCGCGTATACAAAAAGAATGAGCGTCAGGTAAAACGTGTGAAAGTAGAAAATCCGGATGCGGAGATGGCACGGTTTGAGGAAGCAAAGGCAAAAGGAATCGCACAGCTTGGCGTTCTGTATGAAAAAGCATGCAAAGAGGTTGGCGAGGCCAATGCAGCGATCTTCGAGGTACATCAGATGATGATGGAGGACGACGGCTACAACGAGTCCGTCGAGAATATTATCAAGAGCCAGGGCGTCAACGCTGAGTATGCCGTTGCAACGACAGGCGACAACTTTGCGCAGATGTTTTCTGCCATGGACGATGATTACATGAGAGAGCGCGCGGCAGACGTAAAGGATATTTCCGAGCGTCTGATCTCCATCTTAAACGGAGACGACACCGACGCATCCTTAAACGACGAACCGGCGATCATCGTGGCAGATGACCTTGCGCCGTCTGAGACGGTACAGATGGATAAGGACAAAGTTCTTTCTTTTGTTACCGTACACGGTTCTTTAAATTCCCACACCGCTATCCTTGCAAGAACCATGGCGATTCCGGCACTGGTCGGAACACCGCTTCCGCTGGATGAGAGCGTAGACGGAAAGCTCGGCATCGTGGACGGATCCGATGGAACCATCTATGTTGATCCGGACGAGGAGACTCTTGCTGCCATGCAGAAGCGTCGCACCGAGGAGGAGGAAAAGAAAAAACTGACTCCTCACCTTAAAGGGAAAAGAAAATATTACACTGGACGGACAGAAAATTCTGCTGTATGCTAATATTGGAAACATCAAAGACCTTGCGGCTGTCATGCAGAACGACGCGGGCGGCATCGGCCTGTTCCGAAGCGAGTTTATCTATCTTGAGCAGGATCACTATCCAACAGAGGAGGAGCAGTTCCGTATCTACAAACAGGCAGCAGAGACGATGGCGGGAAAACGCGTCATCATCCGTACCCTCGATATCGGTGCCGATAAACAGTGCGATTATTTCGAGATGGAAAAAGAGGAGAACCCGGCACTTGGCTGCCGTGCGATCCGCATCTGCCTGACGCGGCCGGAGATCTTCAAGACACAGCTTCGCGCGCTGTTCCGCGCAAGCGCATATGGAAAAATTGCCATTATGTATCCAATGATCACAAGTGTCGGCGAGGTTCGCCAGATCAAAGCGATTGTGGAGGAAGTAAAAGCTTCTCTCGCTGAGCAGGGCATTGAGTACGGAAATCCAGAGCAGGGTATCATGATCGAGACCCCGGCGGCTGCCATCATCAGCGATGAGCTGGCAAAGAGGTTGATTCTTCAGTATCGGAACGAACGACCTCAGTCAGTACACCCTCGCGATCGACCGCCAGAACACAAAGCTGGATCCGTTCTTTGATCCGCATCACCCGGCGATCCTGCGCATGATTCAGATGGTTGTGGAGAATGCACACAAAGCCGGCATCTGGGCCGGTATCTGCGGCGAACTCGGCGCTGACCAGGAGCTGACAAAAGAGTTCCTTGCGATGGGCGTAGATGAACTTTCCGTTTCTCCGGGAAGCATCCTTCCGCTCCGCAAGATCATTCTGGAAACAAACGTGGCAGAATATAAGGCAGGAAAGAAATGTTAACACAGCAGAGACATGAGATAATTTTGAAACTGTTAAAAGAAAAGGGAAGCATCACCGTGACGGAAGTCCGGGATCTTCTCGATACATCGGAGTCCACGGTACGCCGCGATATCACAGCGCTCGACAAGGAGGGCAAGCTGGAAAAGGTATTCGGCGGCGCCGTGGAAGCCGGCCAGAAGGTGACGGCACACGAGTACACCGTTGCACAGAAAAATGAGCTGAACTGCGATGCCAAACGGAAAATCGCAGAATATGCGGCATCCCTCATCGAGCCGGACGATTTCGTCTTTCTCGACGCGGGAACGACAACGGCGCATATGATCGATTTCATCCGGGCAACCTCCGCCGTTTTCGTGACAAACGCCGTTGACCACGCACGGCGGCTGGCATCACGCGGGTTTAAGGTCATTCTGGTAGGCGGCGAGCTCAAAAGCTCCACAGAAGCCGTCGTCGGAAACCAGGCAATCCGCACGATTCAGGAATACCACTTCACCAAAGGCTTTTTCGGCACCAACGGTGTCACAAGAAGAAGCGGCTGCACAACGCCGGATGTCAATGAAGCAGTAATCAAAAAGACCGCCATGGAGCAGTGCCGCCAGTGCTACGTCCTCTGTGACGCAAGCAAATTTAACAGCATCAGTTCCGTTACCTTCGCAGACTTTGAAAAACCGATTTTTATCACGGACCGGAAAGTTCCCGGGTATGAGAAGAGCAAACATATCATCGTATGCGAGACGGAGCGAAAATAAAAAGCCAACATCTTACACGCACATAAATTGCAAAGCGCCCCGGCCCTGCAGATCATTTGGATGCAGGACCGGGGCGCCGTTTACAGACTTATTCTTTGATTTCCGCCAGCGTTACATCTGGATGATGATACTGCGGACGATGTTTCAAAAATGGAACTTTAAGCAGGGTAGCATTCTTGGGACACCAGTGAAGACAGGCATAACAGGCTGCACAGGAATGTCCTCCAATAAAATACGATGCAGTAACAAATCTTCTTTGGTCAGTACTTCCGTCAGATGTAAAGTTTGTTTTTTGTTCTTTTATAAAAGATTATGATAGATTTTAACCGTTCCGGTGCTTTTTTCAGTCGTTCCAGATTTTTCCTGCTCTGAGCTGATTAAACAGTTGCCTGGCATCTGCAGATCAAAGACAGCCGACAGGTTTGCACCGCTGCGGGAAAGTGCCTGACTTAGGCTGACAAAAGAATTTCCGCTTTTTCCATTGTTAGAAGTCATGACGACAAAAGTATAGCAGTCAGGATTGACCGTTAACTTCAATAAAAATTCTTTTACAATCCATGGCAGATCGCTCATGTAGGTAGGAAAGACAAAACCGATTATATCGTTTTTGCAGAAAAAATTGCTTTCTGTTTTATAATATTCTCAACAGGCTGATTCAGCTCTTTTCCAATTTCTTTTGCAGCCCAAAGCGAATTACCAGTTCCGGTAAAATAAAAAATCATAAGTTTTTCCCTCTCTTTTTTGAAGTTTATGACGGAGAAAATATTTTTATCCGTTTGCTTTATATTATTTTAAAACTATGATGTTGGGGTCAAAAGCCCCTCTATAGTACCTTGAAAATTTCATATATTTCGTAGTAAATACAAGCCTAAATGGTTTACTTGCTGTATAATAGAGATATCTTAGTAGGAAAGAAGGCAATCTCTATGTCATTCAAAGAAAATACTTACCAGCAAATGTCATTTACAGATAGTTTTTCTGGATTAACTGCCAGAGAACAAAAAGCATTGGAAAAATCCTGGGCAAAAGTCTTTGCCGATGAAATATTTCCTGCCATTGATGAAAAGCGTTTTTCTGTCTTATACAGCGATAAGGCATCCAGACCGAATACTCCGGTCAACGTGATTGTTGGTGCGCTCATTATCAAAGAGCTTTTTGATTATTCCGATGACGAGATGGTCGAAAATCTTATGCTGGATTTTCGAATTCAGTACGCACTGCACACAACAAGTTTTGAAGAACAGCCTTTGAGTGACAAGACCTTAAGCCGTTTCCGCAAGAGGTGCTATGATTATGAAACACTTCACAACAAGGATCTTTACCATGATTGTGTGAAAGATTTAAGTGCTTCCATTGCAAAACTGATGGGAATCAGCGGTAAAGTCAGACGTATGGATTCCATGATGATCGAATCCAACGTCCGCAGGCTCAGCCGAATGGAACTGATATACACCTGCATTGTAAAGCTGGCGATGTATGTGAATAAAATCAATGGTTCCGTTCTGTCTGACGATTTAAAACATTATATCGATCCTAACGATTTTAACAGAGTGATTTATCATCAGCGCAGTACCGATGCAGATGAGCGCATGAAGCAACTCTTAACGGATGCGGATAAACTTCTTGCCCTGTGTGAGTCTGATTACAATGATTCAACAGAGTATGATCTGTTTGTCAGATGCCTGTCAGAACAGACCATTGTTGAAAATGAAAACCGAAGACTCCGCACGAAAGAAGACGGCGGCATGAAATCAACCATGCTGCAGAATCCTTCTGACCCTGAAGCGACATTCCGGAATAAAGCAGGAAAAGAGCATCGAGGATATGCTGCTAATCTTGAAGAATCCGTTGGAGCCGATGGTTCTGTTGTAACAGAGTACCAGTATGAGCAAAACAACCATAGTGACAGTCAGTTTATCCAGGAGCACCTTGCGCAGATGGATAACCAGGAAGAACGGACTGTTATAGTCACGGATGGAGCATATAGTGGAACAGAAAACACACAACTTGCAGCTCATAAAAACGTAGAACTGATTACCACAAGTCTGACGGGGAAACCGGCTCCGGATATCCTTGCTGATTTTGAATTCAACGAAGAGGGAACAAAAGTCCTCCGATGTCCAGCCGGCCATGCACCGAAAAGCTGTTCTTATATGAAACCAAGCAATCAGTGTGCCGTTTCCTCTCTGCATGAGCAGTGTGCCAACTGTCCGTAGCAGGATCAATGCAAGCCGAAGATCTTTAAGAAGGTTGCAAAAATAGTAACATCCAAAGCAGCGCATGAACGTGCGAAAATCCAACGGAACATGAATAGCAAAGAATTCAAAAATTATACAAGGCTGCGTAATGGAGTGGAAACTGTTCCATCGAATATACGCAAGAATTACCACTTGGAAAAGATACCTCGTGGGAAACAGCGGGGCAAGTTCTTTTTCGGTTCCAAGATAGCAGCATTGAATTTCAGAAAACTCTTCAACTATGTGAAGGGTTTAGGACATTACGCTCAAAATCCGGTACTTGTATAAAATCAAGGAAGGGAATACCAGCGTATATCCGAAGAAATCCGGTATTATACTACAAAATATGAATTTTTCAAGGTGCTATAGAAATAGAGGACAAAGTTATTTATGGTTTTGACCCTAACATCATAATATAAAGCGGGGAACAAAAAGAGATGGGATGGATATGATGGATCGGATATCTGCCTACCGGGAACTGATTCGGAAAAATATTGATTACGAGAACTACCCGCCGATCTATAACAAGCAGGAAGTGGATGAACTGATCGATCTGATTGTAGAAACCCTAATGCTGCCGCCGGATGCAGGAACAATTCGGATTGGAGGAAAGGAACGTCCTGTTCCGATTGTAAAAAGCATGTTCCTGAAGCTGGATAAAGATCACATCTGTTATATCCTGAAGTGCCTGCACAATACGGAAAAGAAAAAAGAGTAAAAATGGCCGTATCAAAAAAACAGCCAGCGAAAAAAGGCAGAAAAAGAAAAGCAGCTTGTGGATCATAGCGTTGATTGCTGTTATTTTGCTGATTCTTGTTGGAGTCGTATTTTTGGTACTGCCAAAATTTCGAAAAGAAGCTGCACCGGAAAAACCGGAAACGATCAAGGTGGAAGCTGCAGAGAAAAGCTATGCTGCCGGAAGTAGGATTTCAGAAAAAAATTTCCGCGTATACGGAATATCCGGGAAAAAGAAACAGCTTCTGGATGCAGATACATACAGCGTGTCACCGGCTAAAGTGCCGGCACATGGCCACAGTGTTACCGTAGAGGTTTCCTCCAAGGCATATCCGGATATCAAGGCAGAGATAACAGTGCTTATTGACCGTGATGAAAGTGTTAGGTATAAAAATCGGCAGAGAAAATCCAGATGATGTGGAGGCTATCCTGTATTCCAACGGGGATCTAGAAATATCCGGAAAAGGAAGCGTCCGGAATTTCAAATCAGATTCTGCGCCATGGAAGAAATATTCTGTTCAACGGCTGACCTGGATTGATCCGGAGGCAGAAGTGGAAAGCATGGACTACTGGTTTACAGGAAATGACGAATACCTGGAAACATTATGCCGCATCCCGGATACAGTGAGAAGCATGGTGGAAACATTCAAGAATGCTATGGCGATGACCAGTATGCCGGATATGTCTGGTGCGGTCCGGCTGGAAGATATTACATCCTGCGCAGAAGGGTGTATCGCACTGGAAAAGGCCATGGAACTTCCAGGAAATATAAAACAGGCAAAAAAAGCATTTTACGGTGATACGGCACTGATCGAGGGAGCCGATACAACAGCCTGTATGCAGCTGGAGAACATGGATTCCATGTATTACGGCTGTATGGCTCTGGCATCTGTCCAGATTCCGGACAGTGCGAAAGAACTTTCGAATATCTGCAATGGCTGCGTCAACCTGAAAGAAGTACATATCCCATCGTCTGCACAGAAAATGAACAGCAGTTTTTTCGGATGTACCGCACTGGAATCCATAACCGGTGAAATCCCATCTTCCTGTACGGATAGCGGGAACCTGTTTTCCGGCTGTAAGTTCCTGAGTGGAACACTTACCGTTTCCTGTACATCCAAGACAACCCTTTCAAGCTCGTTTTCGGACGCTGCAACGGCTGGAACAGGACTTACGATCATTTTACGGTACGATGCAGAAAAATCGCAGGAAACGGCCAATACGGGCTTCTACGGGGGAACAAAAAGTGCAGATGAAATCCTGAACGCATTAAAGGCATCTATGGAAGCCGCATTCAGCAGCGGAAGCCATATTACAATAACAACAAATGCAGATAAAACAGAGGGGTGATTAGAATGTAATAAAAATGCAATATGAAAAATAGCAAAAGACTCTTGTAATTACGGAATTGGAAAGGTAATATGATAATATGATCCAAAGAAATAAAAAAGGGGGAGAAACCATATGGACATGAAAGAGCTTCGAAAAAATGCAGAAAAAGTAATAGCAGAACGTTTTCCGGACTTCAATTTTTCCACACTGGACTGGGGAGAGCTTGATCCATTCTATCTGGAGCATCCGGAAGAAATACCGATTGAGCATGAGTTTATTGGCTACCGGCAGGAGGGTGATGTAGCGGAAGATTACCAGGGAAATCTGTATCTGGTTCTTTGTGATCCAGGAATCCACCCGATCGGAAGTGTATGCATGGAACAGTCCGAACTGGACGATGCCGTAAAACTTGGAAAACGGGAAGATTATACCGGGGAACTTCTGGAAGAAATTCCGGAGTAAAAAGTGAAATAATAAAACAAGGAATCCCGTGTCAAACATTGACACGGAATTCCAACAGAAAAATCGGTGTCAATGTTTGACACGGACGGAGGAAAAAAATATGAGAAAAAGAATCGCAATGGTACTTCTTGGCCTGAGCCTGGCAGTAGGCACACCGGCCGCAACAAATATGTTCCCAACAGTTTCTGCCCAGACAGTACAGGCAGCTGGAAAAACCGGATGGACGCAGGAGTCCGGAACCTGGTATTTTTATAAAGACGGTGTAAAACAGACCGGCTGGCAGACCTGGGACGGAAAAAAATATTATCTGAATGCAGACGGAACCATGAAAGCAAATGAGTGGATGATTGATACGGATGGATCGGTTTACTACTTCCGCAGCTGGGGTGGAGCTTACCTGAACTGCAAGGCAAGAATCAACGGCAGAAGTTATACATTCGGTGCAGACAGTAAGGTACAGGGTTCCCAGTGGGTTGTAAAAGGTGGAAAAATGGTATCTGGTGAAAGACGGAAAAATTGCAACGGGCTGGCAGACCTGGGACAATAACCGTTACTATCTGAACGCAGACGGAACCATGAAAGCAAATGAATCTTTCACGGACGGGGGAAAAACCTATTTCTTCTGCAGCTGGGGCGGAGCTTATAAAAACTGCTGGCAGACCTGGAATGGAAAAAAATATTACCTGCATGATAACGGTGCAGCATATCAGAATGAGTGGCTGAAAACCGGCGGAAAATGGTACTGGTTCCAGGCAGACAGCACCATGGCAGTGAACACAAGCTTTACATACAAAGATAACCTGTATTTTGTGGACGGAAACGGAGTTATGCTTTCCGGATGCTGGAAAGAAGAAAACGGAGCAAAATACTATATCCGGAGCTGGGGCGGAGCCTGCAAGGATATGCAGATGAAAATTTCCGGAAAGACATATTATTTCCGATCAGACTGTAAGATGGTAACGGATCAGACGGTAAACGGAAATTACTACGGAAAAGACGGTGTGCTTACAACAAAACCGGAAGCGAAACCAACAGAGACACCAAAGCCAACGGAAACACCAAAACCAACGGAGACACCGAAACCGAACGGAGACACCAAAACCAACGGAAACGCCAAACGACCGACAGAGACACCGAAACCAACGGAAACGACCAAGACCAACAGAAACACCAGCAGAAACCGTTATGCAACAAG
>ENA-OQII01000148-OQII01000148.1-human-gut-metagenome-genome-assembly--contig:-NODE-148-length-12244-cov-2.493852_pt1 | contig 12244 bp, 8 predicted proteins | sample MGYA00242577_ERZ504742 | MGnify/ENA primary metagenome ERZ504742 (study PRJEB26092, sample SAMD00036443) | human gut metagenome | host: Homo sapiens | study: EMG produced TPA metagenomics assembly of...
ATTCTGTCTGCCAGAATCAGAATAGACGGACTCTTTAACAAAAATCCCAGAATATTTGCCGCATTTCTCTGCAATTCACCCAGAGTAATCTTTCCTGCATGAAGCATCTCCTCTACATCATCATTCTCAGGATTTGCCTTCGCATCACTTACTACCATATAAATATCATTCTGAGCCGCTACCATCGGTGCTTTCACCGGCGCTTCAGCCTGATGTCCTTCGTAGTTGGACTTCGCCCACCAGTCAGTCATCACAATACCATCAAATCCCCATTCCTTACGAAGAATAGTCGTACACAAATCATAACTTCCAGCCGTCCAGAGCCCGTTCACGCTTCCATAAGTCGTCATCACAGAACGCGCACCGCCCTCTTTTACCGCAATCTCAAAACCTTTCAGATAAATCTCACGCAAAGCTCTCTCAGAGATTACAGAGTCCGAAGTACTTCTTCCAACCTCCTGATTATTACCACAGAAATGCTTTATCGTACTTCCGATTCCAGACTTCGCCATAGCCTTCACCTGAGCTGCACAAATCCTGCCTGTAAGAATCGGATCTTCAGAAATATACTCAAAGTTACGTCCATTCAACGGATTTCTGTGAATGTTCATACCCGGTCCAAGAAGGGAATCAATCTTATTCAGACGAAGCTCCTTACCGGTCATCTCATACAATGCACCCACAAGCTCCACATTAAAAGTACAGCCAAGAGAAGTTCCATTCGGCAGAGAAAACGCCTTCGTACCGCAATCCATACGAATCCCTGACGGCCCATCCGCGCAGCATCCCACCGGGATTCCAAGAGCCTTCAAAGACTCTGTCACACCGCCAAATGCAGCTGCAGTTCCAGCAGTGACCTTTGGACTGCACATTCCTTCACCGCGGAACATGGCAATCAGATCCGCCTCACTGATCTGTGCCACAAACTCATCCATAGAAACTTTTTTATCCAGTACATCTGCCAGCTTATAGCCTTTATCTCCCGTATACTCCAGAGTCTTCGGCATTCTTTCCTCTCTGCGTTTATGTGGATCTGCTGTGCGGACAGGAACCTCTTCTGTTACTGCCTGATAAGTTCCATCCGCTCTCAGAACGGCTTTCATTCTCCGGAATTTCTCAATCGGTGCATATGCCTCCTGTAACTGTTCTATTACACGTAATTCTTCTTTGTAAATTCCTGCTGATTTCGCACTTCTTACATCACTGCCTGCAAAAATTTCATAAGTTCCCTCTTCCAGAACATAACAGGATTTGTGTCCTGTCACTCCACTGTCATCATAAGAGGCCATATCATATTTGGGAATGATGATAACAAGTTCTTCTTTTTCACCCGGTGCCAGTTCCCGGGTTTTTGCAAATCCGATCAGCTTTCTTGCCGGATTTCCAAGTTTACCCTGCGGTGCTTTTACATAAACCTGTACAACCTCTTTGCCCCTCACATCACCGATATTGGTAACCGTCGCAGCCACTGTGAGTTCATCCTCAGTATTCTTAAAAATCTCCGCCTTTGTCTCAAAATTCGTATAGGACAAACCATATCCAAACGGATACAGCACCTTATCCTTCGCAAATGTCTCAAAATAACGATAACCCACATAAATATCTTCCTTATAATAATTCTTATATGGATCACCAAAATTCTCCGTAGACGGATAATACTCAATCCTCTCAGCAATGGTATCTGTCAGCTTCCCACATGCACACACTTTACCGGTCAGCACATCAGCCACACCATTGCCACCTTCCTGACCACCCTGCCATGCATACAGCACAGCCTGAGGATGATATTTCTCCACCCAACTCATATCAATAATATTTCCAACATTCAGCACCACAACTGTGCACTTACTCACCTCACAGACCCGGCAGATCAAATCCTCCTCCGTCTCCGTCAGACAATAGCTTCCCGGATTCGTATTATTATCCTGATCTTCACCTGCAGTTCTTCCTATAATAATAAGCGAAACATCGTTGCTACGTGCGCAGTCCAGCATTTCCTCTGTAACTTCCATCTCTTTCTGAGACCACGGAACACGACCCCATCCCTGACCTTCATCATAAGGATTCTCTTTAATCCAGTCTGCATAAATACCCAACAGTTTCTTATCCAGTTGAATCTCTTTACACTCCTTCAGCGCATCCAGAATTCCCACTACATATCTCGTATTCACCAGACCGCCGGAACCAAGTCCGCTTTTATAATAATGAAATGCCATGCGGCCAAAAACAGCCACACTCTCTCCCTCTCTCAAAGGAAGAGCCTGCTTCTCATTCTCCAGAAGTACACATCCCTCTGCGGCTGCCTGTCTCGCCAGTGTTGCATATTTCTCTAAATCCAATTTATAATCGTTCATGTTTTATCCTTTCTTTCTGAGAACAACATCTCTCAAGCGATGCAATGATCGTTCCGACCGTTTTTCCCCAATACTTTCTATTCCCCATCTTATCAGAAAAAATCTTTGCTGAAAACACTAAATATTTACAGGAAAATAATCCACCTTTCCTTCAAAACATCTTCAGCCTTTTACGGCACCAAGCGCGATACCTTTGGTAAAATATCTCTGTAAAAACGGATACAGGCATAAAATCGGTAGCATTGCAACAAACGCTATTGCCATTCTGACAGATGCAGATGGAATATCTGCAATTGCAACAGTTGACGCACCAGAAGCATTCTGTGTCAGTGCTGTCAAATCTGAAATCATCTTATTCAGAAGGTTCTGAATGCCATATAACTTCGTATCTCTAATATAGTACAGACCATTTGTCCAGTCATTCCAGTATCCTAATCCGGAAAGCAGACCCATGGCAATAAGAATGGGTTTACCCAGTGGCAATACAATTTTGAAAAAAATCTGGAATTGACTTGCACCGTCAATCTGAGCTGCTTCAAAAAGTGCATCCGGAATACTGGTTGCAAAGAATGTACGAATCAGCATAACATTCATGGCACTCATCAGAAGTCCCGGCACAATATATGCAAGCAGTGTGTTATTGATATGGAAAATTCCTGTATACATGAGATATGTAGGAACCAGTCCACCATTAAATAACATTGTAAAAAATATGTAGAAATTCAGGATTCTTTTTCCTGGAAGATTTTTCAGGGAAAGCGGATACGCCAACAATGCAGACATTGCCACATTAATACTGGTTCCTATTACAGTGACCAGTATTGTAATTCCATATGCCCTGAATACATTTGCAGCATTATCCCAGATAAACTTATAGGCATGAATACTGAACTCTTTTGGAAAAAAGGAATATCCATCTCTAACCAGAGCACTTTCAGAGGTAATAGATGACATAAATAACAAGATAAACGGCAATACAATACAGATTGTAACCAGTATCATGACCGTATGTGCCAATCGTTCAAATCTTTTTGCACTTTTGCTTCTAACCATTTTTTACCTCCTAGAACATTGCATTTTCAGGGCTTAATTTGCGCACAACCACATTTGCCAGCAGTACACAGGCAAATCCGACAATGGACTGATAAAAGCCTGCCGCTGAAGCCATTCCGATATTTCCGGACTGAAGCAGTGCCCTGTATACATAAGTATCGATTACATTGGTGGTATCATAAAGCTGACCGGAATTTTGTGTAACCTGATAGAATAATCCAAAATCAGAATAGAAAATTCTTCCAATGTTTAACAGTGTCAAAGTGATTACAGACGGCATGATCGATGGAAGTGTAATGTATCGGATCTGTTTCCACTTTGAAGCTCCATCCAGTTCTGCAGCCTCATAAAAAGAAGGATCAATTCCGGAAATACTGGAAATATAAATCAGGCATCCATATCCTACACCTTTCCATGTATTTACGATAACCAGGATCACAGGCCAATATTTGGATTCTGAATACCAATTAATTGCTTCTTTCCCGAAAAACGGAAGAATTGTCTTATTCAGCATTCCATTGTCCCCACTGAAAAAGGCAAAAGTGATATAACTTACAATTACAATAGACATAAGAAACGGCAGTAAAATTGCACTTTGATAAATTGTTTTGCATGCCTTGCTCCGAATATCACAGATAAAGATGGCAAATGCAATTCCCAGAATCAGGTTGATGATAATAAATACAATATTATAAAGCAACGTATTTCTTGTAATCGTCCACGCATCATTAAACAGATAAGTAAAATTGCTGAGACCGGCCCATGGGCTGCCAAAGATTCCATCTACCACGTTGTAATTTTTGAAAGCAACCACAAGTCCTGCCATCGGCATATAATTATTGATAAAAAGATAAATCAGCCCCGGTGCCATCATCAGATAAAGCGGTGCCCATCTTTTAAATTTTGCTTTTTTCATAAATTTTCCTTTCAATTATCTGGAATATAACAGGGGATGCATAGCGGCATCCCCTGTCTGTGTTATTTATTCTCTTCCAGCCACTTGTCCAGCTGTTCCTGTTTGGTGCTGATCACTTTCTCAATTCCTGCTTTCTTCAGTTCCTCAATAAATTTCGGAAGTGTTTCTTCAGGATCTACTGTACCAGAACCAAGAGCAGCTGCATATTTTGCTTTTACATTACTCAGTGCAGCCAGTTCGTTTGCAACACTTGTAGAATCATAGGTAAATCCGAATGCTTTTGATTTGATTGCACTCTCATTCAGTGCCTTTGTTTCATCCCAGATATCTGGTGAATCACCCTCCCAGATATGCATTTTAAACTGGTCAAATAACTGCCATCCTTCTGCCAGATGATACGTGTTGCTGTCATCTTTTCCATCCGGATAGTTAATGATATTATTTTCAGCATCTACAACTTCGTAATCAACACCTTCTTCCCCCCAGTTCAACAGGTTCAGAATATCTGCATTTCCATATAAATAATCCAGACACTGCATTGTTTTATCTTTATCAGCAGAACTTGAACTGATGCCATAAGTCAGGTAAGAAATTTGTGCAGTGCCAGCCCATGGTTCGGAAATCGGAGCAATCTCCATCTCTGTTCCGCAAGTAAAGCGGCACGGGTATCATATCCTGGTTTGTTTGGTGCAAGGTAGAAAAAGCGGCACCTGCTTTTACCTGATTCTCCGCACTCTCTGTTGTGGTTGCAGCATCTTTGGACAAATAACCTTTTTGCTGCCAGTCATACATTGTTTCTACAAACTCTTTATATTCATCTGTCTCATAATAATCTACAACTGTCGTGTCCTGACCATGATCCATCAATACACCAAATCCATCAGTAAGTGTATCATTCATTTCATATTTGGTATCCGGTGTTGCACTGTTATTGCTTGCCATCATGACCATATCTGGATATTTTTCTTTCACAGTTGCATAAACGTCAGTCAAATCTTTATAATCTGTGATAGAAGATACATCAATTCCACACTCATCCAGAATATCTTTTCGCATAATAACAGATGACTGGCAGAACCATTCGCGTCCTGTTGTCACACCGTATACATAATTTCCGATATTTGCTGCTTTCGCAGTATCACCAAGCAGTTCTTTAATATTATTGCCATATTTGTCGATATATTCAGACATGTCAATAACCTGCTTCGCATTCACCATGGAATTAACCTGTTCCACCAGGATTGGTACAATGTCCATCTTTTCTCCACCGGATAGAATCAGCTTCATTGTTTCCGCATAGGCACCCCAGCTGATCGGTTCGATATCGAGTTCCATATTGATATCTTTCTTCATAATCTCATTGATTTTCTTCTCGATGCGATCTGTATCTTCCTCCTTATCTCCAATATAAGCCATTGTAACTGTATAAGTCTCATCAGAAGAATCTTTAGCCTCTTTTGAACCGGAATCACCACAGGCAGTCAGCCCCATAGAAGCCAGTACCATAGCCATTCCCGCTGCAATCACTTTCTTATTCATCCTTTTACCTCAATTCTTTTCCTTTTAATTTTTTTTGATGTATACATCTCTCTGTCTGATGTTTCTCATTATACAGATTTTCCAGTATTTTAATAGTAAAATAACGACCTCACACTTTCCGAAATCCGATTTCTTTTTTCATAGCTTGTCTCTTTTGTTGTATCAAAAGGTCGGAATATTGTTATCTTTTTATCGGATTTTTGTTATAATTGTTTTCATCATAATGATTTTATAATATTTCAGGAGGTATTTATATGTATTCCAGACATCGTGTTGCCGGATACTCCATTGATCATGTCATAAAATTTTTGTTTTTCTGCTGGTTCCGGTTGTAATCCTGGATATCATGATCAGCTGTTTTGTCATTTTTTCCATGCGTTCCCAAAGTATTCAGTCCCTGCAAGATACAACATCCCTTTATGCTTCGCAAATCGACACCGCACATATTTCCATCAATCGCTATTTAATCCGGCTCCTGACTGAAAATGACGATGCAGATACTCTGTTGGAAACACAGGACAAACTGGAATTCATTTCATCCGCAGAACGAGTTCATAATAATATTGATATTTTTCTGGAATCTTTTGAAAAGGGATATCAGATTTTTCTATATAATTCAGAGAATGAACGGATGTATCGTCCTACAGAAATTTTTCAGACACTTACTCAGAATCAGCTCGTACTGCTGAACAAGCATCTGATCCAAAAAATAACTGCGCCCAAAACAAGTTTCTACACGGATGCCTGGGAAGTACTAATGCTCGGAAAGAACGTATATTTTTACAAATCCTTTCATACAGGCTCCCACTACGCCTGCTGTTTTATTCCTGCTGACAATATCATTCAGCCACTAAAAAACATAATTAAAGAAAAAGACGGTTTCATTTCTCTTACCTCGCAAAACGGAACCGTACTTACTAATAAAGAACTGCTGAAGCAACACCATATTGAATTTTCAAGAAAAAGCAATTCCGATTCTTACGAGACCTATAATAAGGGAAATAATCTGATTATCAGCGGTGCTCTGATTATGGGTGCTTTTTATCCTCAGATTATTCTCAGCAAATTCAGGGCTTATGAAAAAATAATCCTGCTTCAGTTTATTCTTGCACTGGCAGTCCTTCTGGTCGCAGTTATCCTGTTTACTTCCATTTTCTATATGAAGAAACACGTTCTGACTCCGATCAAACTCTTTTTAGAAAATCTGGCACATCTGGATGATTCTGCAGAAACCATCAATTTAAAAGACACCAATCTTCTCGAACTTGAGCAGGCGAACTCCCAGTTCAAAAATCTGATGCGCCAGATCAAAAAACTGAAAATTGACATTTACGAAAAAGAACTGGAAAAACAAAAAACAATGATGAATTATCTTCAGCTACAGATACGTCCTCACTTTTTTCTGAACTGTCTGAATACCATTTACAGTATGGCACAGACGCAGCTTTACGAAGAGATCATGAAAATGTCTATGATTACTTCCAACTATTTTCGATATATTTTCCAGAACACCCAGGATCTTGTTCCTGTAAAAAATGAACTGGAACATATAAAAAATTATATGGAAATCCAAAAGATGCGTTACGGAGATACGTTCTCCTATGAAATTCACGCAGAAGAAGGTACAGAAAACATACGAATCCCACCAATTCTGATCCAGACCTTTATAGAAAACGCCATCAAACACTCCAATACTTTTGATGAACCCATAATCATACGCACAGACATCGCCTGGATGACTGCCGGCGGAAATTCACATGAAAATATTCAGATTCAGGTCATGGACACTGGATGCGGATTCTCGGAAGACATCCTGCAATCCCTAAATTCTGCTATTCCTCTGGAACCTCAAAATGGTCACCGTATTGGAATTACCAATGCCATCCAACGTCTGAATCTGCTGTACGGTCAGGGAGAAGCGGTCATTACTTTCTCAAACCTCCCATCTGGGGGTGCCTGCGTAACCATCCTTCTCCCTGCAGTCTGATCCAATTCTCTGCCTAATTTATGAAAGGAAAGTTTTATGAACGTATTATTAGTTGATGATGACCGCTTTGTTGTAGCGGCCCTTGAGAAAAAAATAAACTGGGAGCAACTAACAGTCACAGAAGTACTCACTGCTTTCAATATCCGTCAAGCTCAGAAAATCATAGAAAAAAACTCCATCGATATCTGTGTTTGCGATATCGAAATGCCCGGCGGTTCTGGTCTTGATCTTCTTTCCTGGGTCCGGGAATCAGGAAAAGAAATACAATTTATTTTCCTGACCAGCTATGCGGATTTTGATTACGCAAAAAAAGCTATCGAACTGTCCTCCCTCGATTACCAGCTAAAACCTATAGACTTTGATACTTTATTCCATATTCTGGAAAAAGCAGTTTCTAAAGTCAGAAAGAATGCTGCGCTCACCCAGACAAAAGCAGACAGTCAGAAATGGAAAGATAATTACCGCTATATTGTAGATTTATTCTGGAAAGAACTTTTTGCCACCACTCTGTTTCGTGAACCTTCTCTTCTTGAAACAGAATTAAGAAAAAAAGATCTTTCCTATACAGCAGATGACCTCTTCATTCCTGTTTTGTTCCGGCTTTATCCACTCTCCGGCCAGATAATGCCCATGGAGTCTTCCATGGTAGATTTTTCTTTCCAGAATATTACAGCCGAAACCTTTCAGAAATCCTGCATTCTCTATGAGTCTATAGTGATACTGAACACCTTTGAATACGTTGTCATACTTTCTGGATTGCAACTGGAACAAATCCGTCAGCCATTTACAGAAAATCTACTAACACTGTTCAAAAATCTTCAGAGTTTTCTGCACTGTGAAATTGCATGCGGCATTGCACCAGAGGTTTCCCTGACAGAACTGCCTGAAACTCTTACCAGACTACGTGAAATGAGAGAATCCAACCTTAACTCCGTAAATAAACCACTTTTTCTGCAAGATTTTGTTCCCAGCACAACTTCCTACATCCCTCCATCACTGGAAGTAATCAATACTTTTCTGGAACAAAAACAGGCAGACGCAGCTTTACAGAATATCGAAAATTACCTGTCCAAATACATTCAGGCCAGTGGTATCACCAAAAATTTTCTTCTGCATCTGAGACTTGATATCGAACAAATTGTTTTTTCCTATCTACATAAAAACGGAATCGAAGCACACACTCTATTTTCTTCAGAAGAAAGAGACGAACTGATCACAAAATCTCTGGACGCTGTACCATATATGTTTAATTATCTGCGCTATCTGATACAACGACGCCGTAGAATACAATAGCTTCGTCAACGAAAAAGACTCCGTCGTTGATATTGTACTCAACTATATCCATCAGCACTACTCCGAAGATATCTCACGTACCATGCTGGCTGATATGGTTTATCTCAATCCAGATTATCTGGCACGACTTTTCAAAAAACAAACGCAGACCTCTATCATCAATTACATCACCACCTATCGGTTAGAAAAAGCAAAAGAGCTTCTGCTCAACCCTGACATCCCGGTTGGAACAGTTGCTTTGAAAGTCGGCTATGGAAATTATTCCTACTTTTCCAAACTGTTTAAAGATGTGGTCGGCTGCACCCCCAATGAATATCGAAAAAAATAAAAAGGTTCTTTCTACGGTATAATTTAGAGGGGCTGTCAAACTGACATCCCCTCTGTATCTATTCTATTTTATTCCTTATGCACTTTCAGAAATTTCATAGTAATTTCCGTTCCACTTCCTTCTTCACTTCTCAGCACAATACTTCCATTCAAAGTGCTGACCGCATGCTTCACAATAGAAAGTCCCAGTCCGGTACCTCCAATCTCTTTGGAATGACTTTTATCCACTCTGTAAAATCTCTCAAAAACTCTATCCTGATCTTCCTTTGGAATTCCCACACCTGTATCCTTGACTACAATCTGTATCTCATGTGCAGTCTGAGTCAGAAAAATGCTTACACTTCCATCATTTCGGTTATACTTAATGGCATTATCGCAGACATTATAAACTGCCTCTTCCAGAAGTGTCCGAACTGCTTCCATCTTCATACTGTCCCCACAGATATAAAGATGCACATTCATGCTCTGTGCTTTCTCCTTCAGACTTTCAAAGGCATTCTTACAAACCTGATAAACATCCACCAGTTCCCAGGTGTAGGATGTTTTTTCCTCGTCAAGCTGGGAAATCTGGATCACATCCTCAACCAGCTGAAGCAGTCTCTGGGATTCCTTATAAATACGCCCTGCAAACTTGGGAATATCCTCACATTTCACCAGACCGCCCTGCATGATCTCCGCAAATCCTGAAATAGAAGTCAGAGGAGTCTTCAGCTCATGAGAGACATTTGCCGAAAACTCTCTCCGCAGATTCTCCCTCTCAAGCTTCTCTGTCACATTCACAAGCAGGATCACAGCACCTTCTGTTTTTTGTCCACGTACCACAGGATTGGCAATCAACTGGATATCGCTTCCATTTAATTTCAATATCAGTTCCGCATGTTCTCCGCTGAGAACCTGCTCGATCGCATGTCTGAAATCTTCCGCACGATCCAGACAGTAAACACTTTCTCCCTGACATACTTTATCTACCCGGAACAGATTCCATGCACTGGAATTGGCAGAAAGAATCATGGTATACCTATCAATCACGATCAGACCTTCCTGCATATTTTCTGTAATAAGAGAGAATTCTTCCTGCTGCTGTTTTGCCAGTTCCAGCTGCTTCTGGATTTGCCGGTTCTGTTTATGGATTTTACCTAAAAGCGGAGAAAGCTCCTCGTAAATCTTATTCTCCTCCGGATGCTCCAGATCCAGCTCATTCACAGGTTTTACGATCCTTTTTGATATCACAGATGCCATGATTCCTGATAGAATCAGCATCAGAAATAAGAGTCCACATAAGGGAAGAAGAAGATTTTCAACCAGTGCCAGCACAGAATCCTGAGTGCCTGAAACTCTCAGCACAGTTCCATCCTTCAGACGCAGTGCATAATAAATTGTTTTCTCAGAAAGTGTATCCGAATACCTGGAACATTCTCCTGCACCATATTTCTCTGCTTTCTGAAATTCAGTTCTGTTCTTATGATTTTGCATTTCATCTGCATCAGCCTTATTATCAAAAAGCACAGTTCCATCCTTATTAATATAAGTAATCCTTGAGCTCTTATCCTTTACATTCTTCAGATAATCTGTTCCCTGCTGCTCCACACCATATGCCAGATAAGCAGCTTCCTTAGACAGCTCTTTGCGCATCTGTCCGTCAAAATTGCTGTAAAGGATTCCCATTACAGCAGCCAGTCCCACAGTCAGAACCAATGCACATACAAACATTATAGATTTAAAGATTTTTTTTGTCACTTCTCTTCACTTCCCCTTTTTATTTAATACCTCAGGCAGATATCGGTCTCCGATTGAGACTATATAATAACTCAAATATCCGCAAACGGTTCCCGCCTGCGGATATAAAAAGCCCTGCTTCCAAATAATTATATTCAAAATCAGAGACTTTCTCTATTCAATTAATTTATTCAGATAATCCTGGTAAGCCGGATATTCCTTTTCTTCATCCGAGGATAAACCGTTCAGGCCGACATCCTGTAACAGACGTGCACCTGCCGTATTGTCGAAGGCATAAACTGTACTCTGCTGTTTTGGAACCTTACCCCAAACAGTATAATCGACCTTAGAGGTATCGCCATCGATTGGCAATCCGTTTTCGAAGAACTTCTTTTCATCCTTCAATATGTCTTCCGATATCTCACCCAAATTAAAATACAGATCCCCCCCTGTTGTCTGACGATCATAAATGAACGGATCGAGCATCCAAAATTCGATATATTCGACATTCGCCGTCTCAAAGTCACTCTGGTCTATCTTTCGCATCATTCCACCGAAACGCTTTTCCGGGTTTTGCAATGTTCCGTCAGGATTAATATTATCGGCATCCAAGTTATACGGTCCGCGTTCCTGCGGATAGTAAGCCATGTTCAGAACTGTCAACGTATTACTTTCACTCATGCTTTGCTGCCGTTGCGGGAACAACTCTCTCGTCTCGATAGCACGGACATAATGGTTGGACAAATCTTTTGTCGTAATATATTTCGGACGCAAAGAAGAATTTTTACGCGTGAACAATCCGTCGATCGTGTACCAAGCGAGCAAAGCACGACTTTTCCCGTAATCGATATTATTGGTCAGCCCGGCTTCCGGGAACAATTGGGGCGTACCATCGTCATAAGGCACACTGGACAACTGCCAGGGATAAGGGTCGGAGAGGTCAAAATTGCTCTGTGTCGACTCGAAGTCATCCAGATACGAATATCCACCCGTGTTCTTGTTTCGTATGCCCGCAATCAATGAGCGAACTCCGCATTGAAAGATATCTGGCTGGGTTTG
>ENA-OQII01000149-OQII01000149.1-human-gut-metagenome-genome-assembly--contig:-NODE-149-length-12238-cov-2.579473_pt1 | contig 12238 bp, 14 predicted proteins | sample MGYA00242577_ERZ504742 | MGnify/ENA primary metagenome ERZ504742 (study PRJEB26092, sample SAMD00036443) | human gut metagenome | host: Homo sapiens | study: EMG produced TPA metagenomics assembly of...
GTATTTACCGTGGACGAAGAACTTGGAATGGAAGGTGCGGAAGCTATCGACCTGACTGTACTAAAAGGGAAAAACTCATCAATCTGGATTCGGAAGAAGAGAAGACCCTGACGGTTGGATGTGCGGGCGGAGTCCGCTATCAGGGACTGATCCCGGTAGAAAAAGAGACGGCATTCGGTGATGAGATCAAGATTACCATCCAGGGACTTCTTGGAGGACATTCCGGAGAAGAAATTCCACAGACAGCGTGGCAATGCAAATAAGATGATGGCACGTCTGTTGTATCACATTGCAGAAGAAAAGAGTTACCGCTTAAAGTGAGATTTATGGCGGCTCTAAAGACAACGTGATCGCAATGGAAGCACATGCATCTCTCGTAGCAGCACCGGAAGATACCGAACAGATACTGGCCATGATCCGGAATATGGAGGATGTATGGAATGCGGAATTCATGGGAGAAGAACCTGGTCTGACAGTAAAACAGAAACAGAAAAAAATAGCAGATGAAGCCAACATATCAAGGCAAAATGATGAAAGAGTACGGTGTGTATCCAACAGTGATCAATACATCATCTTTCACATCATGGAAGAGTAGTAATCCATCCGTGGCATCTGTTGACTCGAATGGAAGAATCACAGGAAATAAAGCTGGAACAGTGACGATTTCTGCAAAATTAAAAACAGGGACAAAGATAACGATTTCAAAGAAGATCAAAGTTGTACCGACGAATCAGCAAATCGATCCATGGGAATAGGCAAAAACTAAAGAAGCAGGATAGAATAAAAAAACGTAATCTCAAGAGGTTCATTTGAGATACGTTTTTTTTCTATAGGATTATGCCTGAAATCCAAGGTAGGCATTGATTCTCTTATGAAATAGAGAAGAAAATATATTTGTAATATTACCACTTAAGAAAGCGGCGATCACGGTTCCGATTCCAACGGATGGTAATTCTGGAAGCAATACAAAAGAAGAGATCGCAGAACATACAGTAAATAAAACTTCCAGACAAACTCTGACAGCGCCAAAGCTTATATTTTTCTTATCAGAGATAGTTTTCACAAGTCCTTCCATTGGCATAACAGCGAACCCGGAACTGATCGTGAATCCGACACCTATTGATAGAACGGCACATGCGATGACAGATAGTAAAATCTTAGCGGCAAGTCCATGAGGTTCAATAAAGAATAAACCATAAGAAGTAAATTCGATAAATAAAGAATAAACAAAAGTCAAACCAAGCTGAGTCAACTGCATTTTCCCGAATTCATGAAGGATCAGAGCTTCGCAAACTAAGAAAGTAGAGTTGATCAGGAAGTTAAATAAGGCATAGCTGTGAACTGGGGAAAGATAACTTAATGTCAAAGCCATCGTACAGCTAGGTGCAACTCCAAGAGCTGCTTTCAAAAATAAATTAGAACCAACAGACATGATCAACAGTCCTAAAATATAAAATAACAATCTATGGTAAAAAAATCTTTTTTGTTTTTCATAATATCAACGATTCCTTTCATCAAAATTTCATATTTTATCAATCGTATTCCCTTTGTGTTTCTTATTATATATATAGAGAGCGAAGTATTGCAATTCCAGTTGAGATTTGATATATTCCAAATAGGAATATACGAAGATATTTGAAAAAGGTATGGAAAAATGGAAATACAGCAATTATATTATTATATGGAATTATGTAAACAGAAAAATTTCACAGAAGCTGGATATGCCTGTAACATGACACAAGGTGCATTATCAAAACAGATCCGTAAGTTGGAAAATGAGTTAGGAATTACACTGATCCGCAGGAATACAAGGAAATTTGAGTTGTCCAAAGAAGGAGAGATCTTTTTGTCTTATGCAAAGAAAATGACGGGAACCTATGAAGAGATGTTGAAAAATGTTCAGAAAAATCAGGAAATTAAGATTGGTTGTATGCCGGTTCTTGCACCATATCATTTTGCAAGATTGGTGGCGGATTTCAGAAAAGAATATCCAGATATCAAACTTGTGATCGATGAAAGAATCGCAAGTGATATTCAGGAAAACTCCGATCGTTATGATTTCTTGATCTTGAGAGAAAATATGATGGAAGATCAGAAAAAATTCCGTTTTTCCCCACTGTATGATGATAAATTGTGTGCAGTGTTATATGAAAAACATCCGCTTTATGGAAGAGATCGACTTCAACTGAAAGAATTGAAAGATGATGTTTTTATCTTCCCAGAGAGAGGCAGCGGAAGTTACGAAGTGTTTTATAAGAGTTGTGAGAAAGCAGGATTTGAACCGAAAATAGCTTTTGAATTTCCACAAGCAAATACAATCATGAGTTTTGTAAGTGAAGGGGTTGGGGTTACGATCACATTTTCAACGGTTTATAGAGAAGCTAAATGTGCTGGAGTTAAAATGATACCATTAGAAGATGAATTACATTCTGTGATATCACTATTTTATAGAAAAAACTAAGCCATTGGATTATGCAAAGAAGCAGTTTTTAAATTATGTAAGAGAGCATTTGTATACGTAAAAAAATTAGAAGGCATATTGTGAATCTGTTATACTAGAGGAAGTAAATACAAGGAGAATTCTTATGAAGTATGTCATAAAAATAATACTGATCGTGACATGCCTGATCATTATGTTACCATTTGGCGGATGTGGCCGGAAGAAGCAGGTAACAGCTCAGAAAGCAGGAGTATTAAAGCCAGAAGCACCGGGGAAGGAAGTTTTGGATCATGGAGAGGCTGTGGTTGATATATCGAATGTGGCTCAAGGCTATGTAGCACTGCGATATAAGGGAAGTGCAAAGAAGATCAGTGTTGAAGTGATCGGAAAGAATAATAAAGTATATAAATATTTTATTGAACGGACAAAAAGAGCCGACATATTTTCCATTGACCAGTGGAAATGGTACATATCAGATCTCTGTATATGAAAATGTGCAGGACGATGAATACAGTGTTTTGATGATGGATAGTTTTGAGGTGAAATTAAAAAATAAATTTCTGCCATTTTTATATCCTAACCAGTATGTAGAATTTACAAGTAAGACGAAAGCAGTAAAGGAAGCGAAGAAACTGGCAAATGGTTCCAAAGATGATCTGGCAATCGTCAAAGCTGTTTATAATTATGTGGTCAAGAATGTAAAATATGATGATGAGAAAGCGCAGAATGTTCAGAGTGGATATCTGCCATCGGTAGATGAGACATTGAAGACAAAGAAAGGAATCTGCTTTGATTATGCTGCGTTGATGACGGCAATGCTGCGTTCGCAGGGGATTCCGACCAAGCTTGAGATCGGGTATTCAGGGGATATCTATCATGCCTGGATCAGTACCTGGTTGAATGAAAAGGGATGGGTAGATAATATCATTCAGTTCGACGGGAAAAGCTGGGAGTTAATGGATCCGACACTGGCAGCGAATAGTGATAACAAGGAAGATGTGAAAGAATATATTGGGAATGGAGAACATTATGTACTTCAGTATAGTTATTAAGAAGGGATAGATATGAAGAAGAAACTTAGCAACGAAGAACTGATCACATTTTGTGGTCATATGGCGCTGATCTTGAAATCTGGGATTTCATCGCTTGAGGGGATTTACATTATGGAAGATGGAGATGTCCAGACAGAAGGCAGGGAGATATTAAAAGAGATCCGCGAAGAACTTGAAATGTGTGGAATGCTTTATCCTGCAATGGAGAAAACAGGGGTTTTCCCAGAATATGCACTTCATATGACGGAGATCGGGGAACAGACAGGAAGACTGGATGAGACGATGGAAGCATTGGCGGCATATTACCAGAGGGAAGAAGAAATATTAGATGCGGTCAAGAGTGCAGTGACTTATCCGGTTGCGATGCTCGGGATGTTGTTAGTGATCGTCGCAGTATTATTTATAAAAGTTATGCCAGTATTTGAACAGGTATATATGCAATTAGGGCAAGAGATGACAGGAGTTGCACGTCAGTTATTGAATATTGGAGATTGGATGAGGCAGTCGGCAATTGTTCTGGTAGTTTTGGCAGTGGTGATCTTGATCATAGTATTTTTCGTTATTTTTTATAAAAAGGCAAGAATTGAATTTATCTCGAAGATACAAACCATCGGATTTATGAAGAAAATCGCATGGAAACGCGCAAGAACAAGATTCGCAGGTGGAATGGCAATGGCATTAAAGAGTGGACTTGATATGGATGAAAGTCTGTTACTTTCTGAGAAACTGACAGATTATGAACCGTTGAAAATGAAGATTCAGCAATGTCAGGAACAGATGAAACAAGGAGAAACATTTCCTAAAGCGTTGAAAGAGACGCGTATTTTTGATGGAATGCAGGAAAGATTGATGATCATCGGTTATGAAACGGGTGCCGTAGATGAGGTAATGGAACAGGCAGCAGATCTGTATCAGAAACAACTGCAGGATCAGATTCAGAAGATGATCGCTGTGTTAGAACCGACGCTGGTAGGAATCTTATGTGTGATCGTAGGGATCATTTTATTATCTGTCATGTTGCCACTAGTTGGTATTATGGCTGGAATTGGATAAGGGAGGCAGATTTTGAGAAATCGTTTTCAAAAACAAAGAAAAATTGACAATAAAATTCGAATTTTCCTGCCAGTTATGATCTGTGGCATTATGGTGGCTGTGTTATGGAATAGCAGCAGCCAGATTTTTCGGGAAACAAAGAAAAGACAGGAAGAAAGTCTGAAAGAAGCCGTGATCAAAGGGGCGGTACAATGTTACAGTGTGGAAGGGCGATATCCAGAAAGTCTTTCTTATATGGAGAAACATTATGGATTGGAGTATGACAAAGACGAGTTTGTGATCTCATACGAGATCATTGGGTCTAACCGCATGCCACAAGTTACGGTGATCCCATTGAATGAGAGGTGAGGTTTTTGGAGAGACAAAGACATATGACAGATCAGATGTTTCTTGTGATCTTATTTGCAGTGTTTGCAGTTTGTGCGTTTTCCTTGAGTATGATCGGGGCGAATATATATAGTCATACAGCTTCTGTGATGAATGAGGATTATGAGGAACGGATCGATATTTCTTATGTAACAGAAAAGATAAGACAGTGGGATGAAAAGGACAGCATCGAGATCGGCAGCTTTCATGGACGCACAGCCCTGATCCATACAGAAAAGATCAATGGGAAAAAATACAATACTTATCTCTATCAAGAGAAGGGTGCGTTGAGAGAATTAATGGTAAGAGAAGGTCTGGATACAACAACGATGCAGGGAGAGAAGATCGTGGCAGCAAAAGATTTTTCTGTAATAGAAACAAAACAGCTGTATCATATAAAGATTCAGGGAAGTGATGGCAAGATATATCAGAACTGTGTATACAGACACAGCAGGAATTAGGAGGAAGTATGAGACAAAAAAGCAATGGAACACACCTGATCCTGATGGAATTAATGATGGTATTATTCTTTTTTGCAATCTGTGGATCAATCCTGCTTCAGGTATTTGTAAAAGCTCATAACATTAGTGCAAAAGCAAGAGAAATGACAGAGACAAAAAATTATGTAACACAAGCTGCAGAACTGATAGAAGCGGGTGCTTATGACATCAAAGATTTTCAAGAATATTTTACACAAATAGATGGTAAAGCCGGAGATTATCAGTGTTATTATGATCAGGATTGGAATGAGATAAAGAAAACAAAAGCCCGTTATCATATGACGATAAAGCTTGAAAGGCAGCCAGCGAAAGTTCTGGGAAAGATTACGATGTGGAGGGAAAACCAACAGATTTATCAGCTTGATATTTTAAGATACAGGCAGGAAAGGAAAGATAATGAAAGATCGTAAAATGCCATTTTTAGGGATTGGAGCAGCTTCGATCGTGCTCGTGTTAGCTATGGTCTGTTTAGCAGTTTTTGCGGCTTTGACACTTTCAAGTGCCAAGGGAGATCATACGTTAAGTAAAAAGAATTTGGAACGTACGTCGGCTTTTTATCAGGCATCCAATGCGGCGAATGAACAAGTTGGAGCGATTGATGAGAAACTATGGAAGTTGTATCGAAGATCTAAGGATAAAAAAGATTATATGAAAAGGGTTCGACGATCGTTTACAAAAAGCAAGGGGATTTCATATAATAAAAAAGAGAAAACAATTGCATTTCAGGAAAGTATCACAGATAAACAGCAGCTATCTGTGAAATTGCAGATTTATTATCCGGAGAAAAAGAATGATCCGTGTTATGAAGTGATTAAATGGAAGAAAGAAGCTGTTGGGGCATGGAAGAAGGATGATTCCCTTCCGGTTTATCGAAATAAGTAAAAGGGGTCAGTATGAATATTGAAGAATTTTTAACATTAGCAGCAAAAGAGGAAGCCTCAGATCTGTTTATTGTAGCAGGGCTTCCATTGACGATGAAAGTAAATGGAGTGATGCGTCGCATCAATGAAGAAAAAATGATGCCGCAAGATACGGAAAAAATAATCCGGGAGATTTATGAGAAAGCGTTAGACAGAGACATAGATCAACTGTTGAAGACAGGGGATGATGATTTCTCATTTGCAATTCCTGGATTGTCAAGATTTCGTGTCAGTGCATATAAACAGAGAGGATCCTTAGCGGCAGTGATCCGTGTGATCGCATTCCGCCTGCCAGACTATAAGCAATTAAGAATACCAGAGCAGGTAATGAAATTAAGTGAATTAAACAAAGGACTTGTGCTTGTAACAGGACCAGCGGGAAGTGGAAAATCCACGACACTTGCATGCATGATAGAAGAAATCAATGAAACAAAAGAAGATCACATCATCACATTGGAAGATCCTTTGGAATTTTTACATCAACATAAGAAAAGTATCGTCAGTCAGAGAGAAGTAAACATGGATACTATAAATTATGTTACTTCCTTAAGAGCCGCATTAAGACAAAGTCCGGATGTGATATTGCTTGGGGAAATGAGAGATTATGAAACGATTCAGGTAGTTATGACAGCTGCAGAAACAGGGCATCTGGTATTTTCAACACTTCATACCATCGGGGCAGCGAATACGATCGAACGTATCATAGATGTATTTCCACCAAATCAGCAACGCCAGATCATGATTCAGCTGGCTTCTGTATTACAGGCAGTGATCTCTCAGCAGCTGATACCAACGATGGATGGAACATTGATTCCTGTGTTTGAGATCATGGAAGTGACCCCGGCGATCCGCAATATGATCCGTGAAAATAAAGTGCATCAAATAGATGGTTTGATCTATTCCTCTACAGGGAGCGGAATGATATCTATGGACCAGTCATTGATCAATCTATATAAAGAAGGACAGATCAGCAAAGAAACTGCGATTTTATATGCATCCAATCCAGAAATGATAATAAAAAGGATCCGCTAAGAAATATGGTCAGAAACAGGCTGAAATCCATCGGAATTTATTGACAAAAAAGTGCGAATATTGTACGATAAAAATATATTATAGGGTGAGTGTCTCTCATATGGAGATTGAGAGACAAAAGCAAAAAGTATAGATATTAATATTAAGAAGGGGCGAGAGTTATGAAGAAGAAAGTCATGGTCGGATTGGTGTCCGTGGTAGTAGCTGTTGCATTGGTTTTTGGTGGAGTCACATTTTACAATAACCGTCAGCAGGAGAAGTTTGAGAAGCAGATGGCTTCCTATGAAAGCGTTGATACTATGCAGCATCCAAGCGAAGCAACAACATCAATTGATGGGATTCAAGTACCGCTTGGCAAGAAACCGAAGGTAACGACGAAGAAAACAACAAAGAAAAGCACAAGAATCCAGAAGCTTAAGAAGAAAGCAAGCAGAAGCAAAATAACAACAAGAAGAACAACAAAGAGAAGAACAACAACATCTCAGAATCATTCCAGACGTAAGGTTGTGAATACAAAAGTTGTCAAAACACAGAAGGATTATGACAAGAAGGGTTCTAAGAAGAGAACGATCAAGACAGTCGTTCAGACAACGACCAAGACAACAACGGTTGAATTGAGTCAGATGTCTGGTGTTTCTGGAACAACATTAAGAACACTTGGTTCTCAGGCAGATGGTAAGATCTTGAATGCATTTGAAGATCTGAAGTTTAAGATGGTGATTGATAAAAATGCGGAAGCGACAGGTGTATTTAGCGTTAAGAGCCATAAGATCGCACTTCAGAGTGCGAGATCTTCTGTATTACTTCACGAATTAGGACATTTTGCTAATTTCCTTGCAGGAGATAAAGTTGGAACGAGTGAATGGAAGTCAATTTACAATGCTGAGAAGGATAAATATGATGGATATAACAAAGCATATGCGATCAAGTCAGCATCTGAGTATTTTGCAGAATCTTACAAGGATTATAAGGAGCATCCATCCGCATTAAGATCAAAGAGACCAAGAACTTACCAGTTTGTTAAGAGTACGATTGATGGAATTACAGACAGCGATGTACAGAACATCAAAGATACCTATGGAGAATACTGGGGATTATAGGACGATACCTGAAGGAGTACTTTCTCAGAAAGTACTCTCTTTTTTTGCCAATTGCCTGTGTTGTTCTATAGAATGTGAAAGAGTGTAGAAACAAGGGATATTTTAAAAAAATAAAGGAGAAATAAGATGTTAAAGATCAAGGAATACGTCAAAGCAGAAAGTCTTGAGCAAGCTTATGAGCTGAATCAGAAGAAGACCAACTGCGTGATCGGTGGCATGTTGTGGCTTAAGATGGTCACAAGAAATGTACAAAAAGCAATTGATCTGTCGGGTCTTGGACTTGATCAGATCGAAGAAAATGATGAGGAATTTTCAATCGGAGCAATGGTAACACTAAGACAGATCGAACTTCATGAAGGATTAAATACATGGAGTCAGGGAGCGGTTAAAGAAAGTGTGACACACATTGTCGGAGTACAGTTCCGTAATCTTGCGACAGTAGGTGGAAGTATTTTTGGAAAGTTCGGTTTTTCTGATGTATTAAGTTGTTTTCTGGCGTTTGACAGTTATGTAGAATTACATCACGAAGGAATCATTCCATTAGATCAATTTGCAGCAAATAAATATCCAAATGATATTTTAGTGCGTTTGATCATTAAGAAACACCCACAGGAAAGTGTTTATCTTTCTCATAGAAATACAAAGACAGATTTTCCAGTTTTGACATGTGCTGTTTCATTAGGTGAGAAAGAGGCGTATGCGGTTGTCGGTGCAAGACCATCCAGGGCTTGCAGAGTCAGATTATCAGATCAGTGGATGGATCAGATTAAAGATGATGAAGGAAGAAGAAAACTCGCAGATGAAGTGACTGATCAGATGAATTTTGGAAGCAACATGAGAGGAAGTGCTGCTTACCGTGAACAGTTATCAAAAGTCTTATTAAGAAGAGGCTTTGAACAGTTAGAAGAAAGGAGAGAAAAATAAACATGGAGATTACATTTACATTAAATGGAAAGAAAGTAACCCCACAGATTGATGCAGACACTCTCCTGATCGATCTTGTCAGAGATCTTGGCTGTTACAGTGTGAAACGTGGATGCGAGACATCAAATTGCGGCTTATGTACGGTATTTATGGATGACCAGCCAATCTTATCATGTTCCATTCTTGCGGCAAGAGTTGATGGACATAAGATCGATACTTTAGAAGGACTGCAGGAAGAAGCAGCTGAGTTTGGAGCTTTTATTGCAAACCAAGGGGCTGAACAATGCGGATTTTGTAACCCAGGAATGATCATGAATGCGATCGCATTATTTAGAGAGATTCCAGATCCGAGTGAAGAAGAGATCAAAGAATACCTTGCGGGGAATCTTTGCAGATGTTCTGGATATGAAGGACAGCTTCGAGGGATCTTAGACTTTTTGGAATATAAGAAAAATAAAGATGGAGGTGCCGAATGAAAGTAGTTAACCAGCCGATCATGAAAAAAGACGCTATGGCACTTGTGACAGGGAAACCTGTATTTACAAACGATAAGGCACCAAAAGAATGTCTGATCGTGAAATTACTTCGAAGTCCATATGCGAACGCAATGATCAAATCGATCAACACCCAGTTTGCTATGAAAGTGCCAGGGATTGAGGCAATTTATACATGGGAAGATGTGCCACAGGAACGTTTTACGATGGCAGGACAGACATATCCAGAATTAAGCCCATATGACAGACAGATTCTGGATCAGCATGTCCGTTATGTTGGAGATCCTGTTGCGATCGTTGCCGGAGAGAATGAAAAGTGTGTTGATCAGGCGATCAAGATGTTACGTGTGGAATACGAAGTACTGCCAGCAAACTTAGATCCACGTAAGGCAATGGATAAAGATACACCGCTAGTGCATCCAGAAGATAACTGGAAAGCATTATGTAATATTGGTGCAGATAATAGAAAAAACTTGTGTGCAACAGAAGAAACACACGAAGGAGATGTCGATGCGGTATTAGCAGATTGCGACGTGGTTGTAGAACATACATATCATACAAAAGCAAATCAGCAAGCAATGATGGAGACATTCAGAACTTATTGTTTTATTGATGAATATGGAAGATTGAACGTTGTTAGTTCTACACAGATCGTATTCCATGTACGAAGGATCTTATCCAATGCATTATGCATTCCAAAATCAAAGATTCGTGTATCAAAACCAAGAATTGGTGGAGGATTTGGAGCAAAACAGAGTTCTATCTCCGAAGTATATCCAGCATTTGTCACATGGATGACAAAGAAACCATCCAAGATCATTTTTTCAAGAGAAGAGTCTCAGATCGCATCTTCACCAAGACATGAGATGCAGGTAACAGTTCGTGTCGGAGCAAACAAGAATGGAAAGATCCGTGCGATCGATGTTTATACATTATCCAATACAGGAGCCTATGGAGAACATGGTCCAACAACGGTAGGGTTATCTGGGCATAAATCAATTCCGTTATATCGAGATCTGGAAGCACATCGTTTTGCATATGATGTTGTGTATACAAATCGTATGTCAGCTGGGGCTTATCGTGGATATGGTGCGACACAGGGTGTGTTTGCGCTGGAATCAGCAGTCAGTGAACTTGCAGCTAAGATAGGAATGGACCCAACGAAGATCCGTGAGATGAATATGGTCCGTGAAGGCGATGTGATGCCAGCATATTATGGAGAAACAGCAAACAGCTGTGCTTTGGATCGATGCCTTGCACGTGCAAAAGAGATGATCAAATGGGATGAAAAATATCCATGCAAAGATATGGGAAATGGAAAAAGTCCGTAGTGTCGGAGTTGCAATGTCCATGCAGGGATCAGGAATCTCAGCAGTAGATACAGGTGCGGTTGAGATTAAAGTAAATGATGATGGATTCTACAGTCTGATCATCGGAGCTACTGATATGGGAACAGGATGCGATACAATCCTTGCCCAGATGGCAGCAGAGTGTCTTGAATGTAAACCGGAAGAAGTTGTTGTATTCGGAGTGGATACAGACATCTCTCCATACGACTGTGGTTCTTACGCATCCAGTACAACTTATGTAACAGGACAGGCTGTTGTTAAGACTTGTGAGTCCCTTCGTAAGAAAATCTGTGAACGCGGAGCAGAGTATCTCGGATGTAAGCCGGAAGATGTAGATTTCGACGGAGAATATGTAACAGAGCTGGCAACAGGAAAGCAGATCTCAAGAAGCCAGATCGGAAATAACGTAATGTGCTTCAGCAACGCACCACTCTCCGCAAGTGAAGCATTTTCCTCACCGGTATCTCCACCGCCATTCATGGTTGGTATGGCAGAAGTCGAGATTGACAAAGAGACAGGTGTACTCGAACTGATCGATTACGTAGCAGTCGTAGACTGTGGAACAGTTATTAACCCAAGTCTTGCGCGTGTACAGGTAGAAGGTGGAATCGCACAGGGAATCGGTATGGCACTGTATGAAGATATCGTATATAGCGAGAAGGGAAAGAACTTCAGCAATTCCCTGATGCAGTATAAGATCCCGACGCGTCTCGATGTCGGAACAATCCGTGTTGAGTTTGAGAGCAGCTACGAACCGACAGGACCGTTCGGAGCGAAGTCTATCGGAGAAATCGTAATCAATACACCATCACCGGCAATCAGCAATGCGATCCAAAATGCAACAGGAGTGATCATTAGAGAACTGCCGATGACAGCGGAGAAGATTTACAGAGGAATTTGTGAGCGTTAGACTTCGGATTCTGTTTGAAAGTATAAAAAATGAGAGCTGGAATAGTTACTATATGTGGGAGCTGTTCTGGCTCTCATTTTTCATGTTGACATTGCCAG
>ENA-OQII01000151-OQII01000151.1-human-gut-metagenome-genome-assembly--contig:-NODE-151-length-12215-cov-4.068663_pt1 | contig 12215 bp, 13 predicted proteins | sample MGYA00242577_ERZ504742 | MGnify/ENA primary metagenome ERZ504742 (study PRJEB26092, sample SAMD00036443) | human gut metagenome | host: Homo sapiens | study: EMG produced TPA metagenomics assembly of...
ATTATGGGAGCCAGCGGTTCCGGGAAAACAACATTATTAAATTGTATTGCTACGGTCATTAAACCTACCTCTGGACAAATTTTGCTCTCCGGGGCGAATATAAGTGCCTTTGACGGTGCTAAGTTAGCGGAATACCGTGGAAATAGAATTGGTTATCTGTTTCAAGACTTTGCTTTGCTTGATAATTTGACAGGCAGAGAAAATATTCTGTTGCCCTTATCCATTCACAATATAGATAGTTCCATAGCCGAAAAGCACCTAAATGATATAGCCGGATTTCTTGGAATTATTGATGTTCTTTCAAAGTTTCCGGCGCAAATGTCCGGCGGTCAAAAGCAGCGTGTAGCCGCAGCCCGTAGTTTGATTTCTAATCCAGATATTATTTTGGCTGATGAGCCGACAGGCGCATTAGACACAAAAGCTGCACGGTTGCTTATGGAAAAATTACAGGAAGTCAACCAAGTGCAAGGACGTACCATTTTAATGGTTACGCATGACCCTAACGCAGCAAGTTTCTGTTCCCGCATTTTGTTCATACAGGACGGCGTTATTTTCCATGAATTGCGTCGCAAAGTTCCGACAGAAACACGGGAAGAATTTTATGCGCGCATATTACAGGTAATGGCGCAAATGGGAGGAGGGAGCGCAAATGTTCTTTAACCTTGCATGGAGAAATTCCAAACGTAGCCGCAATGAAAATCTGATTTACTTTCTGACAATGGTAACGGCGGTAGCGGCATTTTACATTGTGCTTTCTCTCGGAGCGCAGGACGTTATACGCTTTTTAAGCAGCCTTGAAAGCGATGCCGTGGAACGGCTGCTTACAAACCTTTTACCTACTGTCTATGTTTGTGCATTATTATTTGTATTTTTCCTTGTAGTATTTGCAAATAAGTATCAGCTCGAATGTCGCAGCCGGGAACTAGGATTATATTTGATGTTTGGTATGACAAAGACCCGATTATTTACGCAAATTATGACGGAGGGGCTTATCACTTCACTTGTCGCCCTCTTGGGTGGACTTATCTGCGGTGGTTTTCTATCCGAAGTTATCAGCCTTGCAACGGCACGTTTAGTCGGACACGGTGTTATTGCACATCAATCAAGTTTTTCATTAAGCGCAGTTTTCTTTACGATATTGGGATTTTTAATCATCCAATGTGTGGCGTTGTTTATACTATGCGGAAAATTGTTTAAGAAAGAAGTCCACCAACTGCTTTATGGAGAAATGGGAAAAAAACAACACACGGGCAGCACACACGGAAGTTTGCTATCCCTTGTAATTGGTACGGCAGTTTTACTTGTTGCATACTGGGTTGTCATAGAACACTTCATGACTGGCGGTGGTGTAATGCTGCTTGTTGCTGTCCTGCTTGGAATTGTTGGAACAATTCTTTTTATCCGAGGCATTGCCCGGCTTTTAAGTATAGTAGCTGCTTCTAACAAACGGAAAGCGACAAATGGACTTTATGTATTTACTTTGCGACAGCTTCACGAGAATGTTGTTTATAAATATATTTCAATTAGTGTTGCGTCTATTCTGATGATGCTTACCATTATGTTTATTGCAAATGGTTCTGCAACTATTATGTCGCATGGGAATGAATTAACAAGAACTTCTGCTGTTTATGATTTTACAGTAATGGGCGAAGAACAGAATGTTGAGCAATACCTTTCCGACGACCAAATGCGAGTTTATGTAGCTAATCTTAACCGTATGGAAACAGGGAACATGAAACGTCCTGCTTCCGGGGAAATGAAATCCTTTGTTGACTGGTCTGTATTAAGAAAAGAGATTGTTCAAAACTTGCCAGAGGGTGTAATAGACCCTGCGACACAAGAAGCTGCCAGTTACGAATTTGGTTCACATCAACCCGCAGCCCTTAATCTGCTTGGATTTATTGATACGGGGAGTGTTTCTCCTTATATGCTCCCAGTTTCATCATATAATCGCCTGTTGGAAGCCGCAGGAGAAAAGCAAATAAATCTTGAAAATGATGAAGCTGTTTTTTACCTCAACCCGGACTTTTTAGAAGATGAACAGGAAGATACCGTTGCTCTGTTAGACAGGATTGCAGAGAACGCACAGACAAGCGGTAATGCGTTGATTTCCATTGACAAAAAGTCAGTTACACTTGTTCCGTCTGTACCGATGAAAGGACTTACCGCTGATGAAAATGTTAAAATTGTAACCGCATTGATTGTTTCCGACGAGATATATCATAACTATGTAGACCCGGACACCTGTTCTGTATATTGGAATTTCTGTATTCCGAATGAGATTGTAGAAGCAAACGGACTGATGCTGTCCGTTATGGAAGCACGCGATTTGCTGAAGCCGTCCGGTCTGTATTACGAAAGCTATCTTGATAATTTCGGGCGGCAACTATTTTATCTTATCTCCGGGAGTTACATGACTTTATATATGGGCTTTATGCTATTGATTATCGCGTGTGCATTGCTTGCTTTGCAATTCTTAACACAAATGCAATCGACAAAATCAAGATATTTGACACTCTCAATTTTGGGTGCGAGGCGAGAACAGATAAAACGGTCAATTTATAAACAAGTTTTATGGTATTTTCTACTCCCCCTAATGTTGGCTTGTATAAGTGGTACGGTTGGTCTTTATGCAATGCAGCAGCATTTATACTCTGACAGCACAAGGATCGGGCAATCTTATCCGTTGTTGATTATTATGGCATTTACTGTCGTTCTTATTATGGCAATTTACGGTGTGGCTGTTGCGCGGACAGCTACACGGGAAATCGGAAAAATAAATTACAAGCCTAATTCATAACAGGCTTACGTGAAAGGAGGTGGTCGTATTGGCACGAATTATGGTAGTTGAAGATGATGTTTATATGCGGGAAGAACTGACGGATTTATTGAGAAAGTCGGGGTATGAAACAGCCTCGTTATTTGATTTTGAAAACGCAATACCGGAAATTACAGAGTATTCCCCCGATTTGGTTTTACTTGACATAAATCTTCCATTTCATTCCGGCTTTGAAATCTGCAAAGAATTAAAAGCAAAGCAGCTTGGAACAGTGTTGGTATTGACAGCAAGAGATAAATTGCAGGACGAACTTCACGCATTAGGATTGGGAGCTGATGACTACTTAACAAAGCCGTGTAATATAGAGCGCCTGCTTGCCCGCATTAAAAATTTATTACGACGCAAAGAGGAACAGATACGGCAAGGCTTACTGGACGGGAACGGATTTTTACTTGACCCAAACACCTTTACAATTTATGTGGGGAAGAGTTCTTCCCTCATGCCACCCAATGAGGGAAAAATATTGCTTGCGCTTTTGAAGAAAAGCCCTAATCTTGTTACCAAACATGAGCTGTGCAACGTGCTTTGGGGAACGGAAGAATGCATTGACGAAAATGCGCTGCAAGTAACTTTTACGCGATTGAGGAAAACGCTCCGTGAATTTGGTCTTGAAGAACGGATAGAAACAGTACGCGGACAAGGCTACCGCTTGAAAGAGCAGGTGCGATTATGAAGAAGCTAAAAATATTTTTAACCTATATTTCCTCTAATCGTGTATGGATTATCACACTTGCCTGTTTGGACGTATTCTTTATATTCCTTGCCTGGCTGGCTAATCCAGATTATTTTATCAATTATGTTGCATTGATCATTTTCGTATCATTTGCCACACTTGCTATCCCGCTTGCTATATCAATCAGAAAACGCAACAAGACAGACGCTATTTTTCGGCGTTTTCTATTGGAGCCAGACGATACCAACGAATACTTACTGTGTGAAGCTGTTCCCGCAGTATTACGCCCTTATATCTGTGAATTGGGGCAGCATTTGAGGACGCAGCAGGAATATATCAACGAACAGAAAATTACAGTTACAGATTATCAACACTACATTGAAAATTGGGTACATGAAATCAAAAAGCCGCTATCCCTTATGACCTTGCTACTGGACAATCGAAAAGATGAAATGTCCCCTTTGGTTCATACCCGTATGCTGTATGTACGCGGCCATACCCGACAGGATATAGAACAAATTCTATACTTTTCAAGGCTTGGGGCTACTCATAAGGATTACTTTTTTGAGCCGCTTTCAATTCTTGAAATTTGTCGTGAAGCAGTTGAAGATAATTTAACGCTTCTTGAAGAAGCTGGATTTTCTGTTGAATATACCGAAAATGATGCTCAAGTGATTTCTGACAAAAAAGGTTTGATGTTCATTTTAGGACAGATAATCAGCAATAGTGTGAAATATACGGGGAACAATCCTGCTCCTCGACTTCTCTTTTCCATTGCTGATAGTGCGGATAATGAACAGATTTCTTTATCTATGAAAGACAACGGCACAAGCATACCGTTGTCTGACTTACCTTTTGTTTTCGACAAGGGGTTTACTGGAGATACGGGCAGTTACCTTAGTCGTTCTACGGGTATGGGGTTATACCTTGTTCAGAAAATGGCAACTGACCTGTCTATCACGGTGGAGCTAAAAAACAATTCTTGCGGTGGAACAACTGTAACCTTGACGTTCCCGAAAGTGGAGCGTCCATTTGGGAGGTAATGAAATGCAGTTACAAAACGAAACAATAAAAGAGCGCACACCAATAAAAGGCTTGCTCATTGATTGGTTGATTATATTTGGAACATATCTTTTTATCCGTGTATTCTTCGCCCTCTTTGGGCTTCATCAGAATATTGTCATTTTGGGCTGTTGCCTTGCGGTATTGCCATATCTTTTGGGGGCAGTATATTTACAGAAATCCCACAAGCAATGTCCATTATGGCTTTCTGCATCGGCTATTTTAATACCGTCCATTGTTGAAAAAATAGCGATATATTTATTTGGTGCGTACTTATACAATTTAAGCCCGATAAATGTTTTAGGAGTTATGGAAGCGATTAAGAGTAACGCATCATACACAAACTTCATTAAAAATCAATCAGCACAGAATTTAATCAATCTATCATATTTGAATTGGACATACATTCTATGCAGTATAGCTATTTCTGTTTTGGTTATCTTGCTTTTAAATCAGACAAAACAGAAAAGTAATAAAGGATAAAGAGAACTTTATGAAAGTGACATAGTATAAAACATCTGCCACTCGACGGCAAAAGAAAAAAAACGTCGCACAGCAAATATATAGGGTTAATTGTGAGATGAAAATATGAGAAATTAGCTGTATTTGATATATCTGAATCCGGCAGAGAGATTGGAGAAAAGTTGATACTTTTGCTTGATGAAAGACAACGGAAAGAACTTGCACAGTATTCGCCATATATTGCAATACCAAAGGTGTCTTCGCAAAACAGAAGATATATTCCGATGGATTATCTTGAAGGAGAAATAATTCCAGGCGATAAACTTTTTACAATGCCGTCAGCCACAAGTTACGAGTTTGGAATACTAATGTCCAATGTTCATATGGCATGGACCAGAGCAGTATGTGGTCGACTAAAGAGTGATTATAGTTATTCTAATATGATTGTTTATAATAATTTCCCTTGGCCTTCTCCAACAAATGATCAAAAGGAAAAGATAAGAAAAACGGCACAGGCTATCTTGAATGCTAGAGCACTTTATACAGATAGCAATCTTGCAGATCTTTATGATCCTTTGACAATGCCAACAGAATTACTGAAAGCACATAAAGCAAATAACAGAGCAGTGATGCATGCTTATGGATTTAGCATTAAAATGTCAGAAGCAGACTGTGTTGCTGAATTAATGAGAATGTATCAGAAATTGACAAAAGAAAATAATGATTACCCAAAGGGCATTAACCATAAGTGGTTAGTGCCTATTTTTTTGCTTTTTTTCAAAATCATCTGACTTTATACATTCTGCCACATGTGATTAGTGGAAAAATGATTTTTCAAGAAAATCTATGCCCTCACGTTCTCTGGAACATGCAACTGGAGAAGAAGTAGTTCATTTATGTACAAAAAACTTGCAAAAAGGGGTTGGTAAATACCATTTCCAACGCTTTATAGGTAGAGGAATAATTATTTTTCAAAATTTCCCAAAATCATGTCCGATTTTGTCGCTCCCAATACAGAGTATATGAAGGGACTAACGAAAGTAAAAGAAAAAATGATAAAAATGTAAAAAAATATCACGAATTTTTTGCATCGTGCCAAGTCATTTGACTTTAGTAATTAGAGGACGTTTTGGAATGTTCCTTCACTGAACCTTGACAATTGATAAGTGCACCCTGAAAGCCTACCAGGAGTTCTGCCATGACCTTTCTTTTCTGAAAGCAAGCGGAATCATAATGACACTCCCGATGATGGGCGGATGATCAAAGCCTTATGATCAGTGACCTGTGTATGCAGGCAGAGGCAGTCTGAGACGGCTGCAGGTGACAGGGAAACGCACAATAGACCGCTGATGCAACAAGTAACTAATAACAATGATTAAAGGGTAAAATGCCTGGAAAGGACGTAAAAACTATGAATAGAGTGATTTTAATGGGAAGACTGACAAAGAATCCGGAGATCAAATATGCCGGAAAAGATAATGATATGGCAGTAGCAAGATATACACTGGCAGTGAACAGAAAATATAAACGTGATGGTGAACAGGAAGCGGATTTTATTTCGTGTGTAACATTTGGCAAGAGTGCAGAGTTTGCACAGAAATATCTTCACAAGGGAATGCGGATTGTGATCGGTGGTCGCATCAGCACTGGCAGTTATAAGGATAAGGATGGAAAGACGATTTATACCACAGATGTGATTGTGGAAGAACATGAATTTGCCCAGAACAAGGACAGCGGTGCTGGAGCAGATTCACTAGAAACCCTGAAAGCAGATAAAGACGGATTTATGGAGGCGAAGGATGAAGAAATTCCGTTTGACTAATAAAAACAGAAATCTGCCTAATAAAAATGTGGAGGTTATTTATGAGTGTAAGTTATAACAGATTGTGGAAACAGCTCATTGATAAAAATATGAAACGGATAGAAATGCAACACCTCACCGGGATTAGTGCAAATATCCTTGCCCGGATGGGAAAAAATCAATATGTATCAATGGAAACAGTCGAGAAAATTTGTAAGAAAATGAATTGTACTATTGACGAGATGATGGAATTTATAGATTAAAGATAGCAAGCCGGATACGGCATAATTCTCTTAGCAAAGCTAAGAGCGCACTTCTATACAGGCAATTACATCTGCCTGTATCGTGCGACCTGCGGTGCCATTCCCGATTTTGAAGAATTTCAATCCGGGAATATAGCGAAATCATAGATTTCGGACAAGGGGATAATTTCCCCTTGCGGCACAAGGCCTATCTTGTTGTAGCAATTAAAGATTTTTAAGATTACAGAGGTCAGTATGTCCTTATTGTGGAACGACGACCTCAGTTTTTTATATTCAGGAATCGGCATTTGTGAAAAGACCGGTTCTTTTTATTTACAGAAAGAGTAGGAGGTTGAAAACTTGAGCAGAGCGAAAAATCCAAAATATGAATCCATGTCACTGGAAGAACTGAAAGCCAACATGGAAAAAAGTAAAAAGGAACTGGAACATGCGCTCCACAATAAAAATATTCTGGAGCAGAGAAAGAAGTTGGTGGAGCGAAAGGAACGTTCTCACAGATTGATTGTTAAAGGAGCAGAGTTTGAAAAAGCATTTCCATTATCAAGAGATCTGGAACAGGAAGAAGTTCAGGATGTTATGAAACAGTTGCAGAACAGTAGTTACAACAAGAGTATCGTGCGGCAGGTTCACATAGCAGCCTTACACAAAGAGCAACAGCAGATTGCAGAAGCAGTTGAAAAAACAGAAAGAGGAGATGACAGCTAATGGCACTGTATCATTTTTCAGTAAAGCAAGTTTCCAGAGGAAAAGGTCAGACAGTGGTTAATTCCGCAGCTTATATTTCGGGGCAGAAGCTTTATAACGATTATTATGGACAGACACATGACTATACAAAAAAAGTCTGGAGTAGTTTTCACAGAAATTCTGACGCCGGAATATGTGCCGGAACGTCTGTCTGACCGGGAAACGCTCTGGAATGAAGTAGAGCAGACAGAGAAAAGTAAACGGGCACAGTTAGCTTATTCTTTTGATATCGCCTTACAAAATGAACTGACACTGGATGAAAATATAGAACTGGCGAGAGAGTTTTGTCAGGAGCAGTTCGTAGCACGTGGCATGATTGTAGATCTGGCAGTTCATGAGGGAAAATCTAAGAATGAGGATGAACCAGATAATCCGCATTTTCATGTACTTGCTCCAATCCGTCCTATTGCAGAAGATGGGAGCTGGGGGAACAAGCAGAAACGGGAATATGTTTTGGATGAAGACGGAAACCGGATAAAAGATGCTAAAGGGAAGGATATATTCAATGCTGTTTCTACTACCGGATGGAATGATCCGGAGCTTTTAAAGGAATGGAGAAGAGCGTGGACAGAGAAGGTGAACGAAAAATTCCGGGAATGTCACATGGCAGCAAGAATTGATCATCGCTCTTACAAAGAGCAGGGAATTGATTTGATTCCGACGATCCATGAAGGATATGAAGTCCGAGCAATGGAGAAAAAGGGAATTAAAACAGTGATTGGGGAACTGAACCGAGCTATCCGGCAGTTCAACCAGATGTTTATTTCTCTGAAAGAATCCATTCAGTGGATGAAGACAGCGTATGAGGAAATGAAAGCCGAACTGGATCGCAGGCAGAATCCGACACTTCTGGAAAGCTTGCAAGATTATTATGATAAGAAAACGCAGGGCAGACCACCGCTCCCAAATTTCTATGTGGAGATGAAACGGAGAGGGAAGAATCTCTCCAACTTACAGGAGTTTGCAAAATCCATCAATTACCTCCAGACTCATAAGATAGAGACAATGGAGGATCTGCAGGAAAGGATTGATGAACTGAATGGTGTTGTATCAGTCAGCAAAAAAGAATTTCCGAAAAGCGAGAGCAGTTAAAGAAATTGGAAAATCTGGAAAAGATGGTAGAGGTAATAAAGACAAACCAACCATTGATTGATGAGTACAATCATTTCTTCTTTCAGAAAAAACGGGATAAATATTATCAGCAGCACAAAAAAGAAATCAATTATTACCGTAAATGTGAACAGGAATTAAAACAACATCTGGACAAAAATGGGAAAGTGCCAACTGCCAGATGGAAACGGGAAAAAGAAGAACTCCGGACAACGATCGAAGAGTTGAAAGCAGATAATCAGCCTTATCAGGACGAACTTGCATTTGTAAAAAAGGTACAGAGTTGTGCAGACATTGCCAGATGTGACCGGGAAATGGCAGAAACAGATACCTCCGGGCGTTCAGAAGAAAAAAGGGAGAAAGCAGGTGAAGTTCCCGGCATTTCACGCAGCCCAGACAGAAGTTAATCTTGAAGAAAAAGTAAAGTAGAGCAACAGACGGTGAACCAGACAGAGCAGAAACCGGAAAAGAAGAATTCTATTCGGAAACAACTGGCTGAAAAGAAGAAAGAGTGTGAAGAACGTGATGCAAAGCAACAGACAGTGAGGAAAAAACGGAACTATGATATGAGTTTATAGAAGTCTGTCAGCAGGACAGACAGGAAAGGATGATGAAAATGCAGTATACAGAAGAGCAGATTGCTAGAGCAAACCAGACCGACCTTGTGTCTTTTCTGAACGCACAAGGGGAACAGTTGGTGAAAAGTGGCAGAGAATATCGTTGGAAAAAGCATGACAGTGTAACGATATCCGGAAACCGATGGTATCGGCATAGTCAGAGTAAGGGCGGTTATCCGGTAGACTTTGTGATGGAATTTTATTATGCAACATTCCCGGAAGCAGTGAAAATTCTGATTGGGGAAGAAGGCGAAGGCAGGCAGAAGTCCTGCCCCGCCCCGTCTAAAGACTTCCGATTACCGAAGAAAAATGAGGATAATGAAAAAATCATGAAGTATCTGACAGAAAAAAGAGAGATTGAGAAAACACTGGTGGAAGATTGGATTGACAGAGGTGATATTTACGAAGAAAAGAAGCATCATAATGTTATATTTGTCGGCAGAGATGCAGATGGTATTCCGAGATATGCACACTGCCGGGGAACTGGTGAAATAAAATATCGTGGAGATGTAGCAGGTTCTGATAAAGCTTTTGGATTTTGCCACAGAGGAACGGATAATCAGTTATTTGTGTTTGAAGCAGCCATTGACCTGCTTTTCTTTTATCCAATTTATTTCCAAAAGACTGGAAGAAACGCAGTTACCTGAGTCTGGGTGGCGTCTCCAGTGTGGCACTAATGTCTTTTCTTTCTGAACGCCCTCAGATTACTTCTGTTTTCCTGTGCCTGGATAATGACCAGGCAGGGAATGAGGCTTGTGAGAAACTGGCAGGAGAAATCTCAGAAGGATACAGTGTAATTCGTCTGAAACCATCGCGAAAAGACTGGAATGAAATCCTCTGTGATAAAAATACTGACAGAAAGAAAGCAATCGCAGAAACAATCACAATAAAAGTACCAGAAGCAGAAGAACTGGTGCCGATGTTATGTTATGAAGATATTAAGCAGACCAGTGTGGAGTGGTTGTGGTTTCCTTATATTCCATTTTGGAAAACTGACAATCATTCAGGGCAATCCGGGAGAAGGAAAAACTTATTTTGCAATGATGCTGACGGCAGCTTGTACCAATCGAAAGTTATTTCCTAATATGGAAGATATTGAACCGTTCAATGTAATTTATCAGACAGCAGAGGACGGTATGGGTGACACTATCAAGCCAAGACTGATAGAAGCAGGAGCAGATCTGAGCCGGGTTATGGTAATTGATGATACGGAAGAAGCATTAACCCTATCTGATGATCGAATTGAAAAGGCAGTCAGACAGAATCATGTGAGGCTTGTAATCATTGATCCGGTACAGGCATTTATTGGAGCAGATGTGGATATGAACCGTGCAAATGAAGTGCGTCCGGTGTTTCGAAAACTGGGAATGATTGCAGAGAAGACCGGTTGTGCCATTGTGCTGATCGGACATCTGAATAAATCTTCCGGGACGCAGAGCACGTATCGAGGACTTGGTTCTATTGATATTATGGCAGCAGTACGAAGCTTGATTTTCATCGGGAAAGTAAGAAAAGATCCAACCACAAGGGTATTGATTCATGAAAAAAGTTCTCTTGCGCCACCAGGGGAGACAATGGCATTTAAACTGGGAGACGAAGAAGGTTTCCGATGGGTGGGAGCCTATGAGATTTCCGCAGATGAATTGTTAGATGGGAAAGAAGGAAAAGCAACAGAAACAAAGCTGGAGAGAGGGGCAAAGCTGATCAGGGAACTGCTTGCTGATAAAAAAGAAATTTCAATCAGGGAATTAGATGAAAAAGCAAAGGAACAGGGAATTTCTGGGAGGACCATGCGTGATGTAAGAAGCCGGATGAAGAATGAGTTGGAGTACCAAGTAAATGAAAAGCAGGAGAATAGTATTCGATTAAAAGAATGATGGGTGGCAGAGTCATCGAAGCAAATACAGATTTTTATAGATACCCTATCTGCCACCTGCCGTCTGCCGGTGCATGAATACTTTCAAGTATCAGGAGTAAGTAAAAGTAGATTGACAGATAATATAGAAAAGCGTATTATAATAACAAGAGGTGGGATTTCCCACACAAATGCTTGCGTAGGAGGTGTTGATAATGGAAGCAATGAAAGATTATGTTGCCCATCTGGATAACAAAAAAAGATTACGCTCAGAGGAGCTGCTTATCAGTATTATAATGTAAAAGAATACGGAAATGGCTGCATTATTCTGGAACCTCGGGAACTGGCAGTGCCAGAGAGCATTTCAGCCAGAACTCTGGCAGATATGGATCGTGCAGTAAGCAATTTTAAAAGAGGCGATGTTTTCCCGGCTATTGACCTGTCAGATTTTTAAAAGGAATGAGAGATGAATTTTAATATACGAATGGGAATTCCTGAAATGCAGGAACTTTGGTTAGATCTGCAGGAGAAATATCGTTCCGGTAATATAAAAAAAGAAGGAAGAACAGTTGTATAAAAAATGGGGAAAGGCTTTGAAGCTGTTGTCAGCTGATCCGGGTTATCCGAGTCTTCAAACCCATGAAATAGAGCCATTATCCAGACGTTATGGAATGAAAGTGTGGCAATCTTATCTGGAAAATAAAACCAGTGGTGCAATGAGAATGTACTGGGTTTATGGACCAGACCAGAAAGATATTACAATTATCGGACTGGAACCACATCCGGAAG
>ENA-OQII01000152-OQII01000152.1-human-gut-metagenome-genome-assembly--contig:-NODE-152-length-12175-cov-2.812583_pt1 | contig 12175 bp, 12 predicted proteins | sample MGYA00242577_ERZ504742 | MGnify/ENA primary metagenome ERZ504742 (study PRJEB26092, sample SAMD00036443) | human gut metagenome | host: Homo sapiens | study: EMG produced TPA metagenomics assembly of...
CAATGTAAGTAAATTTTTGACGATCACATGATCCATCCAAATACGGTGGAAAGGACGATCATAATCATAGAAAAGACAAACGAGTTCACCGACATCAGCGTCGCCCGCTGCCTGGACGGGATCATGTCATTGAGCAGAATATCGGTCCGGACTTCAAGAAAATCATCGGAAAAGGATCCGATAAATCCGCCGAAGACCATAAGGGCCGGCAGTCCGGTAAAGCTCATAAGAAAGGCGAAAAGTACACCGATCGTGCCAAACAGCAGAATCGCGCGGTAGCGGTATTTGTGAAAGTATGCCGTCATCCGCGATCCCAGTGCCGCGCCGAGTCCCATCACGAAGAGGGCAGGTCCAAGCAGCGCGCTGTTCATGCCGGTGAGTGGCAGCTTCGCCTGTAAAAAGAAGAGAACCAGCGTAGAAACGGCACCGATGAGTGCGTTCACCAGCATAATATTTCTTGCTTTTTTCTCACGGACAAGAAACTGCCAGCTTTCCTGCACAACCGAAACGATTTCCTGTCCAACAGGATAATGAACTGGTGTTGCGTCCGTTTTTACTTCCGCAAGGCGGAATGAAATGCCAAGCGCAATCAGCCCGAAGAAGAGATCAATCGCATACGCGCGCCGGTATCCCAGCCACAGGGCAAGGCCTGCGCAGAGCGTTGCGGTGGAATTGGTGATACGGTACAGCATCATTTCAGTAGAAGAAAAACGGGCATAAAATCCTTCGTCCCCGTTCTGCTTCAGACTGTCATACGCAAGTGCCTCCCGTGTGCCGGATGCAAGGTTATAGCTGAGCGCACTGCATCCAAGCGCAAGCGCCGTTGTGGCAAAGCCGGTGGAAAAAATCATCAGCGTACCGGAAATCAGGGCGGCCACCTGACTTGCAATCAGCGTTTTCCGTCGCCCGAAAACATCGGCGACAACGCCGGAGGGGAGTTCAAAGCAGAGGCTCACGATATGGAAAATACTTTCGAGCATCCCGATCTGCAGCAGCGAAAATCCACGGAGTGCGAGCAGTGCAACCCACGAAGCCGCCGCAATCTGAAAATAGCCGACCGTGGTCATAAGATATAAAGTTCGTATTTGTTTTCTGGTATTTTTCTCAGACATAAAAAAATCTCCTTGTCAAAATATAGTAAAATTCTGATGGGGAGATACGTGCATTTTCTGTGTGATTTTAAGAATACAAGATGTGAAGTTTACTTAAAAAAGAGCGCACTATCCCCATAAACAGCTGAAACATCGCCATTTGTGAGGTGAAGAAACTGGTTTTTCCAGATCATAGTGCTACTCCTTTTGTAATCATAATTTTTTACCAGAATACCACCGGAAACGGAAAAAGTCAAAGAAAAATTTTGACAAAAATAAAAAAAACTATTGACTTTCAAGTATACTTTAATGCTACAATTTTTTCTAACAATACTGAGGAAACGAAGGTTTTCTGCGGAAAAGAAAGGGGATATTTTAACATGAGTGTAGATGTAACAAAAATGCCGAAATTAGGATTTGGCATGATGCGCCTTCCGGAGAAGGACGGAGAACTGGATTTGGAGCAGATCTGTAAAATGGTCGATGCGTACCTTGCCTCCGGAATGAACTATTTTGACACCGCCTATATGTACTGCGGCGGAAAATCGGAGAGCATCGTGAAAAAAGCGCTGGTAGAGCGTCATCCGAGAGAAAGCTTTACTCTGACAACCAAACTTCCGCAGTGGATGATGGACGAGGGCATCGAAGGCCGTGACCGCATTTTCAACGATCAGCTCGCGCGCACCGGAGCAGGCTACTTTGATTATTACCTGCTGCACAGTGTCGAGGACGGCGCAAACTATGACGGCTATGTGAAATACGACTGTTTTAACTGGGCCAAGAAGAAAAAAGAAGAGGGACTGATCAAACACTTTGGTTTCTCCTTCCACGGAACGCCGGAGCTGCTTGACAAGATTCTCTCCGAGCATCCGGAGGTTGAAATTGTCCAGATCCAGATGAACTATGCTGACTGGGACAATCCGCTGATCCAGTCCGGACGTCTGTATGAGGTGCTTCGGAAATACGATATGCCGTTCCTTGTTATGGAGCCGGTAAAGGGCGGTTCCCTTGCATCAGCAGGCAAAGAGATTGAAGCAGAGATGAAACGTGTTCATCCGGATGCATCGATTGCGTCCTGGGCACTCCGCTTTGCGGCTTCCCTCCCGGGTGTTGCAACCGTGCTCTCCGGTATGTCAAACGAGGAACAGATGGAGGATAATATCAAAACCTTCCGAAATTTTGTACCGTTAAACGAGGAAGAAAAAGCAGTGATCGCCAAAGCACAGGAAGCGCTGAAAAAGAGTCCGGCGGTTCCATGTACCGCCTGTCGTTACTGCTGCGACGGATGTCCGATGGGAATCGCGATTCCGGATGTGTTCAAGGCATTGAATACCATCCGCCTGTATGGAGAAGAAGACCGCGCGAAAAATTATTATAAAAAGCTGCTGGAAACATCGGGAAAAGCAGAAGACTGCGTGCAGTGCGGTCAGTGTGAGAGTGTATGCCCGCAGCATCTGCCGATCATTGACCTGTTAAAAGAAGCGTCCGAAAAGCTTGACGTGCCGGTGACGGAATAAGAGGATTGCGAATATCCGCTTTTGCATATGCTTTAGAAAAAGGCTCCCCGGAATACTCTGAAAAAAGAGTATTCCGGGGAGCCTTTTTTTTCTATGGGAAATCTTGTTGGAATTTCCTGCGGAGAAAAAGATCCTTTGGGCAGGATTGCACTGCGCGGAAAAAATGTGCCACTTGCGAGAGATGTGACGGAGCGGTTTACGACCGGAAAAATGGAATGTAAAAAGAAAAAACTCATGTTTTACATAAACTTAACATCTCTGAGATTTTGCATTTTACACGCCGTTGTTATGATGAAACCTGTAAAAACGAAATGTAAAAAACGTCGGGATTGCGATTTTACAAAATAGAAATCACAAAAATCCCGTGTGAAAAGAGGAGAAAAGAATATTATGAAGAGAAAAGTAATTGCAATCACCTTAACCGCAATGATGGCTGCAGGAATGCTTGCAGGATGTGGAAGCAGCGATAGCAGCAGTTCTTCCACAGCAGACACTACAAAAGAGGCTTCTGCAACAGAGGCAGATGGCAGCACAGACGGTGACAGCACCGCAGCAGGCGGAGATTTTTCCGGACAGATCAGCGTGATCTCCCGTGAGGATGGTTCCGGTACCAGAGGTGCATTCATCGAGCTGTTCGGTGTAGAAGAGAAAAACGATGCAGGTGAGAAAGTGGATAATACCACCGTTGATGCACAGATCACCAACAATACTTCCGTTATGATGAGCACAGTGGCAGGTAACCAGCACGCAATCGGTTATATCTCCCTTGGATCCTTAAATGATGAAGTCAAAGCACTGAAAATCGACGGAGCAGAGGCAAGCGCAGAGAACGTAGAAAACGGTTCCTATAAAGTAAGCCGTCCGTTCAACATTGTAACAAAAGACGGTCTTTCCGCAGATGCGCAGGATTTCATGGACTACATCTTAAGCACCGACGGACAGCAGGTTGTTTCAGATGACGGATATATTGCAATCAAAGATACCAAAGCCTACGAAGGAAACTGCAGCGGTGAAAAGGTTGTGGTAGCAGGATCTTCCTCTGTAACACCACTGATGGAAAAATTAAAAGAGGCTTATACAAAAGTAAATTCAAACGCTAACATCGAAGTACAGCAGAGCGATTCCACAACAGGTATCACTTCCGCAAGCGATGGCCTCTGTGACATTGGTATGGCATCCCGTGACTTAAAGGATGAGGAGAAATCCTCAGGGCTTACCGCAACCGTAATCGCAACCGACGGTATTGCTGTCATCGTAAACAAAGAGAACCCGACCGATGGGCTGACCAGTGATCAGGTAAAGAGCATCTATGTTGGCGACACAACCGACTGGGCAGATGTAAAATAAAGAATGTATAAAGCAATGGAAAAAGAAGTAAGGGCGAACAATGGAAAATCGCTCTTACTTCCGTATCCGAAAATGTTCAGAAAAAGAAGCTGTCTTTCGGAACGTGCTTGAAAAAGCAGTTCGTAAGGAAAAAACGAAAGTCTTTTTCAAACACGCTCCGCGAAACAATGAAATGAAAGGATTTATCTTATGAAACTAAGAGAAACGATCATGAAACTTGTATTCCTGATTGCGGCGTGCTGCTCCGTACTGGCTGTTGCACTGATCTGCATTTTCCTGTTCATGAATGGCGTTCCTGCTATTTTTAAAATCGGACCGCTGAAAATGCTCGGCGACGGCGCACTCGGTGCGAGAACAGCATTCCTCAGTCGCCCATACGCAGACGACCCGTCCACCTGCGGAATCCCGGTATTCACCCAGGAAACCATGGATGAGATGATCGGCTACGCCAATGCACACGGCATGCAGGCTGCAGTTCACACGATCGGTGATGCGTGCCTCGACCGCGTGTTAAGTGCCTATGAAAAAGCCCTTGCTGAAAACCCGAGAGAAGATCACCGCCACGGCATCGTGCACTGCCAGATCACAAGAGCCGATCAGCTTGAAAAAATCGCGAAAATGCATCTTCACGTTTACGCACAGAGCATCTTCCTCGATTACGATAACCATATCGTAGAGGAGCGCGTCGGCAAAGAGCTTGCGAGCACAAGCTACAGCTGGAAGACGCTGATGAATAACGGCGTCTCCGTCAGCAACGGAACTGACTGCCCGGTAGAGCTGCCGGATGCCCTCGCCTGCATGCAGTGCGCTGTCACAAGAACAACGCTGCGCGACCATGTCGGCCCGTACCTGCCGGATCAGAAATTCACCGTACAGGAAGCACTCGACAGTTACACGATCCGCAGTGCCGAGGCAAGTTTCGAGGAGAACGTGAAAGGCCAGATCGCAGAAGGCATGATGGCAGACTTCGTCGTACTGGGTCAGAATCCGTTTGAGGTGGATGAGAGCACGATCAAAGACATTCCGGTGTGCCGGACGTATCTTGCTGGTGAACTGGTATATGAAGCATAAAGATATAACTCAAATGAGCGATAAATGTCAAATGAAAATTCATACAATGAAGGGAAAAACGTGAAATAAGATAACCTGGAAATAGTATGGAATAAAGGCAGAAACAGAGGAGAACCTCCTGCGGCGATAAACGGTCGCAGGAGGTTCTTTTTTGATCCTGATAGGACCATACGGTCGTAAAAGAATCGAACAAATGGTTGCATAAAAGGGCGGGAATGTGCTATGATAAAGGAAATTTTACGAAAGGAAAAACAGACAAATGCTTGGAAGAACACATTTTTTTATTGGAACAGCAGCGGCACTTGCTGTTTTACAGCCGCAGACGGTTCCCGCGCTTGTGGCCGGTGCCGGGGCTGCCGCGATCGGCGGTTTGATCAGTGACATTGATGTCGGCACTTCACAGGCGCACCGCGATGCCGATAAGATTATTACGGCAACAGTTGCAGTTGCGGTGCTCACAATTCTTGCGGAGTATAAACTGAATCTTGGAATTTACCGCCGCCTCACAAGCGACAGCAGCGTGCTGCGTCTCCTCACCGGAACGGCAGCATTTTTGCTGATCTGCGCCTATGGGAAACAGCAGCCGCACCGCTCCTTCATGCATTCATTTGCGGCGCTGGCATTGCTGACGGCGTGCGTGGACATCATCTACCCGGATGCGTCCGCTTATTTTGCCGTGGGCTTTCTGTCCCATCTGGTGCTCGATTTTTTCAACCGGAAACCGGAAAAGCTGTTCTGGCCCTGGAAGAAGGGATTCTGCCTCGGATTCTGCTCAGCACGGGGACTTGTGAACCGCGCACTGCTCGGGTGCGGCATGGTATCTCTTGCTGTAGTACTGGTGCTCTCGGCGCCTGCAGGGCGGCTGATGGCTAAAATCATGCGGGCAATTTACGGATGAGATGGGATTGACAAAAAGATAACAAGACAAAAGAAGAAAAAGCAGGAATTTTTCGGTGTTAAAGTTAATATTTTATACATTTTATAGTAGGATTTTTGATTAAAATGATGTAAAATAGAAAACAGAAATCCGGCGTCCGTAATTGTTTTTGAAATGAACGAACAGGGAACCGCCGGCCCGTTACCGCAGCCGATTGCGGAGCGCAGCGCAACCGACAACAGAGATTAGAGCACAACAGGCAATACAGGAGTTAGTATGAACGAAGAAATGAAAAACCAAACAGAACAGTTACCGCTTTTAAAAAGTACACATGATGGGAAGTTTTTTCCTGGAGTACGGCGACCAGCCGATTTCCTTCCGGAAAACAATGGCAACAAAATCGATGAGACTTCTGCAGATTTTCCTCTATAACAAGGACAATGGAATTTCCAGAGGAAGACTGTTGGAGAGCACATACGGAAGAGAAGATGTGGCGGACGCGGCAAACAGCCTGCGTGTCGGCGTACATCGCCTGAAAAGAAGCCTTGTCGAGGCAGGACTTCCGCAGTTTGAGTACATTTATACACAGAAAGGCGTTTACCACTGGACCAGCCCGATGCCGGTCGAGGTAGATGCGATTGATATCAAAAATAAGATCCTGGAAGCAGGAAAAGAGACGGACGAGAAAGCGCGCATGGATCAGATGATCGAAGCACTGGAGCTGTACACCGGAGAGTTCCTTGCAGATTTCGGCGAGGAAGAGTGGGTACAGGCGGAGCGCGCGCAGCTGAAAAAAGTATATTCCGATGCACTGAAAGAAGTAAGTGAGTATCTTCTGAAAAACGAGGAGTTCGATGAGCTGCAGAAACTGACTTCTGTTGCTTCCGAACTGTATCCGTTCGACGAGTGGCAGGCAGTCCAGATGCAGGCGCTGATCGGCCTGGAGAGATACAAAGAGGCCATGAAACTGTACGAGCAGACCTCGAAACATTACTTTGAAGAGCTTGGCGTTACACCGAGCGAGAAACTGGTGGAGCAGTACCGCTATCTGGGAAGCCGCATGGGCAGCAGACACCGCGTGATCGAAGAGGTACAGGCAGATCTTCAGGAGAGCCCGGGAGAAAAGGGCGGAGCATTCTTCTGTTCCCTCGCCGGATTCCGTGACTGCTACCGACTTGTTTACCGTATGTCCGAGCTGAACGGACAGATGCCGTGGCTGATGCTGTGCACCATTATAGACGGAAAAGGTTACCCGGCAAAAGGCGGTCCGCGCCTTGACCGTATGTCCGAAAAGCTGCTTGAGGTAATGAAACGCAGCCTGCGTCATTCCGATTTCTTTGCAAAATACAGCCCGTCCCAGTATGTGATTCTGCTGCAGGGCGGCAGCCAGAGAGGATGCGAACTCGTCTACAAGAGAATCAGCGAGCGCTTCTCCGAGGAGAAAAAAGGCTGGGCAAAGAATCTGAAATACAGTGCACTGCCGGCAATTCAGACCGAAAAAGAGCTTGAGTTCTTAGAAGGAGACGATGTTTTATGATTCGCGTACAGCGCTTGGAAGATTCCGCTTGCGCTGCATCTCGCTGCGGTTTCTCGTCCTATAAAAATTCAGAAGCAGCTGTTCATTCCTGCAAGCAGGATCCACAGCCGCCTCTGAGTTTTTACATGGCTCTGAATAATTGTAAATTAAAAATTAAGTTGACGGCAGACTAAATAAATGGTAACTTTAAGCTGTAATGAAACGAGCTTAAATCCAGAAAAAAGTCTGCTGTCTTAAGTTAAATAAAGTACAACAGACAGGGAGGATAACAAACATGAGTTACAGAGAAGTATATGAAAAATGGTGCAATGATCCATATTTTGATGAGGCATCCAGAGAAGAGCTGAAAGCACTCGAAGGAAATGAGGCAGAAATCGAAGACCGTTTCTACCGTCAGCTTGAGTTCGGTACCGGCGGACTCCGCGGTGTCATCGGAGCAGGTACCAACCGCATGAACATCTACACCGTACGCCAGGCAACCCAGGGCCTTGCCAACTACATCATTTCCCAGAACGGACAGGAAAAAGGCGTAGCCATCGCACACGATTCCAGAAGAATGTCTCCGGAATTCGCACGCGAAGCAGCACTCTGCCTGAATGCAAACGGAATCAAAACGTATCTGTTCGAGTCCCTGCGCCCGACACCGGAGCTTTCTTTTGCTGTCCGTGAATTCGGCTGCATTTCCGGTATCGTCATCACCGCAAGCCACAACCCGAGAGAGTACAACGGATACAAAGTATACTGGGAGGACGGCGCACAGATTACACCGCCGCACGACAAAAACATCCTCGCAGAGGTTGCCAAAGTAACCGAGTTTTCTGCGGTTAAGACGATGGCAGAGGATGATGCGAGAGCAGAAGGCCTGTTCCAGGTCATCGGAACCGATTTTGACGACCGTTACGTTGCAAAATTAAAAGAGCAGAGCATTCACCCGGAAATCATCAAAGATGCTGCAAAAGACATGAAGATCGTTTACACGCCGCTTCACGGAACCGGAAACGTGCCGGTGCGCCGCGTACTGCGCGAGCTTGGATTTACCCAGGTTTATGTTGTAAAAGAGCAGAAAGAGCCGGATGGAAACTTCCCGACCGTTGCTTATCCGAACCCGGAGGACGAGAAAGCATGGACACTGGCGCTGAAGCTTGCAAAAGAAGTAGATGCGGACATTATCCTTGCAACGGACCCGGATGCAGACCGTCTCGGCGTTTACGCAAAAGACAGCAAGACCGGCGAATACGTAAGCTTCACCGGAAACATGTCCGGTATGCTGATCGCAGAGTATATTCTGCGTGAGCGCACCAAGAACGGAACCATGCCGGAGAATCCGGCACTCGTTGAGACGATTGTTACGACCGATATGGCAAAAGCAATCGCAAAAGCTTATAACGTGGCACTGATCGAGGTTCTGACCGGATTCAAATACATCGGCGAGCAGATCAAATTTTTTGAGCAGAGCGGTGCACACAATTATGTATTTGGTCTGGAAGAGAGCTATGGCTGCCTGGCCGGGACATATGCAAGAGATAAAGATGCCTGCGTGGCAGTTATGATGCTCTGCGAGGTTGCTGCATACTACAAACAGCAGGGCAAAACACTGTGGGATGCCATGGTGGATATGTACGAGGAGTACGGCTACTACAAAGAGGGTCTTGCAACGATGACCTTAAAAGGTATCGACGGTGCAAAAGAGATCCAGACCATGATGACCAACTTCCGTGAGAACCCGCCAAAAGAGCTGGGCGGTTTCCAGGTTCTTGCCGTACGCGATTACAAAGCAGATGTACGCCAGGATCTCGTAAGCGGAGAGAAGAGCGCGACCGGACTTCCGTCCTCCAACGTTCTTTACTATGAGCTGGAAAACAACGCATGGTGCTGTGTGCGCCCATCCGGTACTGAGCCGAAGATCAAATTCTATTTCGGCGTAAAAGGCACATCCCTTGAAGATGCAGCCGAGAAACTGGAAAAATTAAAAAATGCAATGGTAACTGCTTAAACGCTGTGTGAATACAAAAAGACCTTGCCCGGCGGGTGAGGTCTTTTTTTACAAAAATCGGCCCGGCGGATCAAGCTTACCTGAACTAAGGAGAAGAAAATGGCGATTTTATATTATGATGAGAAAAAGCTTTTTCAGTTAAATACAGAGAATACGACGTATGTGATCGGCCTGAGCCCGGAAGGCTACGTCGGACATGTTTACTACGGACCCCTTCTGCACGGAGAGCCGGATCTGTGTCCGCTCCGCATGGATGAGCCGCCGTTCACCCCGTCCGTCAATAAGAGAGAGAAATCTTCGTTCCTCGACCGTTTTCCAATGGAATACCCGACCGGAGGAGTCGGCGATTACCGTGAGAGCTGTCTGAATATAAGAAATGCACAGGGCCGTATGGGATGTGAGATTTTCTTTGATTCCTATGAAATTTTCAAAGGAAAACGCCCGCTGACCGGTCTTCCGGCTTCTTTTGGAACCGAGGACGAAGTAGAAACTCTGGAAATCACCTGCAAAGATCCTGTTCTTGATCTTGTTGTTATCCTTTCCTACTCTGTTTTTACAAAAGAAAACGTTATCACCCGAAGTGTCCGCGTGAAAAATGAAGGCAGTGAAGCGCTGAAGGTAGAGAAAATCTACAGTGCCTGCCTCGATATGGACAACGAAGACTTTGAGATGCTTTCTCTTCATGGATCCTGGGGAAGAGAACGCCACATCCAGCAGGGTGCGCTCCGTTACGGAAAACAGCTCGTTTCCTCCGGAAGAGGCGAGTCCAGCCATCAGGAGCATCCGTTCGTGGCAATGGTAACACCGGGAACGGATCAGGAGCGCGGCGAGGTTTACGCAATGCATTTCGTATATTCCGGAAACTTCATCGGTCAGGTGGAACGATGCCAGTTCGACACCGTGCGTATGGTGATGGGTATCAACCAGGAGGAGTTCTGCTGGAATTTAAAAGCCGGCGATGAATTCCAGGCGCCGGAGGTTGTTATGGTCTACTCTGCCGAGGGACTTGGCAAAATGACGCGTTCCTACCATGCATTTTATCGCAGACATATGATCCGCAGCCCGTATAACCACAAAAAACGCCCGATTCTGATTAACAACTGGGAAGCAACTTACTTTGATTTTGATACCGATAAACTCCTCGATATCGCAAGAGAGGCAAAAAAAGACGGCATCGAGATGCTTGTTATGGATGACGGCTGGTTCGGAAAACGAAATAAAGACGATTCTTCCCTCGGTGACTGGGTTGTCAACGAAGAGAAGATCAAAGGCGGCCTGAAAAATCTGGTTGACAAAGTGAATGAAATCGGTCTTGAATTCGGTATCTGGTTCGAGCCGGAGATGATCTCCCCGGACTCTGATCTCTACAGAGAGCACCCGGAATGGGCGATTCAGATTCCGGGAAGAGAAGCGACTGAGATCCGCTGCCAGTACGTGCTGGATCTCTCCCGCCCGGAAGTGCAGGATTATGCGTATGAATGTGTGGCAAAAATCCTGCGCAGTGCAAACATCAAATACGTGAAATGGGATATGAACCGTCAGTTAAGCGACCTGGGAAGCACCTACCTGGACAAAGATTCCCAGCAGGAGCTGTTCCACCGCTACGTGCTCGGTATGTATGCGATGCAGGAGCGTCTGGTACAGGAGTTCCCGGATCTGCTTCTGGAGAACTGCTCCGGCGGCGGTGCACGTTTCGATCCTGGAATGCTTTACTACAGCCCGCAGATCTGGTGCTCCGACGACACCGATGCGATTGAGCGTCTGGAAATCCAGGAGGGAACAGCCCTCATTTACCCGCTCTGCTCAATGGGTGCACACGTCAGCGTATGCCCGAACCACACGGTTGGCCGTGTAACTCCGTTTACAACGAGAGGCCATGTGGCACTGGCCGGAACGTTCGGCTATGAGCTTGATATCACAAAACTGCCGGAAGAAGAGAGAAAGCTGATTCCGGAGCAGACCGCGATGTATCACAAATATCATGAACTGATCCGCGATGGAGAGTATTATCGTATTCTTTCCTACCGTGAAAACCACAGATCCGATTGCTGGGCAGTAGCTTCTGAGGATAAAAACGAAGTGCTTGTAACTTACGTACAGGTGCTGGCACAGGTAAATATGCCGTCCCGCAAGGTACGCCTGCGCGGCTTCGATCCGGCGAAAAAATACCGTCTGGAAGGAACCGATGAGGTTTACAGCGGCGAGATGCTGATGAATGCCGGATTCCGCATGAAAGATTTCTGGGGCGATTTCGTCAGCAGACTGTATCACTTTATCGCAGTGGACTAAGGAGTAACATATATGGCAAAAGTAAGATTGGCAGATATTGCAAAGGTGGCGGGCGTCAGCGCCGTCACCGTGCATAACGCGATTACAGGACAGAAAGGGGTCAGCGATGAGATGCGCGCCCGGATTCTGGAAATTGCAAAGGAAATGGGGTACCGCCAGCCGGGAAGCGGAGCGAGAAATACACAGGGAAAAAGCCTGCGCTGCATCGGAGTGGTGATTCCGGAACGGTATCTGGCAGAGTATACGACATTTTACTGGAAAATGTATCAGGAGATGGCACTGGCGGCGACGGAAAAGAGCTGTATGGTGACCGTGGAGATCCTGAAACAGGAGATGGAAGATGAGATGATTGTGCCGTAGCATCGCCAAGGAGCAGACCGTCGATGCCTGATTCTGATGGGAGACACGAACCGCGATTACATCCGTCATCTGTAACGAAAAGCGTGGAATCTT
>ENA-OQII01000153-OQII01000153.1-human-gut-metagenome-genome-assembly--contig:-NODE-153-length-12135-cov-2.417055_pt1 | contig 12135 bp, 13 predicted proteins | sample MGYA00242577_ERZ504742 | MGnify/ENA primary metagenome ERZ504742 (study PRJEB26092, sample SAMD00036443) | human gut metagenome | host: Homo sapiens | study: EMG produced TPA metagenomics assembly of...
CAGATTTCTGCATCGGTGGCGTCCTCTTTGCCCCACTTCATATTGTCGCGGATGCTGCCTTTAAAGAGCACTGCTCTCTGCTGAACAACACCGACTTTATTGCAGAGCTCTTCTTTCGTGTAATTCTTTACATTCTCGCCGTCTACCATGACGTCACCGCTGGTCGCATCGTAGAAACGGGAAATCAGGCTGACCAGCGTCGATTTTCCGCTTCCGGTACCGCCGATGATTCCGATGGTCTGTCCGCGTTTTGCGGTAAAGCTGATATCCGATAAGCTCTCTGCGCCGGCTCCTGCATAGGTGAAGCTGACATTTTTAAATGTAACAGCTGCATCGCCAGTTACTTTCTTTGCAGCGCCGCCTTTTGCCGGGTAGTTCATGGTTGTCGGAACCGCCAGTACGCCGGAGACACGCTCTGCACAGGCAACGGATTTGTTTAAGGTGATGATGAGCGATGCCAGTTTGATCAGCTCCACGATGATCTGCAGCATGTAGTTGTAAAGTGCGACAACCTGTCCCTGCTGCATACTGCCGATGTTAACCTGAAGGCCTGCCTGCCAGATCAGGACAACGGCTGCGATGTTGATGAGGACATAGGTCAGCGGATTTAACAGTGCGGAAATTTTTCCGACAAACTCGTTCAGACAAGTCAGCTCATCGTTGCTCTTTTCGAAATCGGCAACAGACTGCTCCTCACGGCAGAACGCACGGATGACACGGACACCGTTCAGATTTTCTCTTGTCATTCCGGTGACGCGGTCGAGTGCCGCCTGTACCTTTTTGAACAGCGGGATGCTGACCAGCATAATGCCGAATACGGCAACGAACAGGATCGGAACAGTAACCAGGAATACGATGGCACATTTTACGTTGACGGTAAATGCCATCACAACGGAACCGAATACGATAAACGGACTCCGCAGCAGCAGACGCAGACCCATGTTGATTCCGTTCTGCACCTGGTTGATATCGTTGATCAGACGGGTGATCAGCGTATCGGTTCCAATGGTATCCAGCTCCGTAAAGGACAGAGCCTGGATGTGATCAAAGACCGCCTGGCGAAGCTCGGTTGCACAGCCGACGCTCGCTCTTGCCGCGAAATACTGCGCGGTGAAGCTGCAGCAAAGTCCGACTGCCGCCATCAGAACGAGGATTCCAAAACGGCTGACGATGTACGGACGGTTATTGCCTGCGATACCCACATCGATGATCTGGGCAACAACCATCGGCACCAGAAGGTCGAATACGACTTCCAGAAGCTTGAACAAAGGAGCGATGATGCTCTCTTTTTTGTAGTGCTTCAAGTAGACTCCAAGACTTTTCATCTTCTTTTTCACTCTCCATTTCTTTGTTTCTTGACATTGACAGTATAATCTCATATGATTAATACGAATAGTATTGTTTTTATAGCTTAGTGATACAATTTTAATATCATAGATAATTTCACGAAAGGAAGTCTCTTATGGAACTGCGCCAGCTTGAATATTTCCGCGTCATCGCCGAAACCGAAAGCATTCACGAGGCCGCCCGCCGCCTCAATATGTCCCAGCCGCCGCTCAGTTATCAGTTAAAGCAGCTGGAAGCCGAACTGAACGTCACTTTATTTGAACGCACCCGCCAGGGCGTCCGCCTGACCGAAGCCGGAAAAACTGCTGTACGACCGCTCCGCCAACCTGCTCGAGTACGTGAAATCGACGGAGCTTGAGGTCGCAAAGGTCGGCAAAAAGCGGGTTCTGCGCCTCGGCATCACACCGACCACCGTTGCAACGATCATGCCGTGCGTCTCGCTTTTTTCCCGCCGCAATCCCGATGTCAACTTCGAGGTGCACGACGGCATCACCTACACGCTGTACCGCTATCTGATGGACGGCATCATCGACATTTCCATCGCCCGCACGCCGCTGCGGCTCGACGATGTCGACTATAAAATTTTAAGCTCTGAACCTATGATTGCCGTTTCTTCAAAAGATATGCTTCCCGAGAAGAACGGATCGCTAAAGCTCCCGGATCTTTTGAATATTCCGCTCATCATCTACCGCCGGTATGAGGCACTCATCATGGATGCATTCCACTCGCGCGGCATGGAACCGGATCTCTTCTGTGTCTGCGACGATCCCCGCGGCGCGATGCTCTGGGCAAAGGAAGGCCTTGCCACTGCCATTTTCCCGCAGTCCATGAGCTCTCTCTGCCAGGGACTCCGCATCCAGCCGCTCGCAGAAAGCGACCTGGAAACGCAGATCGCCGTGATCTGGAAAAAGGGGCGGAAACTCTCTCCGCTTCTGCAGGACTTTGTCGATGCCTGCATGAAGAGCATATTATAATAGAAGAAGTCCGCTGCGCCGGTCTCTTTTTCAGGGATCAGCGCAGCGGACTTCCTTTTTTTATTTCTCATTCTTTTTACTGCACAAACAGCAGCGCGATATTCAGCAGTGTCACAATCACCGCAATCGCAAACAGGGCAATTTTCAGCTGCAGACTGTTCGCGTATTTTCCCATGACTTTTTTTCGAGGACGTCAGATAAATCTGTGTAAATACCGTAATCGGGAGCTGCATTCCAAGGAACATCTGTGAATAGAGAAGGCCCTGGAACGGGGAATCAATCAGAAGAATGACCGCTGCGGCCGGGATCATGGTAAGAAGGATTCCCCAGCGTGTCTCCTTACTCTTGATCTCATACGGCTTGTTAAAAATCCCCGAAAAAATCGTTCCGCCCGCCATTCCCGCGGTGATGCTCGATGAAATTCCGGCGAGCAGAAGCGCTGCTGCAAAAATCACCGATGCGGCATTTCCAAGGAGAGGTGTCAGCATCTTTCCCGCCGTTGCGAGATCATCCACCTGCCTTGCATTCTGCGGCTGGAAAAACGTTGCGGCCGCCATCAGGATCATTGCACTGTTGATGGCCCATCCGATGATCATGGAAAACAGGGTGTCTTTGAACTCATACTTTAACTGGCGCGCAATCACCTCATCATCCTCAAGATTCCACTGGCGGCTCTGAATAATTTCCGAGTGGAGAAACAGGTTGTGCGGCATGACGACCGCACCGAGGACGCTTAAGATGACCGGCATTGAGTGCTCTGGAAACGACGGTTTTACCCAGCCGACAGCCGCCTGCGCCCAGTCGATATCGGCGATCCAGACCTCAAAGAGGAATGAAAAGCCGATCAGCGAGACAAACACAATGATCAGTTTTTCAATCCGTTTGTAAGCACTTGTAAACTCGCAGATCAGAACCAGCATGAGAATCATCATGCTGCCGAGCTTGATCGGAATGCCGAACAGCATCTGGAGCGCAATCGCACCGCCTAGGATCTCCGCCATTGCGGTCGCCACTGCTGCCATCATCGCCGTCGCAAGAATCGTGTTTTTCAGCCATGCAGGCAGATAGAGGCTCGCCGCCTCCGAGAGGCACTTTCCCGTGACAATGCCGAGATGCGCCGCATTGTGCTGCAGAAAAATCAGCATGATCGTGGACAGGGTGACCATCCACAGAAGCTCGTAGCCGTAACCCGATCCGGCGGCAATGTTGGATGCCCAGTTTCCCGGGTCGATAAAACCGACCGTGACAAGAAGTCCCGGGCCGAGATAGCGGAGAAAATTCATGCCCGCCGTCTCTTTTCGTTTTCGATTTTGTTTCATATTCTTTCCTTTCTGACAATTTGATGCGGAACCGGCCCATCCAGGACCGGCAGAAATCGTTTTGTTGTGGTTTTGGCCGCTTTGGTTAGCTGCAACTAACCGCATTGTACATGGGATTTTTCAAAAAGTCAAATCCTGTTTTCTCTTTCTTGTGCTTCACCGTCCGCTGTGCTACAATAAAACTGCTTATTTTGAACTAAAAGGAGAATTTTTATCATGATACGACTTGCCGTCCCGGAGGATTTTACTTCGATCATGTCAATCTATGCGTACGCCCGCTCTTTTATGCAGGAAACCGGAAATCCGAATCAGTGGGGGAAACCATTTTCCGCCGGAGGAGCTGATTCACAACAGAATCCGTGACAAACAGCTTTTTGTCCTAGAAGAAAACGGCACGCTGCACGGCGCGTTTGCCTTCATCATCGGTGAGGATCCGACGTATCTGCAGATCGACGACGGCTCCTGGCTCTCCGATGCGCCGTATGGCACGATCCACCAGGTTGCCTCAGACGGAACAATCCACGGATTTTTCTCCCAGATCGTCGATTACTGCTGGGCACAGATCCCGCACCTGCGCGTCGATACGCATACGGACAATCAAATCATGCAGCATCTGATCCAGAAAAACGGATTTGAACGGCGCGGCATCATCTACGTGCTGAACCACTCTCCGCGGATTGCGTTTGAGCGCGTAAAATAAAACGCCAAACGAAAACACCGGATCGTCACCGCTTCGCAGACTTTTCAGCCGCGGAATCACCGTTGGATCCAGGTAATATAAGGATCCGACGACCTGTCCCATCATCCCTTTTTCGATCTTTCGTGTGTCATTTTTTTACCAACCTTACATCATCTTACTCTCCTGTATACACTTGCCCATACCGAAATGCAAAGAAAATCCGCTTTTTCCCCTCTGGTTTCTGCACATTCCTTTGTGCAGAATACAGATGCAGAAAAAACGGTATTTCTTTTACATTTTTCTTTATGCGTGGATTCCTCTGTTCTCGTCCCCGGACTCGTTTACGCCGAATTCGTAATCATTGCCCGGCAGAATCATGTTCAGCAGGATTCCTGCGATGGCTGCAATGGCAAGTGCAGTCAGGGTGACGGTCGTTCCGCCGATCGTAAAGGAGAGACCGTTGCTGAAGCCCAGTCCGCAGACAAAGATGACGCCCGCGATGATCAGGTTTCTCGATTTGGTCAGATCTACTTTATTCTCTACCACGTTGCGCACACCGATGGCAGAAATCATACCGTACAGCATGAAGCTGACGCCTCCGATGATGGAGGACGGCATGGTGCTGATGAGTGCCGATACCTTCGGAATGAAGCTGACGATAATCGCAAAGACTGCGGCAATACGGATGACTCTCGGGTCATGTACGCGGCTCAATTCCAGAACGCCGGTGTTCTCGCCGTACGTCGTGTTGGCCGGTCCGCCGATGAAACCTGCCATTGCGGTTGCAAGACCATCACCGAGCAGGGTTCTATGCAGGCCCGGATCAGAAAGGAAGTTCTCTCCTACGGTTGCAGAGATCGCCGACATATCGCCGACATGCTCCATCATAGTCGCGATCGCGATCGGTGCCATGATCATAATGCTGGTCAGATCGAATTTGCAGAGCTGCAGCGGCGGAAGTCCGACGATGCCTGCCTGTGCAACCGACGCAAAGTTGATGATCACGGATCCGTCCGGATTTTTGATGCCGAGTGCATTCAGGACAACTGCCACAGCGTAGGCAATCACAACGCCCATCAGAATCGGAATGATTTTGAGCATTCCTTTTCCCCAGATGTTGAAAATGATGATGACTGCCAGCGCAACCAGTGCCAGGAACCAGTTCGTCGAAGCATTATTAATGGCGGAACCAGCAAGGCTGAGGCCAATGCAGATGATAACCGGACCTGTGACAACCGGCGGCAGGTAGCGCATCACGCGTTTGACGCCGACCATGCGGATGATCAAGGCAAAAATCAGGTACAGAAGACCTGCTACCACAATACCTCCGCAGGCATAGGCTGCCTTGTCATTGACACTCATGCTGGCATATTTTCCGGTATTCAGGTTTGCAACAGCGGCGAAACCGCTTAAGAATGCAAACGAAGAACCAAGAAATGCCGGTACTTTAAATTTCGCGCACAGATGGAACAGCAGGGTTCCAAAGCCGGCGCAGAACAGTGTGACGGATACGGTAAGACCGCGGGACGGCCCCTCGCCGCATGCGTCTACAAAGTAGCTGTTTACCAGAATCGGCACCAGAATGGTTGCACCGAACATGGCAAACATGTGCTGCAATCCGAGAATCAGCATTTTAGGAATACCGAGCTTTCTCGCATCGCGGATGACTCCATTAGACTCGTTCATACGTCTCTCCCTCTCTTTTGTTTTTCCTTCCCATTATAGGCGTTATGTCGTTCAAACACAAGCGAAAGATTGCGGGCCTCTCAATTTTCAAACGGGCGGACACGTAAAGTAACTCCTAAGGTATCACAGATCTCCTGGCACTTCTGAATTTTCTCCTCTGGCATGACTTTCTCGACAACCGTCATCACAACATTCGGCACATACTGTTTGGAAAGAACCGCAAACTCCTTGATCGCCTCGTACGACTGGATGCCGAATTTCGACCGCGTGAGCTCCAGAAATTCCTTTTCATCCGGCGCGTTTAAGGAAATCGAGACGGTATCGAATCTTCCCTTTAATTCCGGGGTGACATCTCTTCCATAGATCAGGTTGGCAAGACCGATCGTATTCAGACGCACTTTCAGGTTCGGATACGTTTCTTTTAAGGAATCGATCACCCGACAGACATCCTCAAAGCCCGCTCAAGCGGTTCTCCGAAGCCGCAGAAGACCAGTTCATTGATCACGTTCAGATCGTACTGTGCGAACAGCTCCAGCATCGTCTCAACGGATGGCTCGCCCTCTTTTAACCACAGTGTATTTCCCTCCTGCTGCTGTTTCGTCTGGCGCAGACAAAACACACAGCTGCACGGGCATTTGTTTGTCATGTTGACATAGACATTTTTTCCGGTAAGATCGCCGCTCTTTGCAAGGTCGAGATACCCTTCCTCGCCGACGGCTCCGGTTACAGTATATAAATACATTACGCTTCCTCCGTTAAGTCCTTCATAAACATTTCAAAGCAGAGTCCCCAGTAGCTCGGCACTTCGTTTTCTTCGCAGTAGCGGATGCATTTCGATACGTAATCCGCCGCCTTTTTCACCGACTCGTACAGGCTGTGGCCGTTCAGATACATGCCTGCGATAATTGCCGCAATGACATCTCCCGTACCGCTCCGGTCGCCGCCGATGCGGTCTACCATGACGATCTGGAAATCCTCGCCTTTGTTATAGATAAAGTTGGCAATCTGTGTCTGGTTAAAGTGGATACCCGTCACAACAATATGTTTCGGTCCCCGTTCCGCCAGTTTTCCGCACATTTCTTTCAGCTCCTCAATCGAAGCCCCGTTCTCCGGATACGGCGCATCGAGCAGTGTACAGAGTTCTGTCAGGTTCGGCGTGATGATATCCGCGTAGTGAACCAGCTCTTTCATCTTGTCGCACATCTCTTTCGTGTACGTCCGATACAGCTTTCCATAGTCTCCCATGACCGGATCGACGATGACAAAGTTGCGGTCCGTCTTGAAATGGCGGATAAAATCAAGCACAATATCCACCTGCTGTTCCGATCCTAAAAAGCCGGTCGAGATCGCATCGAAATCGAGCTTCAGATCCTTATAGGTCTGAATGTACTCCTTCATCCGGTCGGTATAATCATCAAAGTAATACGTCGGAAACTGCGTATGTGCCGAGAGAATTGCGGTCGGAACTGCCACCGCCTGAATCTTCATCGCCGACACGATCGGCGCCATCACAGCCGTCGAGCACCGGCCAAAGCCTGTCAGATCGTTAATCAGCGCTATTTTTTTCTGTTTTTCCATGTTGTTCTCCTCTTTTTTTCAGGATGCCTCCGCATCTGTTTCATGTCTATTTTTGCACACTCGCGTCTTATTTACAAGTTTTTTTCCGGACAAAAAGAAAAGGGGCTGTCGGGAAATAGACCGCCCCGTATGTAAAATGATCGGATAACTAAATTTTGTCTTTTTTCTGATTCATTTCTGCTCTCTCTTTAAAGTTTTTCCGTCTCCTCGCGCAGCGCTGCCGTCAGCTTTCTTGTCATCTCAAGATAGCTGTTCAGCTCTTCTGCCGAGAGTTTTCCATATGCACGTATCTCCGCCCCGCGCAGCCGGTCCGTCGTATTTATCTCCAGTTCCCGTCCGGCATCCGTCAGCAGAATCCTCTTTTTGTTCCGCATTCCCGGGATGAGCTCGAGCTCCACAAGGCCTTTCTGTGCCAGTCCCGCAATCGCCGTGTTGACTGTCTGTTTCGGCAGAAAGCACGCATTGCAGATCTCCTGCTGCGTCAGAACCGTCTCTTCATCCGACGCAAAATAGAGGATAGAACGCATCCGCGTAATGGAACAGCACTTCCGCATCCTGCACCTGAATCATATCACGGAAGAAACTCTGTACTTCGTAAAACTTTCTCCGTTTCACATTATCCGCATCGATCACGCCGTAGCAGAACTGCTCTGCACCTTTTGTCGCACCGCGGTAACGGAAATACATCAGGGAGTCAGCGCCGTGTGCCATGCTCTGATAAGACCACATCTTCGCCTGGTTCGGACGCGTCTTGTGATTTCGTAAACCGAATCATTTGTGGATACCTCGGTCGGTACCAGCAATTCAAAATCTTCCACTTCGTTGATCCGTTTTCCCCAATATAAATGTCTTACCAGTCCCTGATCGTCAATGCCGAACGCATAGCTGTTGGATCTGGTCTGCAGCAGGAAAATTATTTTCGGAATTGATTTGATCACAATTACCCATTTTTCGCTTTCCCCATTTCTCTATCTTGTATCTTTCCTTTTTCAACAGTACAAATTTATCATATGTTAAAAGTCAAAATATTTTACTTTTTATTTTAGTAAAATTTACTACCTGCTTTTGTGAAAAATGCACAAAAAGAGGCATCTCCATCTATGCAGACTGGAAATGCCTCTTTTTTGTTCTCTTGTTTCCTTTTTTTCTTCAGCTCAGGAAGTTTTCAATAATGACGTTTTCCGCCTCCGCTTCCGTCATGCCGAGCGTTCTGAGTTTCAATAGCTGCTCATCATTGATCCGTCCGATTGCTGCCTCGTGGATGATTGCCGCATCCACATGTTTTGCCTGGATCTCCGGAATAGATCCGACCTGGGCGTGATCCATGATGATAGAATCGCACTGGATATGGGCGTGGCATTTGTTTTTGCCGACTGCCTTCGGATGGAAGACCTGGGAGGAATTGCCCTTTCCGACAGAACGTGAAATAATCTGTGCGGAAGAACCGCTTCCGTTCATGCATACTTCGATGTCCGACTCTGCCTTCTGGTCACCGTCTGTCATCAGGCGCTCGAGCACGAACAGTTTGGAGTTTGCATCCATCACAACATTCGTCGTACGAATTGTTGAGTCAACGCCCTTAATCTGTACGGTATCCAGCGTAAAAACGGAATTTTCTCCGATTTCAATATTTGTCACCGGGTTCAGAATCCGCTGTCCCGTTCCGTTTCCCTCTCCGTAATGCTTTTCCTCGTAACGCACGTTGGCATTTTTTCCTACATGGAACGTATGGATACCGTCGTGCCGGCTGTCGTTGCAGCCGCCGTTGTGAATGCCGCAGCCCGCTACAATCGTAACATCGGCGCCGTCCGCAACGTAGAAATCATTGTAAACAAGATCCGTCATACCGGAAACGCTGACGACAACCGGGATAAATACTTTTTCGCCTTTTGTCTCGCCGTCAATCAAAATATCAATGCCCGGCTTATCCTCTTTTTTGCGGATTTTGATATGTTCACTGTCACCGTGGCAGAGCGGAATGCCGTTCTGGCGGAGATTGTATGCCCCTTTCTGCTCAAATCCCTCGCTGATCTGATTTAATACGCCCTGGGTTGTCTCATCTACCTGTACCATCAGCATGTGCCTCCTTCCTGGCCGCACATCCGGCCTGTTTTCTGCTGGAACAGGGTCGGCAGTACGTCTTCCTTTGTACCGTATTCTTTCACCTGGCCGTCCTCGATCACCATGATCTTGTCTGCCATCTGGATAATGCGTTCCTGATGAGAAATGAGGATCAGACATTCTTTCTTCTCTTTGTGGATTTCTTCAAACCGTTTGATCAGCATGGAAAAGCTCCACAGGTCAATGCCGGCCTCCGGCTCATCGAAAATGCTGACCTTATGCGGTTTTGCAAGAACCGTTGCGATCTCCAGACGCTTCATCTCTCCTCCCGAGAGCGTACCGTCCATCTGGCGGTTCAGGTAATCGGCAGAGCAGAGTCCGACGGCGGAGAGGAGTTTACAGCTCTCGGCTTCCGTCAGTTCTTTTCCGGCTGCCAGCGACAGCATTTTTTTCACCGTCATTCCTTTAAAACGCGGCGGCTGCTGGAATGCATAGCCGATGCCGGCGTTTGCACGGTGGTCAATATCATAACCGGTAATATTTTCCCCATCCAGGAAGATTTCTCCGCCATTGGCGTCCTCAATTCCTGCAAGCACTTTGGCCAGCGTTGATTTTCCGCCACCGTTCGGTCCGGTAATCACCAGCATTTCCCCGTCCTTTACCTCAAAACTGATGTGGTTGACGAGGCAGCGTTTTCTTCCCTCTTCGTTTACTTCAAAGGTAAGATTGTCTACTTTCAGCATATTTGCACCTCTTTTGTTTTCACTCTTTGCAGGGATAATCCCCCTTTCAAAAACTCTACTCCTTCTCCTAAAATCTGTCAATTATTTGTTGCAGTTTGGGAGACTCTTTTGTTTTATACAGTGATTTTTCCCGTAACATTTTCTTTTCCTGCATTCTTTTTCGTTTCTTCTGGATCGCATGCTGTGTTTGCGGTATAATGAGGGTAATATTTCATCGGGAGGTTATCGTATGCGTGTACTTATTACAGGAACCAGCTCCGGAATCGGAAAGGCGATTGCGGAGAATTTTTAAAAGAAGGCTTTGACGTTACCGGATTTGACCGAAAGGAAGCTTCGATCAGACAGGAGTCGTATACTCATTTCTGCCTTGATATCCGCGCCAGAGAACAGTATCCGGCACTTGCGCCTTTTGATATTGTCATCAACAACGCCGGTGTGCAGAACGAGGATGATATTGATATCAATTTAAAGGGAACCATCGCAATCACGGAGGCGTACGGAATTCATGACAACATCCGCGCCATCCTCATGATCGGCTCGGCCAGCGGCCATACCGGAGCTGAATTTCCGGAATACACCGCAAGCAAGGGCGGCGTTCTCGCCTACACAAAAAATGTGGCACTCCGCATTGCACCGTATGGCGGAACGTGCAACAGCCTTGATTTCGGCGGCGTACTGACCGAGTTGAATCTGCCTGTCACAGAAGACCAAAAGCTCTGGGATCAGATCATGGAGCTGACGCCGCTGAAACGGTGGATGACCGTCGAGGAAGCAGCGGACTGGGCGTATTTTATGACCGTGACGAACCGTTTCTGCACGGGGCAGAATATTCTGATTGACGGCCTTGAAGCGGGAAACGCACACTTTGTGTGGCCGGATGAATGATTTGTTAATTTCCTGCACAAACAAAAAACAGGTTCCCTGCACGGAAGCTTTTTGAGCTTTTCCGCTGCCGGGCTGCCTGTTTCTTTTTATTTTTTTCGTTTTTCTTACGCTTTCTCAAACACCAGAATTTTCTCTGCGAATTTGTGGACGATCGGCATCCACATCACCAGCTTGTAGATGGGATTCAGTGTTTCCATACCGCGGGCGATGTTGTCGTCTTTTACTTTTCGGAAACCGGCGGCAATGTTGCCCAGGTCTGCAAAGCTGTTCGCACCCCAGGTAAATGTCGCGCCTGTCGCCTGGATGGATTTTTCGATGTTTTCTTTCTTTACAAAGTACGGGCACAGCGTTTCCATGCAGACGTAGGCATTGTCGAAGTGATCGCGGATGATGGCGAGCATCGTTCTGACCTCATCCGCTTTCATGTACATGGTCAGACCTTCGATGATGAAAAGTATTTTGCCCCGCACTTTTACCTGATCGGCCCATGCCGGATCAAGCACGGAACACGCAATCGTGGAAACGCGGCCGGATTCCTGATAGATCGAATCGCGTACCTCAATCGTCTCCGGCAGATCGAGATTATACCAGGTGATTTTTCCATTATCCATGCGGTAAAACCGTGTGTCCAGACCACAGGCGATGTTGACGACGGTACAATCCGGGTTCTTTCGGATAAAGTCGCTGACCAGCTCATCAAACACAACACTCCGCACTACGATTCCGCCGCTCATTGCTGTGTCCTTTTTCGCATTGCTGAAATCATAGTCGATGCGGTCGATCAGCTCTTCTGCTTTGGTGTCGCGGAACTTGTTTTTCGGATTTCTGCTGTGCATGGCACGGGCGTAGAAGCACTGCAGCAT
>ENA-OQII01000154-OQII01000154.1-human-gut-metagenome-genome-assembly--contig:-NODE-154-length-12111-cov-2.698097_pt1 | contig 12111 bp, 11 predicted proteins | sample MGYA00242577_ERZ504742 | MGnify/ENA primary metagenome ERZ504742 (study PRJEB26092, sample SAMD00036443) | human gut metagenome | host: Homo sapiens | study: EMG produced TPA metagenomics assembly of...
CTATCTGCGTGATGATGGTGATGATCATCGATGTATCATCGTCCGCAACCGCTATTCATGGTCGTGATCGTGGTGATGATGCTCATGTTCCTCATGATCATGTCCACAGCCGCATTCATGGTCGTGGTCATGGTGATGATGTTCATGTTCTTCGTGATCATGTCCACAGCCACATTCATGGTCGTGGTGATGATGTTCATGTTCTTCGTGATCATGTCCACAGCCACATTCATGATCATGGTCGTGATCGTGATGATGATGCTCTCCATGTTCATGTACATGTCCGCACTCCGGGCATACCTCTTCCTCAGACATCAGTTCTTCCTCAAGAGATACCGGTTTCTCCATAACCTCAAGGATTTTCTTTCCGTCCAGTTTCTCAATCGGAGTGGTGATGATAGCAGCTTTCGCATTAATTCCACGAAGAAGTTCCATCGCCTGCTGTGCTTTCTTCTCATCAATGATATCTGTACGGCTCATGATGATCGCACCTGCATATTCAACCTGATTATCAAAGAACTCACCAAAGTTTCTCATATACATTTTGCACTTCTTTGCATCAACTACAGTTGTATAGCTGTTCAGAACGATATCCACATCTCCCTGAACACCCTGTACTGCCTTAATAACATCTGAGAGTTTACCAACACCTGATGGCTCGATCAGGATTCTGTCCGGATGATATTTGTCCACAACCTCTTTCAGAGAAGTGCCGAAATCTCCCACTAATGAACAGCAGATACATCCGGAATTCATTTCCCGGATCTGGATTCCCGCTTCCTTCAGGAAACCACCGTCAATACCAATCTCACCAAATTCGTTCTCGATCAGTACAACCTGCTCATCTGCATAAGCCTCTTTCAGAAGTTTCTTAATCAATGTAGTTTTACCGGCTCCAAGGAAACCGGAAATAATATCAATCTTAGTTGCCATTGTCTTATTTCTCCTCTTCGTTAAAATTTATATTTCTGAATAACTGCCATATAGCCGTCATTTTTTATATTCTGCCATTTTTTATGAACAAACAGAATAACTTTTGGAACTGCCATCATTATCTGTCTGTTTATATATTTACCTATAACGTACTCATTATACATAAGATATCCAATGTATTCAAGTCTGCCATCAACGCACTTTGACCAGGAAACGCCTGTGCCCCCTGGTTTACAAATATCCTGCAGCTGTTCAATACCTTCAAAACAACCTGCCTGTTCACATCAAAGAAAGGGGCATGATCCACCATCATGCCCCCGCCTGTATACACTAATGATCAACCGTTGATCATAAAGCTCATTAATTTATCAATATCGTCTTTCTCATAAGCAACGATCTCAAGTTCCGGAATCTCTCCGCCTGAGAAAATGTTTGCCAGAGATACATACTGGGATAATTTAGATTTAAGGTTCAGTCTGTCACCTTCGCCTGTTACTAATTCTACTCTGCCTTCGCAACTGTCAACTACAGCAAAAATTTATCGATGTCTTTAATGTTAGATACTTTCATGTTCATTCTCCTTTCAACATGGAAACCATTATTCTCTCTATTCCTTGTGTTCGCGATAATTATAACGCAGATAAATTTCAAAAGCAATTATTTATATTTCACGAATTTTTCATATATTATCATGCTTACTCTGCAATATTGTCAAATAAATAACATACCCCTGACAATAATTCTCTCAGATATTTACATATATCCTGAAATCATCCCGAAAAATTAATATGTAAAAATCGCAATCCCATAAGCCGGCAATGGATATGCGAAGGAAAACTCTCTGTTATCACATTCCTGTTTCACTGCCTTAAATGTCTTTGGCTGCTCCAGAAGTCCATTCTCGTCCATGATCAGCTTGTACTGTTTTTTCTTCGGAACACCAACTCTGTAATCCGGACGGTCAACAGGTGTAAAGTTAACTATGTAAAGAATATTGTTTCTCTTTGTAGGAGACTTTCTCACAAAGCTGAAAATACTTCTGTCCCCGTCATCCGCATTGATCCACTCAAATCCTTCCGGATTATTATCACCGGCATAAAGTGCCGGATATTTCTTATAAATAGTCAGGAGATCATGCACATAATTCTGAAGTTCCTTGTGTGGCTCTTCATTCAGAAGGAACCAGTCAAGTTCTCTCTCCTCACTCCATTCACGAAGCTGTCCGAATTCCTGTCCCATGAACAGAAGCTTCTTACCCGGATGGCAGTTCATAAATGAATAGGCAGCCTTTAAATTCCTGAATTTGTCCGGTAACTCTCCCGGCATCTTCTCAAGCATGGAGCATTTCAGATGAACCACCTCATCATGAGAAAGAACTAATACATATCTCTCACTGTATGCATATGACATGGAGAAAGTCATCTTATTATGATTAAATTTACGGAAATACGGATCCAGCTTCATATATTCCAGGAAGTCATTCATCCATCCCATATTCCACTTCAGACTAAAACCAAGTCCGTCCTTCTCTGCATCCCCTGTAACCATCGGCCATGCAGTAGATTCCTCAGCGATCATCACAGTTCCATGATTCCTTCCAAGAACTACTGTATTCAGATGCTTAAAGAATTCAATAGCCTCCAGATTCTGATTTCCGCCATATTTATTTGCGATCCATTCTCCATCCTTCTTACCATAATCAAGATAAAGCATGGAAGCAACAGCATCCACACGAAGTCCGTCTACGTGGCACTCCTCCACCCAGTAAAGGGCATTTGCGATCAGGAAGTTCTTAACCTCCGGGCGTCCGTAATTATAAATCTTGGTACCCCAGTCCGGATGTTCTCCCTGTCTCGGATCTGCGTGCTCATATACTGCGGTTCCGTCAAAGTTCGCAAGACCATGGGCATCTTTCGGAAAATGTGCAGGTACCCAGTCAAGGATAACTCCAATCTTATTCTGATGTAAATAATCCACCATATACTTGAAATCCTGCGGCGTTCCATATCTGGAAGTCGGTGCATAATATCCGGTCACCTGATATCCCCAGGAACCGTCAAAAGGATGCTCTGCGATTCCCATAAGCTCTACATGGGTATATCCCATTTCCTTCACATAGGCTGCCAGGGCATGTGCGAATTCTCTATAGTTATAAAATCCTTTTTCGTTTTCCTCTGACTGCGGATGCTTCTTCCATGAACCCGGATGAACCTCATAGATTGCCATAGGCTCTACCTGCTCATCAAACTTATCTCTGTTCTTGATCCATGTGGCATCCTTCCATTTATAGTCTGTGATATCTGTGATCCTGGAGGCTGTACCCGGACGGAGTTCAGCTTCATTTGCATAAGGATCTGCTTTATATAGCTTCTCTCCATGCGCACCCACGATAAAGAATTTATACAGCTGTCCGATCTTTGCCCCCGGAACAAACACTTCATAAACACCGATCGGCCCAACCTTCTCCATCGGGTTTGCTTCTTCCTCCCAGTCATTAAATTCACCGATTACAGAAACAGACTGTGCATTCGGTGCCCAGACCGCAAAATATACACCTTTTTTTCGTCTGTATGTAGTCGGATGGGCACCCAGTTTCTTATATACTTCATAATTGGTTCCCTGTCCAAATAAATATTGATCCAAATCTGTAAATTTCATACTCACACCCATCTGGAGTCCTCCCTTAACTTCGGTTTCTATCTTTTTTGCAGATACTGATTCCATAAAATAATACTGTAACAGGATATCTTACGTTACTGCTCACTCCGTTCTCAGTAACGTAGCCAAAATTCATTCCAGATTGCCTGCGGCAATGGAATTTTGGCGTATGAACAGTAACTATCTTACAGCAAGTTCAATCAGGAATACGAACTGACTTTTAGTCATTCTATAAGCCTTATTATACCAACGGACATTCCATACGTCAATTAAAAATATGTGTATATTTAACAATTTTTTTATATATTTTATGTGTTTTTTGTAAAAAACATAAAGAGCAAAGAAGTACCATTGCTCTCTTCTTTGCTCTTTCGTATGTTCGTAATTACTCTGTATGATCCACATTGCAGGATTGCATATGTTTTTTATTCCGTTCCATCTCCGTAATCTACAGAATCATCACTGTAATCTTCCGAATCATCTGAACTTCCATCATCATAACTTCCGTCATCCGAACTTCCATCATCATAGCTTCCATCGTCTGAACTTCCATCCGAATAATCCTCACTTCCGTCTGAGGAATCTGTGCTTCCGTCAGAAGAATCTGTGCTTGCATCAGATGTACCATCTGTTCCGTCTGCAGAAGCTGCTGCATCGGAACCGCCCTGATATCCCGGCACATCTCCATTACTGAGTGTACTCGGCCAGAAATCCACATAACATGCATTCTGTAAGGTCACATTCTTGGCTTCTGCCATCTCACTTACCGTTACAAGTTTATATCCCTGTGCAATAAGATCCGGTATCAATCTCAAAGCAGCCTTTACAGATGGCTCATGAATATCATGCATCAGGATGATAGTTCCATCTGTCAGATCTCCATTCATTACTGCACTGTAATCCGCATCTGCATCCAAAAGTTTCCAGTCTTCTGTGTCCAGTGACCACATAAAGAACGGCTTATTTACAGTATTATAAATATCTGAATTTCCGTCCCCGTAAGGCGCACGCGCCACACTCGCAGCCTGGCCACATGCCTGAATCAATGCATCATCTGTATCAGAGAACTGCTTTGCAACTGCGTCAAGATCAATTGTCGTCAACTGTGTATGATCCCATGAATGACTTCCAATCTCACAGCCAAGTTCCAGCATACGTTTTGGCGCATCCGGATATGAACTGACATTCTGACCAAGCATAAAGAATGTTGCATGAGCATTATTCTGTTCCAGACAATCCAGCAGTTCATCTGTATACTCTCCCGGACCATCATCAAAAGTCAGTGCCAGCATCGGACGTACCTTACTCGGATCATAAGATCCGTCTTCATTAAAGTAATAATCCTTCACTCCCTTTTCTACCCATCCTGTCTGTATATATCCGTTTTCGTCAAAAGAATAGGTAACACCATCTATATCCTGAAATCCATTTGAAAAATATGTACCATCTGTATTCTGATACCACTTTCCGTTAGCATCCTCATGCCATCCGGCTGTCATCGCGGCAATCTTATCTGTATCTGATTTACCCTTCAATGGCTGTCTCACCGCAGCATCGGAATTTGCCTGAACTTCCTCTGTATCTGCCTGAGCCTGCACAGTCTGATCACTGCTTCCGCCTCCGGCTACATGATGTGCGATCGGAATAATAATTCCTCTCACCACAAACACCACCGCCAGAATCATGCCAATAACACAAAGTCCGATCTTTGTATAATGCCTGATCATCATCTGGCGTTTTTTTCTGCGCATTCTTTCGCGCAACACCCTCTTATCCATGGTTTCCTTTCCCCGCTTCTTTTTGTTAATTAGTCCCTGACAGCGTACATCACAGTACGGAGTAATCCACTTTTATCAATAATCATAACTCATTTATCAGGTAAATACAATGCCAATTATTCACTCTGATCAACATCTTCCGTACCTAATTCCTCTTCCAGATTCTCATCTACATCTGAATTGTCCTGTCCGGAATCATCAGTATCTTCATCTGATACATTCTGATCACTGTCCTGTTCTGCATTTTCTGCCGCAGCATCTGCATCATCTGCCAGCACATCACCGTTTGCGACTTTCTCACTCACACTCGCATTTTTTATAATGAACTCCTCCACTCTGAGAAGTCCGACTGATTCATCTACATAATCCTGTCCGTAAGTTCCAACCAGCTCTGCAATACTGGAAACACCCATCTGTTCTACCAGTTTATCCTGCAGCTGAAGGCTCTCTTTGTCGTCAAGTGACAGTCCCTCTGCATCCATAATCCCCTGCACGATCAGGTTCTGCTTAACCTTACCCTCTGCATACTGCTGACATTGTTCATCAAAATCATCCTGCGAAATACCCTGACTGTCTGTAAACTCTTCCAGAGTCATGTCGGCCTGTTTTGCATAAACTTCCATACTCTTCTTAAATTCAGAAACAGCCTTATCCACATCTTCCTGTGGGTATTCTTTTACTTCAGAGTTCTCAAGCACTGTACTCCATGCAGTATTCTTAAGAACCTCCTGCGCAGATTCCTTTGCGTTTTTCTCAAGTTCACTGCGAATACTCTCACGATAATCATCTACTGTTGTATAATCAGTGTTCTTTGCAACCCATTCATCTGTAAGTTCTCCTTCACGCCGCACGTTCTGCACCGTAACCTTGTATATAACTTCCTTACCTGCCAGAGTTTCGTCTGCATAGTCTGACGGAAAATCAATTTTAATCTCCTTTGTGTCACCCTTTTTCATCCCGATCACACCATTTTCAAACTCCTCAAACATCTGTCCGTCGCCGATCACAAAGTCATAATTATTGGCAGTACCACCGTCAAAAGTCTGTCCGTCTTTAGTGCCTGTATAATTTACAGTCACCAGATCCCCTTCTTTTGCCGCATCAGATACAGGTTCTGCCTTATCTTTCAGATCCTCATCGATCTGCGCCTGTACATCATCGTCAGTGATCGCATCCACCGTATTGTCCAGAGTCAGTCCTTTATATTCTCCGATCGTAATATATTTCTCTACATTCTCAACAGAAACAAGACGCGTAGTTCCTGTCTCTGCTTTCTTCCCGTCAGCAGCTCCTTCTGTCTTTGTACCGTCTGTGATAACAGCACCGCCATCACCACACGCAGATGCTGTCAGTGCAAAACAAACTGCAAGCATGGCAAGATATATTTTTTTCTTCATAATAATCAATACTCCCTTCTACATTCCAGGTACCGGAGTTGGTCTTGAAGAATCCCATACTTCCGATACATCAAAAAGATCACTGAGCATTTCCGGATTATAATACATTCTGTATCCATCCAGATTTCTTCTTCCCTGTCGAAAATAATCATCTGTAATCTGTACAAAATACTGACTGGAATCTACATTACAGAAATAGCGGTATCCCTGACTCTTATAAAACTCATATTTCTCATTGTCTGCCGAATATCCTTCCCAGCTTCCGATATCCGCACCAAATGACAAAAATGATCATATCTGTTTCTCCAAGTATGGGAGCCACATATTTCTCCATTTTTTATCATCTCTTTTCAGATCATCCAGAGAAGTGGCAGCCACATCCTTATGTCCCCATGTATGGCTTGCAAATTCCCAACCTTCTGCCTTCATAGCCTTAGCTACCTTTTTTGCATTTTTCACTTCCTGCTTATAGTCAAAATCCGGATGATCTTCCAGGAATTTTTCTGATCATCCTGCAGTTTTTTCCGGTCTTATATGCAATATCCGTACGATATCCCAGAACACCGTCATAACCTGTCATTGCAAGGATTCCCTTTCTTCCATGATAGGAAAATCCGGATGTTCTTTACAAAGTATCGATCAGCGGAACCATATCATAATCCCCTGTGGAAACACTTCCGTCATCCTCAATATATTCGTTCTTAACCTCACCATTGGAATCCACTACAAGTTTCGATGCGAAACCATCTCCGTCCATATAGTGATAATAACTTACATCATCCTGAGAAAGCACAAATGGAATTTTTCCCGGTGGCAGCATAATACTGCCTCTGGACATAGTTCCGTCCTCATTGATAACCGCCATGTCGTGCGGACTGACCATGACATATCCCTTATCATACATACTCTGTATGATTTTGTTAAACTCATCAATTGTTGTCATATACTGGTTATATCCATTACTGTCTGAATCCCCGTCAAATGCTCTGGCAGTGTCTTTGATCAGTGTATGGAAGAACACGTGCGTGATCTGCTCCAGCGGATATTCTGTACAGGTGGCTTTCGTATTTTCGTAATCCGAAACTGCACTCTGCATATCCGTATTACTTTCGTAATCCGGCTGACTCTTAAGCAGTTCTATGGCGCCATCATAATCATACTGTACAGCCATAAGCGCTGCCTGCTCCATAGGATTTTCCTGTTTCTCATCTGCCTCTTCTGTATCTTCGTTGTCAGTCTGCTCTCCCTCATTCAGACCATCATCCTGCTGTGTATCTTCTGTACTTTTCTCTGTATCAGCATCCTGTTCATCAATTGTCTGCTGTTCTGTTTTTTTCTCAGTTTCCGCATTTTCAGCTCTGGAACTCAGAAATGGAATATCCTGTTCAAACGGAATGAGCCCACATCCGCTTACTCCTAACGAAATACTCAAAATAGCTGCTGTTACACATGCTATCCTTTTTCTCATATATTGTCCCCTTTCAGTTATGCACAGAGATCATACTCACCCCATAGTTGGAACCGGCACCGGTCTGGAAGAATCAAACACAGACTGTGCATCAAACAGATCTGAGAGAAGTTCCGGATTATAGTACATTCTGTATCCGTCCAGATTTCTTCTTCCCTGCCGGAAATAATTACTGCGGATCTGCACAAAATACTGGCTTGAATCCACATTACAGTAATAATTATAGCCCTGGCTCTTAAGATATTCGAAACTTCTCCCCCCGAATAATCTTCAACACTGGTAAGATCTGCTCCAAATGCAAAAATAATAATATCTGTTCCGCCTATCAGAGGATCAACATTCTCTTTAAACTTCTGTGTATCTGCCTGTAATCTCTCCAGACTGATCTGACTTACATTCTGATGTCCCCATGTGTGGCTTGCAAACAGCCAGCCTTCATCTTTCATAGCCTGCGCTACTCTGGCTGCATTTTCTCTCTCTGTATTCAGATTAAAATCCGGATGCTCATCCAGCCATTTTACTTTATCTGCATCCAGATCATCCGGACGGGTTTCATAACTGCTGTCTGTGCGATAACCAAGAATTCCATTGTAACCGGTAAGGGCAACAATTCCTTTAGCACCTCTGTAAGAAAAATCAGGATGTTCCTCTACAAAACGATCGATCAGAGGAACCATATCATAATCGCCTACAGAAATACTGCCATCATCTTCCACATATTCATTGCGGATTTTTCCTTCCTCATCTACGATAAGTTTGGCTGCAAATCCGTCCCCGTCCATATAATGATAATAACACACATCATCCTGCGAAAGTACAAACGGTACTTTACCTGGAGGAAGGAGAATCTCCCCTGCATTCATATTCCCATTTTCATCCGCTGTCGCCATGTCATAAATGCTGACCATGACATATCCCTTATCATACATGCTCTGAGTAATCTGGTTAAATTCATCAATCGTTGTCATAACCTGATCGTAATCTCCTGACTTGTAATCCCCGTCAAAAGCCTTACCGGTATCTTTGATCAGAGTATGATAAAAGACGTGTGTCACCTGGTCTAACGGCCAGGAAACGCAGGATTCCTTCTTTTTCTGATAAACCTTAACCGCATGCTGAAACTTCTCACTTGTCTGATAAGTCTCACTGTTTTGCAGCATACTTATGGCTTTATCATAATCATACTGTTTTGCAGCATACTTTGCCTGCCTGTAAAGAGTTTTGTCCTCTTCACTCAGTCCATCCGTATCCTGAACTTCAGGTGTCACCGCATTCTCAGCTTCTGCCTCTGCATTTGTCTGCTGAGCTGTTTTTTCTCTTCTGTTTTCCTGTCTGCAAATTTCACCATCTGCGCAATCTTAACCTGCTGCTCACTGACAAAATTCTGCAGTTCTTCCCCGTAAAATCCTATTCCAATCCCAATTGCAGCGGCTGCCGCCACCACTATGCAGCCTGCGATACGCAGTCTTTTTTTTCTGCGGCGAAGTTTATTGCGGCGTTCCAGTCTGGCTGCCCTACGGGCTTCATAAGCTTTATTATCATCAAAAAAGAAATCTTCGTCCTCGCTTGCTGCCGGAGGTTCTTCGTTTATCTCTTCTGTATTTGGTTTTTCTTCATTTAGTTTTTCTACATTTGGTTTTTCTGCATTTGGTTTTTCTGCATTTAGCTCTTCTGCATTTAGCTCTTCTGCATTTAGTTCTTCTGCATTTGTCTTTTCTGTATTTACTTTTTCCTTATCTGAAAGTCGCTCCTCTTTCTTCTCAGAGTCGGGCTTTAATTCGCTCATGCTTTTCTCCTTTTTATCATATCCGTTTTTTACTCACAAATTATTCTGTCACAAAATAACTCCACAATTCCCGTTACATATATTATAACCACACATTGTGATTCCATCCTGTAAAAATGTCTTTAACTGTTCCGCATATTTACCATTACTGTTCTCTCCGGCAAATATTGTCGCATTACAGTTTTGCTACAATTATAACCTTTCATAATGTAAATTTCTACCGCTTTCCATCCATTAATTCTTTTTTTTGCAATTGCGTTTTACCTTATTTAATGATAAAATAATTTTTATGCAATGGACTGTCCGTACCAACAGTCCCTGTGAAAACACATACATTAGGGAGGATGCAAATGAGTACAGTAACAATAGTCCTTCTGGTCATTCTTGTTATCCTGATCGCTGCACTGATCGGTTTATATTTCTTCGGAAAAAAAGCCCAGAAGAAACAGGAAGAACAGCAGGCTCAGATTGAAGCAACTAAACAAACCGTTTCCATGCTGGTTATCGATAAAAAGAGGATGCCACTGAAAGAATCCGGACTTCCTCAGATGGTAATTGAACAGACACCTAAACTTATGCGCCGTTCCAAGCTTCCAATCGTTAAAGCTAAAATCGGACCAAAGATTGCGATCATGATCGCAGATGAGAAGGTTTTCGACCTGATCCCGCTTAAGAAAGAAATCAAAGCCGAAGTAAGCGGTCTTTATATTGTAGGCGTAAAAGGAATCCGCGGTTCCCTTCAGACACCGGCCCCCAAAAAGAAAGGTTTCTTTGCAAAATTCAAGAAAGACAAAACTGCCAAATAAATGCAGTCAGACATATAAACTAAAGGTCAGTGAATCGTGTCATCCATACACACAGATCACTGACCTTTTTCTGTTTGAATCAGACAGATATCTGCAACGAAGCAGAGAACTTACCAGATCTGATCAAATTGTAAAATTCTTACAGTCCTTTGGCTGTGCCTTAATCGCAAGATAACAGTCTGCCACATGCTCCTGGTTCATATCAAGCGCATAATCCACTTTCATATCAAGACCGCCATCACTCTCCTGCAGATTCAGATTCGTCGCCGCAATCCCCATTTCAATGGTTCCATAGGGAGTGGTATAGTAAGTCATATTCTTCTTACCCTGTTCAAAAACCATATGAACATTGACCACACCTTTCTTGCGGACCTCCATTCCCTTCCGGGAAATTTTTATGTAATTGACGGTAGGTTCTGCAAAATCCTCCATGACTTCCTCATAGCGCAGATAATGACTTCCGTTCCGGAAATAATACTGTCCCGGTACAACAATCTCCAGAGGTTCCTGTTCACCGTCTGCATCCATTGTCTGAAGTCCCCTTACATGAATCAGCACTTCTTTATCCATTCTTCTCATACTCCTGTTTTTATACTGTTCAAAACCTGTTTTTATGTATCTATATTATAACCATTCAGCAATCTGCTGTTTTTAATACTTCTCAATATCTATTTTTTTTCGTCATCTCCACATCATATGGAAGAATCGAATTGGCAAATGCCTTAAACTCATCTGCCAGATCACTCACATAGAAGCGATACGGAAATTCATTCTTCTCTGTACCTTCACCGGCAAGTCCTTTTTCCTCCAGAAGCCTTCCCAGCTCCAGTGCGGTTTCATAAGCCGGATTCACCAGACATACTCCGTCTCCCATGATCTTTCTGATGGTGGAACGAAGCAATGGATAATGAGTACATCCCAATATCAGTGTATCCACCTGCTTATCCTGAAGTTCCTTCAGATATCTGGCAGCGACCTCATCAGTCACCGGATCATGAAGCCACCCTTCTTCTACCAGTGGCACAAACAGCGGACATGCTTTGCCGAAAACAGTGATCTCCGGATCCAGATGCTTCAGATACTCTGCATGTATCCCACTTCCTACAGTTCCCACAGTACCAATGATTCCTACCCTCTTATTTCTGGTCTGGGCAGCCGCCACCTTCGCACCCGGTTCTATCACGCCAATGATAGGAATGTCAAACTCATCCCTCACTGCATCCAGGGCAAAAGCGCTGGCTGTATTACATGCAACCACAATCGCCTTTACCTGCTGCTGCTGAAG
>ENA-OQII01000156-OQII01000156.1-human-gut-metagenome-genome-assembly--contig:-NODE-156-length-12098-cov-2.391195_pt1 | contig 12098 bp, 10 predicted proteins | sample MGYA00242577_ERZ504742 | MGnify/ENA primary metagenome ERZ504742 (study PRJEB26092, sample SAMD00036443) | human gut metagenome | host: Homo sapiens | study: EMG produced TPA metagenomics assembly of...
CGTGCCGACCATGCGCAGCATCTCGACAGCCTTCCTTTGCCGCTTTCCTGTTTTTGTCATGTTTTTTGTGGCCCATCAGATTTTTCCATAATCTGTTTTCCGACACGCATCGTCGGATTTAAGGAAGCCAGCGCATCCTGGAAAATGATTGCACACTCGCCGCCTTTGTAATGCTGCCACTGTTTTTTGTTGTATTTCAGAATATTCTCTCCATTGTAGAGAATTTCACTGTTCTCTTTCATCTCACCCTGCGGCGCCTTGATGAGGCCCATGATGGATTTCGCCGTTACAGATTTTCCGCAGCCGGATTCGCCCACAATTGCGAGCGCCTGACCTTTCTCGAGAGAAAACTGTACACCGCGGACTGCCTTTACTTCACCGGCATAGGTGTGATAAGAGACTCTTAAGTTTTTTACTTCCAGAATCGGATTGTTTTGTTCGTTCATATCGTTATCTCCCACTTATTACTGGCGAAGTCTCGGATCCAGGGCATCGCGCAGGCCGTCTCCCAGAAGGTTGAATGCCATAACGATGATACAGAGCACGAGACATGGGAACAGAAGCTGTGACGGATAGAAATCCATGTTCTGCTGTCCCATCGAAATCAGGACACCAAGGCTGATCGACGGTGCCTTGAGGCCGATGCCGAGGAAGCTAAGACCTGCCTCCGTAAAAATAAACATCGGGATTGCCGTCGCCGTATCCAGAATCAGGATACCCAGCATATTCGGTACATAGTGTTTTAAGATGATGCGGAGCGGTTTTGCACCGAGCACCTCCGCCGCGTAAACGTATTCCGTCTCACGGAGCTGTTTGATCATACCGCGCACCTGACGTGCCGTGTTACACCATGCGGTGACGCTAAGAGCGACCAGGAGTGCAAACAGGTTATTTCCAAGGATCATCATGATCAGAATCGTAAGAAGCAGAGACGGAATCGAGTTGATAACCTCGATGATCCGCATCAGAACCTCATCGACCCAGCCGCCGAAATGTGCCATCAGCGCGCCATACACCGTTCCAATGATGAGTTTGATTGCCGTTGCGACGATCGCGATGATCAGTGATGCCCGTGCGCCGACCCAGACTCTTGAGAAGAGGTCACGTCCCAGGTTGTCGGTTCCAAACCAGTATTTTGACGATACGCCCTGGTTTTTCTCGGCGATATTCATGGATACATAATCATATCCTTTGATATGCGGTCCGATGATGACCATGACAAGCAGAATGCCGAGCACAACAAGAGATCCCATTGCGATCGGATTTTTGCGGAGCCGTCTCCAGGCGTCCTGCCAGTAGGAAATGGTCGGGCGGTCAATCCGGTTCGCATCTTCCTCGGTGTATCCTATTACTTTAAATTTTTCCGGTGTTAATGCTGCCATAATATCCTCCTTATCTGCTCTTTCCTGTCAGACTGATTCTCGGGTCAACGACCACGTACAGCAGGTCCGTGATAAAGAGAACACCGATGTAAAGTGCTGCGATAATAACCGTCTCTCCCATGATAATGGAAAGATCCTGGTTATTGACCGCCGTCACATAATACTGTCCGATTCCCGGGATGGAAAAGATGCTCTCGATGAAGAAGGAGCCTGTGATACACATGGCAACCGACATCGGAAGCTGTGTGATAACCGGGATAAACGAGTTCCGAAGGATATGGCGGCGGATAATCTGTCCGCGGCTTAAGCCCTTCGATTCAGCAGTCAGCACGTAATCCTGATTGATCACATCGAGCATCGAGGTTTTCAGCAGACGCGCATACGTTGCAATATAAGAAAAGCATCCTGTCAGGGTCGGAAGAATCGTGTATTCCCATCCTCCGAACCACAGATCCTTTCCCGCAGGCCAGCCGATCGTCGGCAGAACCTTCAGGTTACCTGCGAAAATTTTCTGAAGCATCAGACCAAAGATCAGGTTCGGAATGGAAATCAAGAGGACCGACAGGGCGATCACCATATAGTCCCAGAAGCTTCCCCTCCTCATTGCCGCAAGAATTCCAAGCAACAGACCGATCGTGATACCGACCAGCACCTGCTGGATACCAAGGCGGGCGGATACCGGAAGACGGTCATGAATCAGCTTCTGTACCGTCTGTCCCGCATAGACAACAGATTCCCCGAACTCTCCCTTGCAGATTCCCTTCATTGTGATCACATAGCGCTCCATCATCGGCTTGTCGAGGCCGTAACGCTTATAGAGGTTTTCCTTTACGGTCGGCGAGAGCTTGCTCGCACGCTCCGTCAGCGGATCTCCCGGAACCGCTTCCAGAAGGAAAAACGTGGCCGTTGCAATCAGAAACAGTGTGATCAGCATTTCCGCGAAACGGCGCAGTAAATATTTTGGCATAAAAATCCTCTCCCTGTCCGGTCTTTTCCGACCGGAATTTTATTATGATAGCGAAAGAAGAGCCTATTGTTTCATAAGCCCTTCTTCCCTCATTTCTTCTGTTTTGCTGCTTTTTTTATTTCTCTACAGTTGCTCTGTAAAGCTCCTGGCTTGCGCCGAAGGAGGATGTGTAGAAATCTTTTACCCAGTTCTGATAATAGTAATGTTTATCAGAGTAGTACAGCGGTGCAACACCACAATCCTGTGCAACCAGCAGATCTTCCAGCTTCTGGTAAATCTCAAGGCGTTTTGCGTTGTCGTTCTCTCCGGTCAGAGAATCGATCAGGCTGTCGTACTCGCTGTTGCTATAGAGGCCGTAGGAATCATAAACGCCTGTCTTCATGATGTTCAGGAAATCCAGCGGATCGTTGTAATCGCTGAACCATCCGCCTACAAAGATATCGTAGTTCTTGTTATCGCGCTCGTTTGCAAACATCTGGTAATCGCCAACGGTGTTCAGCTCTACCTTTACGCCCAGATTCTGGGAAATGGACTGCTGCAGGTACTCTCTCTCGAGCTGATTCTCGGTAGCAGAACCCTGGGACAGCAGTGTAATGGTGATGTCTTCCGGTTTGTCGGTGATACCAAGCTCATCAAGGCCTTTCTGGAACAGTGCTTTTAACTTGTCTGCATCTCCTGCATACTGCTCATATTCCTCTTTCATGGTCTCCGACGCCTGCTTGCGGTAGGAAGTTCCGTCGAGCGTGATCGCCGGGGAAACGAAGCCGTAAGCTGCGGTGTATCTTCCGTAAACAGCTGATACCATCTCCTCACGGTTGATGGAGTAGGAAATTGCCTTGCGGATGTTTACGTTTTTCATCAGACCGGATTTTCCGCCCTCAGACTGCTCGTAGCACAGAACCATAGTTCCCGGGTACTCGGTGGTCATGGTCTGCATATTGCCTGCTTCTACTTCTTTGTCATATTTTGCAATGTAATCGCCTGCTGCATCGAAAACGTCCAGCTGTCCGTTATCGAACATGGTTGCTGCTGTTGCGTTCTCTGCTACACAGTACCAGTTTACCTGATTCAGTTTTACGTTGTCCTTGTCCCAGTACTGGTCATTTTTCACCCATGTCATGGAGTTATCTTCTACCAGGTTGGTCATGGCAAACGGTCCGTTGTAGACACATTTTGTCCAGTCTTTTCCCCACTGGTCTCCGGCTGCCTCTGCGACATCCTGACGGGTCGGGTAAAGCGGAGTTGCTACCAGCTTGGACTGGAAGGTCGGATCCGCTACCTTTAAGGTAACCTCGAAGGTGTAATCGTCCACTGCCTTGATTCCGATCTCATCGGCAGAGCTCTGTCCGTTATAATACTCCTCTGCTCCTACTACGTTGAACAGGTAGAAAGAATAGGAATAGCCGTATTCCGGATTTAACAGACGTTTCCAGCCGTACTCATAATCTGCTGCGGTAACCGGCTGTCCGTCGGACCATTTGGCATCCTTTCTCAGATGGAAAGTGTAAACCAGTCCGTCATCGGATACGTCCATGGATTCTGCACCGGCATACTCGAAACGGTCTCCGTTTTCATCTGCTACGTCACGCATCAGTCCTTCGTAGCACTCTCCCATCATCCAGCGCCATCCCATATCCTGCACATCGAAATTGTTTCCAAAGGCTACTGCACGAAGATTGATCTGTCCGTCCACTTCGCCTGCAGTCTCCGGTGCTGCTGAATCTGCTGCTCCAGTACTGGTTGATGCCGCCGTGGCATTGTCAGCAGTTGCTACCTGTGTCCCTCCGCTGCTTCCGCATCCGGCCAGAAGACCGGCTGCCATGCATCCTGCCAGAAGCAGAGAAACGACTTTGTTTCTTTTTCTCATTGATGTTCCTCCTTTTTTCCGCAGACCTTCCCCGGCAGATCCGGCTGTGTCTGCACACGGGCTATTGTATTTCATATAATTATCCTGAATTTTTTCTCTTGTTCGGACAATAACACAAAATAATACCTTGTTTTTTCACTTTTTTCATGCGATTTTAGCCCAACTTTTATCAGAATATCGGGAAATATCTGTTTTGTCAATCCTTTTCCCGTAAATTTTGCGTTTTCTGTTTTTTGTGTCACGGTTACGCAAAAAAGAAAGAGACCGCCGTTACATACAGCAGTCTCTTTTCCTTTTTCCCTTGCTTTTCTCTTTTATTCCGCTTTTGCATCCATTTGCCGCAGGCTGTGGATCAGCTCCTCACAGATCTCCAGCTCGCTCTTTCCGTCCGTCTCGATGATAATGTCGGCTGCGGCCTCGTATTTTTCACGGCGCTTGCTCATCAGATCTGCGATAAACGGAACGGTTTTGTTGTTCTCAATCAGCGGTCTGTCGTGGCTGTCTTTGACACGGTCTAAAATCGTCTCCGGCTTTGCAGTCAGAAGAACAACGCGGCCGTTCTTTTTCATCTCTACAACGTTGCACTCACGCATCGGAGTTCCGCCGCCGCACGAAATGACAACGTTTGTTCTCGACTGCATTTCGATCAGAAGATTCGTCTCGCAGTCACGGAAATACTGTTCGCCGTAAGTCTCGAAAATATCGGAGATGCTCATACCGGCACGCTCTGCGATGATCTGATCCATCTCGATGATATCCATGGCAAACACGGTTTTGAGATAATCGGAAATGGTGCTCTTTCCGGCTCCCATGAAGCCAATCAGTACAATATTATAATTGAACAGCTTTCTTGCCTGAATCTTTTTACTGTTTCTTGTGATGCTCTCGAAAACATCCGCCACTTCGTTTTTATGGCGTTTTTCCTGCATCCGGCGTTCCAGCCATTCCTTCTGTTTTGCTTCCTGCTCCGGCTGGAGAATCGGCACGTTATTTGCTTCTTTATATACCATAATGTCCTCGACAATACGGTTTCTCATCAGCAGTGCATCCAGAATAATCTCATCGCACTGTCCAAGGCTCTCTCGTAATACTTCCAACTGATTCATGATATTTATCCTTTCCAGACTTGTGTGTACTTGTTCGCACAGCCCTCTTCCGGTATTTTTGTCGTATTTTTTGACATTTTCTGTTATTATAGCAGTTGTCCTCCGGAATCACAACAAAAATTTGCACAAAAGTGCGAAAAGCCCATGGAATCTTTTCAGAAATCCATGGGTTTTGGTATATTTTTATTTAAGATCGTCTTTCGAATCCGCATGATACCTGTTCTCCCGGGCATCTTCTGTGGATAACTTTTCATCAGAGTTCAGAAAACTCAGCTCTGCCCCCCCCCCATTTCAGATTCTTTTTCAGCTTTTCAATCTGAATCGAAGTCTGTTTTTCTTCGGATATGGTGTTCAGCTCCTCGCAGATGGCATCTTTGATATCGAGCAGACACTCGAGCATCAGCGGGCTGAAGGTACCGCACTCGCCGTTCAGGATCATCTCGATGGCTTTCTCGTGCGTGTATGCCGATTTGTAGACACGCTCGCTTGTCAGCGCATCGTAAACATCGGCAATCGATACAACCTGGGCTGCAATCGGGATCTCCTCACCTTTTAAGCCGTCCGGGTAACCCTTTCCGTCGTACCGCTCATGATGCCAGCGACAGATCTGGTACGCAATCTGTACCAGCTTCTCGTCCTGATACAGTTCCAGGCTCTTCAGCATGGACGCTCCGATCAGGGTATGTTTCTTCATCTCCTCGAACTCTTCTTTCGTCAGCCTTCCCGGCTTATTTAAAATGTTCTCGTCAATGCCCATCTTTCCGATATCGTGCAGCGCGGATGCCGTTGTGATCATCAGCTGATCGGACCAGCTTAAGTGGTAGCGGTCTGTCTTCTGTACCAGACGCTCGAGGAGCATACTGGTCAGAACGTTGATGTGGTGGACATGAAGTCCGCTCTCGCCATTCCGGAATTCCATGATATGGCTCAGGATACTGATCATCATCTGATTGTTTTTCTCTTTTTCGTAAATCTGCTCGGTGACGAGCGTCACGAGACGGCGCTGTTTTGCATATAATTTGATCGTATTGAAGACACGCTGGTAAACAACTTTTGCATCAAACGGACGACTGATATAATCGGATACGCCCTGCTCATACGCACGGCGCACAAATGCGGTGGAATCCTCGCTCGATATCATGATGACCGGAACCTCTTCGATCCAGTGGTTGCGGTTCATGTAGTCAAGCACTCCGAAACCGTCCATGCCCGGCATGACGATATCCAGAAGGATCAGCGCAAGGCCTGTTCCGTATTCTTCCAGCAGACGCAGGCACTCTTCGCCGGTGGAAGCCTCGATGATATCGTATTCATCCTGCAGAATCTCCGAGAGGATGATACGGTTCATCTCGGAATCATCCACGATCAGGATGCGCTGTTTTTCTCTGCGGTTTTCCTGACGGACAACATCGTCCTGACAACCCAGGATCTGGTCTTTCTCGGTGACAACCATGTTTTTCCGTTGTTTCGCAAGATACATCAGCTGGTCGGCACGCATCGCAGCTTCGCCGATCGTCTCATCTCTTGTCAGAACACCTCCTACGCTGACGGAAAGACGCATCTTCGAGTAGCCCGGCACCTGTGCCTCATGGATCTGTGACTGAATCTGTTTTAATTTCTGTACAAAGTTTTCCTCATCCATCTCCGGCAGAACCAGCAGAAATTCGTCTCCTCCTAAGCGGATCAGACGGTCGGTACGTCGGGTGCAGCGGTTGACGGTCTTTACAATGGTGTCAAGCGCCATATCTCCGGCATTGTGGCCGTATGTATCGTTGTATAATTTGAAATCATCGAGATCGATCATGGCTACGCCGCAGCAAAAGCTGGCGTCCCGGATCTGGTCTTCGAAGTAGCGGCGGTTGAATACTCCGGTCAGCGCGTCACGATACAGCTCTTCGCTGTAGCTGTTCAGCTTGCTTACCAGATTCTGGCGTCCTTCGGAGTCCATCAGTGTTTCATCGTCGAGACGGTTGATCATCTCGATCACGCATGGTTCTCCTTCGATCTCCACGTATCTTGCAATGACCTGATACACATTCGACGCAATGCATTCCAGTTTTGATTTCTGCGATTTCTCCCGCAGGGCTTTTTCGGAAATACAGTTAAGGCACGGCATCGCTTTGTTCCATACTGCGTAGCATTCACACAGCTTGCCATTCTCTTCATCGATAATAAAATCTCCGATCTCATCCGGACGGAGAACCCGCACATACATGAAAATATTCTTCAGATGTTCCACCAGACGTTCTGCCTGTTTCTGTGTCATCTGAGCATCCTTAGAAGGCTCTTTCTTATTTATTTTTTCACATTCCGGCAATTCGGTCTGATTCATCTGTTTCCCTCTCTTCTCCCCGGTACACACAAAACTTCATTACCCCTTTGTGTGCTTCCGCGTTTTGCTACATTTTCCCATTTTAATTACAGTTATACATAATAGTGTAACGATTGTTTCCCGTTTCGTCAAGAAAAAAGTGTACAAAAACCGTCCTGTAATGGAAATTTATTCAAAAAAACCGACCGGTTTTACGCGGTCGGTTTTTTCTTCTTATCATAGAAGACACGGCTGTATAACTGCGGATAGATGTTGCTGCAGGAGAGCGCCGGTCCTTCAATATAGCGGTAATGATCGAAATCGTAAACACCGTAATCCGGCTCGGAGTTATCCAGCCAGAAAGCATTGATGCCGTAATCGTAGTAGTTCTTCTTGCATACGTCCCAGACATATTTTCTTGTCTCCGGATTGAACACGTCGATCTCAACGCAGTCACCCTGGAAATCGTATGTCTACTTTTTCGCGCAGACTATCCCTGTATGTTTTTCATTTTATTAGATTTTTTTGTCTGTTTCTTGAAGTTTTTATCCGATTTCTAACACTATTTTGATCTTTTTACCAAATTTGCGGAATGGGCTTTATTTTTAACTGCACAAATTCCATTTCTTATGATAGAATATTTACGAAAAAATAAAGTATCTGATTCACTATACTTTGATTCACAATAAAATGAGGGAGTAATCCATGATTCAAACGAAAGATTCGAACTTAACCTTCCGCCCGCTGACCATCGACGACGCAGAGCAGTACAATGCACTTCTGCGCTACGCCTTTCAGGTTACAGAGCAGGAGCTTTCCGAAAGCGGATGGAAAGACGATGAAATCAAGCAGTCCAAATTCCCGGTTCTCGTCCGTGCCGATGTGCTCGGCTGTTTCTGCGAGGAGGATCTGGTATCACAGTTCGCGGTTTATCCGCTGGACATGAATATCTACGGTGTCCGCTATCCCGTCGGTTTTGTCACCAGCGTCTGCACCTACCCGGAATACACCGGCCAGGGCATCATGAAAAAGCTGATGATCCGGAGTCTCACGCGCATGCGGGAAACCACCGTTCCTTGCGCTTCTCTATCCCTACTCTATTCCGCTCTACCGGAATCTCGGATGGGAAATCATTTCCAATAAGATGACGTACACCATCAAGGACACGCAGGTGCCGCGGAAACTCAAAGCCCCTGGCTATGTGCGCCGCGTGGCATGGGATGACAAGGATTTCAAGGAACTACATACCAAATTTGCTTCGAAGACGCACGGCTGCCTCTACCGCAACAATCTGGCGTGGGAAGAATATTTCCGCTGGGATGAGGATGATACCGTCGTTGCGATCTACTATTCCGCTGATGATGTGCCGTACGGCTACATGGTCTATCTGATCAGCTCCGATATCATGCATATCAAAGAGATGATCTATCTGAACCGCGAAGCGCAGCTGGGACTCTGGGAGTATATTCATGCGCACGATTCCATGATCGATGAGGTCAAAGGAAATAACTACTACAGTGAACCCATCGCGTTCGAGCTTGAGGACAGCGATATCAAAGAAACGATTCGCCCGTACTCGATGGGGCGTATCATCGATGTCGTGCAGTTTATGGAACATTACGCCTGCGACCCGGACGAGCCGGATGTGTGTATCCGTTTTGAGATCGAGGATGAGCTGCTTCCGTGGAACAATGACAGCTTCACATTCTTCTTTGAAAAAAGGCACTGTGTGCCGACCGACCGCGAGCCGGACCATGTGATGAAAATGACGATCGCATCGCTCACGACACTGCTGCTCGGCTACAAGACGGCTTCCAAGCTGTATGAGATGGCGCGCATCGAAACGACGCCGCAGACTGTGGAATGCCTGGATGACCTGCTCTTCCACCATATTCCATATGTTTCGGACTATATTTAATTTATTTTACGTCATTGCAAAAGAGGGACTCCCGTGAAAGGAATCCCTCTTTTTCTATGTAACATTTTTAGTTTTCTTCCAGTTTGATTTTCTCCTGCAGCACAACGCAGCCTGCCATATCGCCGATGACGTTGACGCATGTGGCACCCATGTCACACAGTGTGTTGATGCTGATGTAAACGCCCATGACGCCGGCCGGAAGACCTGCCATCGTGGCGAGTGCTGCGAATGATGCGATCGCGCCGCCCGGGATACCCGGTGTTCCGACAGAAAGCAGGACGTTGGCAAGCAGAATGATCACCATCATCGAAATGCTGACGTTGATGCCGCAGGCATTTGCGAAGAACATGATCATAAACGACATCAGGATCGATACCGCATCCATATTGACGGTGGCACCGAGCGGGATTGCGATACTGCTGATCTGGTTCGAAACGCCGAGTTCTTTCTCGACACAGCGCTTGCTGATTGGGATCGTCGCGGAACTGGAACATGTTCCGAATGCATTCAGGGCTGCCGGCATGATCGCCTTAAAGAACTTGACCGGACTCGTCTTTCCGATGAGTTTTACAGCGCCGCCGTAGACGACGATCGCAAATCCATAGAATGCCACATACAGAATGATGAGCTGGGTTGCCAAGGAAACGATGGTTTTGGTTCCGTTTGCCTCGACAACCGGCACGATCGTACAGAAGACACCGATCGGGGTGAAGTACATAACGGTGCTGATGACTTTTAAACAGACCTCATTCAGGGAGTCGATCACGTTTAAGAGCGGCTGTCCCTTCTCTCCGACCGCAATCAGCGTAAAGCCGACAACGACAGCGAACACGAGTACCTGGAGCATGTTGCCCTCCGCAAACGCCTTCACCGGGTTGGACGGGATCAGGTTTTTGATCGTGTCGAGAATGCTGGTCATCTCGGTCGCCTGGATATCGGAAGTTGCCATCTCAAAATGGACTCCCTTTCCGAGGCGGATCAGTCTTGGAATGATAATGCCGACTGCACTTGCAATCGCGGTGGTGCACAGGAAGAAAATCATCGAGTAGCCGGTGATCTTACCTGTCGTTTTTGCATTTCCGATGCTGCAGATACCCATGACAATTGAGCAGAATACCATCGGGAAAATCATCATATTCAAGGCGTTCATGTAGATGCCGCCGATGACGCCGGTTACGGTCAGAATCGGCGTAAAGCGGTCCGCCAGAAGAAGTCCGGTTAAGATACCGAGAATCAGTCCGGTAAAGATCGCACCTGTAATATGCTTCTGATACCATGCATAAAACTTTTTCATATGTTCTCTCTTCTCTCCTTTTTCACAGAGTAAGAGGCAGGTGTCCCTGTATCTTCTACCTGCCTCTTCGCATACAGCCATCTTATCACACAACCGCGGATAATTCCACTTAAAAATGGATTTATCCGCGGTTTTTCTGGCTTTTGGTCTTTTTTTCTTTTTATACGGCTGCTGCCCGGCTGTGGACTTTCTTCCGCACAATCAGATAGCAGATCACCTGCATGATAATCGTGATGATCCACGATCCCGGATACGAAATGAACAGCACATACAGCGAGCGGTGCTGCGGGAAAATGCCGAAGATCCACACGATTCGCGTTCCGACCGTTCCGATGACGGACAGAATCATCGGCACCGCCGAGCATCCCATACCGCGCAGGGCTCCCGGGAAGAGGTCCATGATGCCGCAGAGGAAATACGGAACCGTCGTGATCGACAGAATTTCCATACCGCAGCGGATAACCTCCGGGTCCCCGGTGTAAATCTGCAGGATTTCCGTACCGAACAGATACGCGCCGCCACCCATCACCAGTGCCATGCCGCTGGAGAGAATCAGGCAGTCGATCAGCACCTTATCCATTCGTTTGTATTTTCCGACACCGTAGTTCTGGCTTGTGAAGCTCATGCACGCCTGGGTGACGGAGTTGACTGAGGTGTATAAAAATCCCAGCACATTGTTGGCCGCCGTGTAGCCTGCCATTGCAATCGAACCGAAGGAATTGACGGATGACTGTAACAATGCATTTGAAAAATTGATAACTGTACTCTGGATTCCGGCCGGAATTCCAACTTGAAAAATCTGTCTTAAATATACTTTCTGAATTCTTAATTTAGAAAATCTTAATTGATAACACCCTTCAGATTTATACAAACACCGAAGTACTAAAATACAGGATATTAACTGTGAAATGACTGTTCCGATTCCAACTCCGGCAACACCCATGTGGAAAATAATTACAAGGATCATATTTAATCCTGCATTTGCCACACCTGAAATAATCAAAAATATAAGCGGACGTTTTGTGTCTCCGACAGCTCTTAAAATGGCCGCACCATAGTTATACAACATAAAAAATGGCATTCCGCAAAAATAAATCCTCATATAAAGAGTAGATAACTCTATTACATCAGAAGGCGTTCCCATCAACTCCAATGCCAATTTTGCCAATAACAGCCCTACTCCTGCCATTATAATTCCACTGATCAGTGCCAGTGTGATCGCTGTATGTACCGTTTCCGACATTTCTTTTTCC
>ENA-OQII01000157-OQII01000157.1-human-gut-metagenome-genome-assembly--contig:-NODE-157-length-12094-cov-1.979276_pt1 | contig 12094 bp, 14 predicted proteins | sample MGYA00242577_ERZ504742 | MGnify/ENA primary metagenome ERZ504742 (study PRJEB26092, sample SAMD00036443) | human gut metagenome | host: Homo sapiens | study: EMG produced TPA metagenomics assembly of...
GTACCAATGTTATCATCCAATCAATTTTCCCACGCACTCTCTTTGGATTCATTTATCCTTCCTCCGCATATTTTTTATAGCTGGAATCCAGAGCAACCAGTTCGCTGAAGTTGTCCACCTCGATGATATCGTCCTTATTCATCGGACGGATTCCCAGTTGATATTCTTCTGGATAGCAGAATAATGCTACATCATCCCAATAAATCTGGCGATTCTGTTTCTGCTCAAACTCGATTTCCAGATGGCGCTTCAGCTTTTTTCCATCCTCGGCTGTCCAGCGAGAAATGCTATATAACTGCCATCCACCTTTGCCGCCTGTACGACTGCAGGAGGTCACGATGCCATCCACCACGGTTTGCAGCCACTCGTCCGTTTCCTCGTCCGTCCATACGCTGTTGTAGCCGGAACGCTCAAACTCCGGAGCCAGAATATCCGGGTTATAGATAATTTGATCGCCATCCAGAATGATCGCATTTTCGATGCGATCTCTTGCTACATACAGGGATGCGATATTGTTGCAGGTATCATAGTAGGGGTTTTCAATCAGTCGAACGCCGGGATACTCTGTCACCAGCGGAGCGAACTGTTCTTTCAGATAGCCCACTACGATGTATATCTCCGAAATGCCGTTTTTGTGCAGTCCCTCAATTACCGTATCGATCATCCGCTTGCCATTTACTTTGACCAGCGGCTTCGGCGTTGTCAGCGTGACCGGGTGCATCCGGTTTCCCAACCCTGCCGCCATAATAATGGATCTTTCTACTTTAGGCATTTTTCTGTGCCCCACTTTCCCCTGATTTCTTCAGTTCATCCTGAACGATTCTGTAGTAGTCTTTTGCGTAGCGATACTGCCGCAGGGAATACTCGCCAAATTCCACACCCAGATTCCGCTTATACTCACACCAGTTGCTCCACAGCAGTCCACAGGCAGCGATGTAGCAGTAAATCTTGATCCGTGTCGCATCATCGCAACCGTCCGTAAAATATGCCGCAATCAAGCGATCTACCTGCCGCTTGTTGTAAAGCGAATAAATGCAGAACATTGCGATATCCACATGGGGATCCTGCATACCCGCATACTCCCAGTCGATCAGACGAATTTCCTCTTTTCCATTTTTCTGGACAAACAGGAAGTTATCCGGTACTGCGTCAATATGCGTCAAAATCTTCTCACCAGTGTGAGCATCAATATAAGGCTTCAAAGACCAGACATTCGCCTTGGTTTTCTCATTAGTCCTTGTAAACAGAAGGCATTCCATCCCACAGCGTTTCGTAGAACTCCATCTGCCCGAAAAATATCAAACTCATGCGCAACTTTCAGCTTCATCGCATGGAAATCACGCAGACGGCTCATGCACTTCTTGACATCTTCATAGTCGGTAGGGTCGCATACCCGGGCGCCCTCCAGAAACTCTGTGATCTTATAGCCGTTCTCCGGGTTAATATAGGCGATATCATCACAGATGTTTTTATCAGCAATGGCATGATATACCGCTGCTTCCTGACGGCGGTTGATAAGCTGGTCTGTGCCCTCTCCTGGAATGCGCATAATGTACTTTTTGTCCTTACAGGTAAACAGGAAGGAACGGTTGGTCATCCCTTTTTCAGGACTGTGATGTCCGTGACTTCCTCCGGTTTTGCGCATAATGCCTTGCAGATTAAACGAATCGCATCCGTTTTCAGTTGGTTGGAATCGCTGTCGATTTCACGAAGCTGCTCATAGGTGTTGATCTCCACAACATCTGTCGAATGCACCACCCGGGCTGCGACGATCATGCGATCCTTATTATAGAGTGCTTCTTCCCAAAACGAACCATCATACTGTGGTTTTTGCAGAGCTCCTCGGTACGTGCAGAAACCGTATCGGCGTCCTCTTTTGTAAGGTAGCTGATACCGATCATCGCATTGCCACCGGCGTTTTCCGGTACAGTTACCAGCTCCATCTTGCGGTTTACACGGACATTACTTCGTTTTCCACAAGATCGCTGACCATATACCATGAGTACAGCTCGTGACGGTGAAATGGATTGCGGTCACACCAGATGTCGCAAGGGATGATGTACGCATTCTCTAAATGCTCTTTTACCAATCTGAGAGAGTGCAGATTGTTCTTTGTAGCGTAGTCCGGGTTGACCACCAGTTCTACGCTGTACTCATCCATCAGGTATTCATATTTTTCCTTCATGAAACCCACAACAACATAGATTTCCTGAATTCCCACTTCATGAAGCTGCTTGATGATGCGTTCAATCAAAGGCTCACCATTGACTTCCAAAAGCCCCTTGGGCATTTCTGTGTTGATGGGGACCATCCGCATACCAAAACCGGCTGCCAGGATAATTGCTCGTTTGGGAGTCTTATTCTTGTACTCTAACACAGCTTTGGCTGTGGGACAAATTGCTTCGTTCAGATACCCTGCCTTAATGAGTTCCTTGAGGGAACGGTTTACTACTCCCAAGGAATGACCCGAAACCTCCGCTAAAACACGCTGATTGATAAACGGCTCAAGTAGCAGAGCGTTCAGAATATCGCTTTCTTGTTTATTCATGTACACTCCTCTATCGCTTTTTGTGAACATTATGTATAATTTAAAGCCACCACCAGATGAAGGCAGCCTTAAAAAAGCAATTAATCTGTGCGGAACAGGTCGCGGCCGTAGACCTTCTCCAGCACATCATCCAAGCAGCTGTCATAGCGGTTAGCAATGATAGCTTAGTTATATTGTGTGACAGCCCAAATTAAGAACTGGCATATTTTCACTGAATCCGCTGTAACGCCCCTTTTTACTTAAATAAGGCCCACTAAGTTTTCTTATATCTAATTGACCATTACTGCTCCATCAAATAGCACTCCAAGTGATGTTTATAAAATCTCTCATTTTCTGGTGGCAGTTGCATATAATCGCCAAAAGATCTGGTCAATACCTTGTCGATTTCTGAGGGAGCATAAAAATACCTTCCCTCAAATTCAATTTCGATTCTATTTTTCAGCCAGTCGCTTTCATAAGGGATACCATCCCATGGGAGTCCCATATATTTTGTAGGTTTTTCATCGAATTTCATGTACCGTTTATGCATTTTTAGCAAAACCTTATGGGCATCAAATAATCTCGAAACATAAAAGGCCACATTTTTACCTATTCTTTGCTTTAAAGTATGCCCTTGTCCTGGCATCAGTTCTGCAGAATGCTGCACAACTCTTGCCCAAAATAATTCCTTATCCCGATATTGAATCCGGGCACTCACCTTTTCCGGTAAATAGTCAAATGGGAAAACGTCAACAAAGGCACCATATCCATTAATATGCCGATATCTAGATTCATTTACCACCGTCTTTGCATCACACACTTTCGCACAGTAGTAAAAGGTATCATCTCTATTACTCACATCAATATAGTTGAGTTCCAATTCTGGGTGTTCCACAATGTACTTTCCGAGCTTATAGTAGTCATCTCTAGGCATAACAATATCTATATCATCATCCCATGGGATAAATCCCTTGTGCCGTACCGCACCTAAAAGTGTTCCATAGAACAACATATAAGTGAACTCGTTCGCTCTGCAAATTTTATCAATCTTAACAAGTACTTCCAAAACCCTCTCTTTATATTCCTCAATTTCAATTTTACGCATTTCATTTTCCCTTCTTCAATTTAAACGTCGCTACTGAAAAGTGAGATACCAAAATTCGATTGCAATTTCAGCTTGCTTCTTTATGTTTAGCCCTCATTAGGGTAATGAACTTCTTAAAAAGAAAAGAAAGGTCATCCCTATTAAAAAGAACAAACGCTACAGCTGCAATCACAGAGCATAGACCAATATGGAAATCAAGTGAAACCGCTATCGCCTGACCAATAATAATTCCACAGGTTGCAATGAAGGTCTTCCAGTTAACGGTTATCTCTAGGTAGCGGTTCACATCAGCCATTCTAGCAAATGCAACAACAATATACGCTACAACTGTACCTATTACGGCTCCCCAAATTCCTGTAGTAGGAATTAAAAGCCCGTTAATTGCAATATTTATAGCTGCAGCTAACAAGGTTGTTAGCATATTGTTTATAGATTTTTTCAAAGCGCCATACATCGAGCCATAATATGAAGCAACCGCTGAGAACACAGCACTTACAAGGAGTAGAGGAACATAATGCCATGCATCTGAAAATGCACTACCAATATAATAATGCATAAATATCTTTATTATGCTCACAAAGAAAATGCAAATCCCTGATGTGAAAAGGAATAAATATTTAAGCACATCCGAATAATATGCGTTTTCATTTTCAGACTCTATTTCTTTTATGGCAGAGATTCCCCATGCCTGTTGAAATACTGAAACCACAACATTGATTAATGCTGGAATCTTTGCAGCAGCCGTATAGACACCTAATGCAGCTGTGGACACCATAATTTCCACCATAATCTTATCTGACGAATGTATAACCCACCATGAAACATTATTCAAAATTAAAGGTGCCGAATAAAGCACCATATTTCGGAATAGCACTCCGTCAAATTTTGCCCTTAAAAGGTCTTGCCAAAGTTTTTCCTTAACAAAAGCGATGAAATCCACAACCAAAGTCGAGATTATATACGCAAGTAAATATCCCCGTACACCGAGTGATTTGATTACCAAAAAATAAACATTCAAGCATGCCATCAATCCCGTTTGGAAAATGTTCAATGCCGCATACTGTCGGTTTCTTCCAAGCACCTTAAGATAGTTGAATTCGATACTATACAATATACTAGCCAGCACATATATGTACAAATACCATTTCCATTCGGTAATTGTTTTATATAAACCAATTACTGGCGTGATTATGGCTCCAGAAATTGCCGAGAAAAACAGTACGACAAATCCAACAAAAAGAACATTTTCGCGTTTTTCTCTGCTGGAAAGGCCAAAGCGAATTACAGCATCGAAAATCACAATTGACAGGAACGATGTCATGAGTTGGGCAATTGTAAAAATCAAATCTGCAGTACCGTACTCCGCACTTGACATATAATTTGTATATAAAGGAACCATAAGAAATAGAATCAGTTTTGTTCCTATACTGCCAATTGCGAATATAGCGGTATCCCTAAATAGTTCCTTATATCGCGACATAGCTCAATCTCCTCTAAAGTGCCACCATCTTTACTTTATGAATAAAATCTCTATTCTTTTATATTGTTGCTATATTATTTGACAATCATGCTAAGACGATTGCACTTCTCTTTTAGCCCTTTTGCTAACGTAGTTTTACATATAGCACATACTATTTTGTCCATTATGGCCCTATCTACTATTATTGAAGAAGCAAAAATTGCCATTGGAATTAAAAATACAGTTACTAGATATTTCCAAGTAGCACACGCCTCAAGATATTCCAAAAGGCTAGGATTCCAAATCAAATCACGTACAATTGGCTTTTCATGGATAAGATATACAGCAAACACCGAAGGTGAACACCATCTAACCATTTTTCCAATAATAGGTTTGATATTCAATTGTTTAAAAAGAGAAAACAGCGCAACTGCATTAATCAACACGAAGGCTGTGTTATTATGATAAAGAATCCCTGTCCCAAAATTAAAGTTCTTATATTCTACGATTGCCTGTAAAATCAATTTTGATAGAAAAATGACACTAGAAGATCCAAAAAGCATAATGATGCAGTATTTCTTGTCAATATCTTCGCATTGTGATATAAACGCTCCTATAAAGTACAAAAGTAATAAAATGCAATAATCCCGAATCCTTCCGTTTCATCGTACTGATAAAACACAACTGAAAAAATAGGTTCAATGTAAAAAACACAAATTAAGGCGACAACCAGGTATTTAAGTTGTCTTTTAGATAGTGCTTGAATCGTTGCATTAAGGAATGGAATCAGTAGATATAATAATATGTATGTCGTAAAAAACCAGTACTCATTTCGAAGGATGGGGAAAAAAGCGTCCAATCCCCCCCCACTGTGAACGGAACTCGTCCTGACAACACAAAAACAATCCAAATCGTAATCGAATAAATCAGCACCTTAATCCAGAGCTTTATTCCTTTCCAAAGATCATACGGTTTGGATGACATATAGTATCCTGTAATTATTACAAAAGCATTGACCGAACACACTGTCACAGCCTGTACCACCCATGTAAAAAGCCATTTACCGGATAGGAAAGCCACCTGATTTCTTATGTCGGTATGTGCAAATAAGTGTCCTACGATAATGAAAAACATTAGAACACATCTTAAAAGATCCACCCCGTAATTACGTTGTTTCATGTTACGACAATCTCCACCATTAATTCAAAACACAAAGAATTTGTATCCACACAAATTTCCTCGTGTACAAGCAATCAAAAGAACAACCATCAGAATTATGATTGTATTTCGCCTTGTCTTTCCCCGATTACAAGCGTATTCACAGCTAAAAAACTGCATAACAACTGGGATAGCACAAATTAAACAAACACTAAAAAACCGTTGACAAATGGAATAAACATTAAAGAAAATAAGTGCATAAGCAATTATCGCACTCAAAAATCGTATGGACGGCTTCAATTCGCGCCATTTATCTGGATATCTTTTTTTTAAATTGTGTATAGTCGTCAATATTAGCACAAAGCCAATCCCCGCAATTAAGTACTCCCAGACATATGAATACACATTATGTGAAGTATATGACATTGCTTTATCGAACGCTGCATCAATATAATCACTTCCCAGCGCAACGGCCATCAAAGCACACAAAGCGACAAATATCACATTGAGAAAAGTCAGTATTGTATTTCTTTTCTTCTCAAAGATCATACACATAAAGCGGATAGCAATCAAAGGTGTGGCTGCTGTATGCAAGAGAACAGCCACAATATATAGTGGTATATGTCGTACTACACCCTTCTGCATCCGCATTTCATCATATGCACATCGAATCACTATCGAGAGAGCTAACATGCATCGGACACCAGAAATGACTTCAAGGAAAACTCCGGTCGACATCACAAATAATAATGTCACCGCAACGGAATCAGAGTTGACATTTTCGCGTTTGCTTTCGCATTTCATCATGTGGAAAAACATTTCCAAAAAAACCAGCTGCACAAAACATTGGCAAAATCCCATCGATTCCAGTTTTCTGGCATAAAAAGACAAGCAAATAACCAGCCGGCACAGTTGACACTATTACACGATTTTCTAGAAACCACATTAGATCAGCATTTTTCCAAGGTTCAGCCATTGCACGCCAACGTGAAAGATCAGCCGATGCACCTGGAACATAAAAGAATGCCAATATACACAAAACAATGAGGTAGTGATTCAAGTACTTTTCTATCTTTCTAGAATCTTTCGAGCATCGAATCTGATTATAAAAGTACCCAAGTGCTAGCACATAGGCTCCCACGCCAAACAATCGCTCAATTAACATTGTCGATTGCAAAAAATCAACTATCGAATTCATTTGTCACCTCAGTCCGAGGTAATATTCCTGTAACTTGATAGCCTCAACTTTAATATCGAAGCCATGGCTGATTACCTCGGTATAATCGTACCGATTATTATCCCTATTATTTATCATTTGCTTTTCAGCTTCCTGCGCCCATACCAACGGTGGCTCTTTTATCGAAAGGTATGTCATTCCCTTCATATCAACACTTCTCGTAATTGTATCACTTAATAGACACGGCAAGCCGGATGTACGCGCCTCTATTGCAGAAACTGGCGTTCCTTCGAAAAAAGAAGGCATTATAAAAATATCAAGTCCGGATAAAATCGCCCTGATATCAGTTCGTTTACCTGTCATAATCACAGCATCATTTAATCCAAGTTCTGCAATTTTAAGTTCTATTCGACTGCGAAGTGCCCCATCGCCAACCAGTATCAACTTTGAATTTTGATTTCTCTCATGGAATGCCTTAAACATTTCTACAATAAAACACTGGTTTTTTTCAACTGATAATCGTCCCACACTGCCGAGTAAAATAGTTTCCGGCTCTATTCTAAGCTCCTGTCTGATCTTTGCACGAAGGCTCTCGCTGAATGCATATCGTTGCAAATCAATTGCATTGGGTAAAACATAGACTTGCCCATTTTCTGCCCGTTTCTTCCCTAGAAGTTGTGCCGCTTCATCATTGCAGGCTATGTAATCTGTTGCAAAAAAAGAATAAACCTGACAATTAAATAATTTCTTGCAGCACTAATTCTTTTTTCAGAATATTTTGTAGAATGTGCATGCTGAATAATGTGGCGTATCCCACTTCTCTTAGCCGCCAGCGCTACTACTTCTGAAGACCAAATTGGATGGCAATGAACGGCTGTATACTCACCTTTATGCGTTTCAAAAAAATCTCGCAAACGTTTTTGATCTTTCGGTTTAAAAGTAGGGCGTTTCATATAGTAAGCGTGTCCGCCAAGTTTTTCAATTTCGACTTGATGGCTGTCCTTCATCTCTCCAAAATAAAGGAAATCAAATTGAACCTTACTTCTATCGATTTTTCGATAGTAGTTCATTACCACGCTCATCATTCCTGAGTTTATATTAAGTGATGGAACCACTTGAAGTATCCTAATCATTTTTTGACTCCAACTTCCTTTGCTATCAAATTCCAACAGATGATTTATGCAAAATACATTTTGCGAAATTACGGTGTGAAACTGCTTTCACGACATACGGCACCCTTTACCTGCTCTGTCATTTCACGAGCACATGGAATATCTCCATAGAAATAATTCGCATGGATTTTCCAAAAGCAGGGATTGCCATACCCGCTTGGGCAAATGCCACTACATTAACGGAATGGGTATGTGCAATTCCTTTGATTTCTTGGTATTTACGATATAACTTCAAATGTGTTTTGGTATACCCAAATCATCTCTGAAATAGTCCATGATGATACTTCCGAGATGAGAAACGGTCAAAATAACTTCTGTGAGTCCTTGGTCACACAGACACTCCAGCTCATGCTTCAGAATAGGCTTTCCTTCGATTTTTATCGTCGGCTTGGAAGATATCACTGGAAACAGAGAAAATCCTGGTGCCCCCTGCTGCCTGCCATTATCACTGTTTTCATCTCATTACTCCAACTTTTGCAAATACTTAATTACTGTTTTCTTGTTGCTTGATTGTATATGTTTCCTTTAGGCCCTGGCATACCGTATAGAGTGGCATCCAACCTAGGGCTTTCAGTTTAGTTGTATCCATCAAGGCAAATGTAGCCTTCGACACCGCCGAGTTATCTTCGATTTCAAATTTCACTTTCTGATTCGAAAGGGTCGCAAGATACTCAGCATATCCTCGAAGTGTTCTTCCATCATCATCATCGGATATATTGTAGGCCTCACCGTCTACTCCATCCAAAAGAATCTTGATTAGAGCGCTTACTGCATCTGCAATATAAACATAAGAGTAGCGTTGTTCGCCATAGCTTTTCATCACTATCTCATCGCCTAAGACCGCTTTGTCCATAAATTGGCTCATTGCTTTTTGTGTCTTTTTTCTTGTCTGGGCCAAAAACTCTTGCAAATCTTACAATGACAGCATCAATTCCGAACCGTTGACGATAAGATTGTGTCAATGCTTCACAGGTACGCTTTGCCTCGTTATAGCCAGCTCTTGCTTGATTGCAATCTATATATCCGCAATAATGTTCGTCCATTGGTTTCTCGGTTCCCTGACCGTATATTTCAACACTCGATGCAAGTAAAAAACGAGCCTTCTTCTCAACTGCCAGTCTCAGCAGGTTGTTACATCCATCTATATTAGTCAGAATCGTTCCGATCGGATCTTCTGCATACTGTTTCGGATGCGTGTTAGATGCAAGATGAAGAATAAAATCCACAGGAGCTACATATCCTATAGGGTTGCAAACATCGGTCGTCAAGTTCTCCAAATAATCATCAGACACTCCTCCTCTTCGGGAAAGCGAAACAACCTTAATTTTATTTCCGAAGTAATCTACTCGATAGCGCAAAACCTTGATCAGAAACGATCCTATAAAACCAGTTCCACCTGAAATCAGTAGAACCTTATTATCAAATCGACTCCAATCATATGGTAGTGATGCGACTCGCTTCACCGATTCCATTTCAAGTTTCGTCATTTTATCCATTCCTCATTCTTGGCACTTCAAGAGAGCCTTGAAAATCTCAATATCCTCAAACTGTCGTGATTTTGAGGTTTTTCTCGGAGCCCTTAGAAAAATAGGTTTTCTTTCCCAGAGCTTCCATCAATGAGCACGAAGCCGCCGTGTTCGTAATACCAAGTTCTTTTGCCCTCATGTGGGCATCCCACAAATCGCTCAATCTATAAGAGTGCGGTGTCTGCGTTCTCTGGAGATTTTCGCGTGGAATAGATTTATCCGAATTCATCTTATTTTCAGAAACAAAAACAACCTCAGTGCATGGAATTGTTGCTACAGCTGAGCCAAATTGTTTTTGTTTAACAAGATTATCTGTGATAATATCCTGACTAATCATCGGACGATTCCCATCATGGACAATCACAACATCGTCATCCTTATGATTCTCTCGAATAGCTTTCAATCCATTGAAAATCGATTCCTGACCGGTGGCACCACCTGTTACAACATACTTCAGCTTCGTTATATTAAATTGCTTTGCATATGCCCAGAGGATCTGGTCCCATCCTTCCAAAATAGCAACACAAATCTCATCAATATTAGGATGCTGCTGGAAGGCTTCCAACGTATAGATAATGATCGGTTTATTATCAACATTTAGAAACTGCTTTGGAATATCCTGATGAGTGCGTGAACCAATACCACCAGCGGTCAAAATTGCAATATTTGCCATACTCTTTCTCCTTAATCCTTCCAATATGCTTTGAACATATGATGACTTACCTGTTTATCCTTTGACGGAAGTTTCATATAGTCGCCATAAATGCTCTTCAGATAGTCATCATACTTTTCAAAAGCCATAAATCGTTTTCCCTCAAATTCGACTTCAGCAGTAAATGTATTAAGAACTTCTGTCGGAAGGATTTCTTTTTCACGGTAACCTCCACAAACCACTGCCGCATACTCACTTTTAGATAATGGAAACCTTAAATAGTATCGGTCTATTTTCTCAATCAATGTATTAGCCCTTACAAAGCGGCTCATAATCCAAAACGCAAACCGAATAGGTTCAATATACCAAGCATGAGTTTTGCTTCGGAAAAACCGTTTCCAGTTTCGCGCCACTAACAATTCTCTTTCAAATCTGGTTGCTTCAAAATTTGACTTTGCTTCTATCTTGCTGCCCAAACCATCAATCGGGAAAATGTCAACGTAAACACCAACATCTGCACCGTTAGGGTTGAAATTTTCTTCCTCAATTACAGTATTTAATGCGCATGCTTTTGCAAATAGATATGCATATCTTTTGTCGTTGATTGTTGAAACAATTCTAAAGCCGCATTCATTTTCATTGGCAATGCAGTAATTAAGAAATTTGTCATAATCGTCCCGAGGCATTGCAATGTCAATGTCATCATCCCATGGTATATATCCCTTATGACGAATGGCTCCTAGAAGTGTTCCACCACATAATGAATAACGAAAATTGTTTTTTCTACATACATAATCAATCTTCGTTAAATATCCAATTCGATTTGTTTCAGCTCGTTGCTTTTAATGATTCTCATGTGTCTTCCTTTCTTCATAATATCTTTCTGTGTTTAAAGGTAATACTTGACTACGCCCTTCACAGCATATCTCACAAACGCCCACGCACTTGTTACTACATTGAGTTTTTAGCGCCTTGCGGTATGTATTCCACCGTTCCTTTGCCGCATTGCTCTTCTTGTTTGATCTCGATCCAGTAACCTGACGGTAGTGCATCAGCACTTTCGGATCACCGTATGCAGTTGGGCAAACCCGGAGCAGTTCCATCCACAGGACATAATCCTCATGATAAAAGTCTGCATTGAAAGGATGCGCTTGCATCAGTTCTGTCTTGATAAAACTAGTGGAACAGCTAATAACGCTTGATGCCAGCATTTTATTAAAGTTCGTCTGCTGCGGAACGATAAAAGGCTTCTTAATGGGGTTGTTTTGTTCATCAATAAAGTCATAAGAGCAGTAGACAATATCTGCGCCATTTCCCG
>ENA-OQII01000158-OQII01000158.1-human-gut-metagenome-genome-assembly--contig:-NODE-158-length-12048-cov-2.543579_pt1 | contig 12048 bp, 12 predicted proteins | sample MGYA00242577_ERZ504742 | MGnify/ENA primary metagenome ERZ504742 (study PRJEB26092, sample SAMD00036443) | human gut metagenome | host: Homo sapiens | study: EMG produced TPA metagenomics assembly of...
AACAACAGATGCCCACCAGCTTATGGCGAAAACCATAGGTCGGTGGGCATCGTGTTCTTTATAGGGGCTTAATCTTCCAGTCTGCCGTGGTCACAGCCAAGCGACAGATAACGTTCCATCCTTCCACCCAGCACCATCTGTGCATACTCCAAGGGCTTATTGTACAGCAGCCAGTCCAGCTCTGCCCGCTGTGCCGGGGTGTTGCCGTACTCATCCTCGACGGCGATGCAGTCGATGGCAAGGGTGGTGTATGACGTTCGCAAACGTAGCAATGGCCAAACCCCTTTAGCATATAATATGATTGAGTGCTTTTAAATTTAAGCGCTTGAACTTACGTCCTTTTGTGGTATAATAAAGCTAGAGGATAGCGGCATTGACCAGCTATCGGTGGCGATGAAGCAGTGGACTGGTTCGGTATCAGCCGATTGTGGAGCCAGACCGTGGGTTGAGCGATAACCACAAGCCGAATAGATTCGATGAATCGAAAGAAAACGCTTAATAGGAGCCTTGCCTTTCGGCAGGGCTTCTATTTTTTTGAGGGAAGGTGAAAAGGTGCAGGACGAACAGCAAAATGTTTTGTATCAAGCAGCCGCTGTTTGGAAGGACCTGATGAATTATCGGTATATCCTCACATATGGTTGTCGAAATAAATCATATGAGATTAACCTGACGTTTTCAGCAGATGAATTTTCGCATCTTGCAGGATTTCAATACTTGAAAGATATTTCACTTCCGCGATATAATTCTCGGAAGATAGTAGACATGATTCTGTCTGGTAAAATTACTTATAAAGCTATACAAAAGGGTATGCAGTATCGTGAGATGGTCGAACCACGGCTTTTGGCACTGGTACGGCTAAAAGAAGTATTGGAACAAGACTTTGAACTATTCTCATACGTGCCAAATCTTTACCCATTCGTCACCAAAATTAAGGCGGATTATATAATTTCCAGTCAAAACGAACCAACAGCGTTCGTTTTTATTATCAAAGAATCCTCTGTGGGTGATGCTATGTGTGACTTCCTGTGTTGTTCTGCCTTTTGAGAAGGGTGACCGCGACTACCGCACAAACCAGCGTTCCCGCGCCTTGCTCAAGAAAGAGCGGGTACAGATTGAAACCTCTGACACGGTAGTGCTGTACGACCGCCTGCCAAAGAATCCCGAGTAACAAACAGTAGCTGCCTTTTCCGAAATAAATAGAGATGCCGGTAAAGAAAAAGGGCTATCTCATCGAACAAAATTCGTGCGATAGCCCTTTTTCTTGTGACTATTTTAAATATCGACTTACATTAGCTGACTTTAATTGATGAATCCATTTCAAACGGTGTCTTTGATTTCCCAGGACCAGAAAGATTGAGTTCGACCCTTTCAAAGGGATAGTTGTCTACATACTCTGTATTATATGGCGGTTTGTAATAGTAAATGAGAGCGGCCTCTTCCAATAAACGCTCGTCCTTCGGTGCGAGGGCATATGCATAATATAGAAGCTCCCCTTCTTTTAGTCCCATCCTTCCAATCTTTGTCCCGGTTATGTTCCACAATGCGGTCATGGATATTACTAGACTCACCGATGTAAAAGAGTTTACGTAGAGACACGATCTTATCTGATACTGGCTTTCCAGCATAGACCAGATAAACACCAGATTTTTTGGGAAGGTCATCCTTATCCAAATCCCTAAAATAGCCAACAAACATTAATGAAAGCTTTTTTGACATAAAATCAACCTCCTTTATGCCAATCGGATACCAACCTAAGCATGCACCCAAGTTGGTATAGAAAAACGTACCATCTGTATAAACAGAGAGGATACGGCAAACAAAGGGCTGAACAATGAAGAAACATGGCCCAGCACAAAAGTGTGCATCATAGATAGTGCACCTTTGAATGGCACGTTCTTTTCGATGGATTCCGATTGCGTGGAGGCTTTTTTTGTGATATAATATCACTGGTATGTCACTACCAAGCCGACAATCTTTGTGGAAGAGTCGGAGAAGAAGACGCCTTGCCGGGCGTCTTTTTTCATGCCCGAAAGATAGCACTCGGCTAGCTCGACTGCCATCTCTGAATGCTATTGTAGCGTCAAACTACGCTTTTGTCAAGGGCTTTTTGGAAATATTTCAAAAAATTCGATAATTATCCTCTCTAATATTGAAATTGTTTCTGCAATTGGGTTGGTTTAAGTCTTGAAAAGCCGGCTGAAATGTGAGATACTAAGATTTAAGGAGGGAACTGCAATGTTTACAAAGATAACACTGGAAAACTTCCGTTCGTTTGACCATATCGTATTTGACTTGACAGAAAAAGGAAACGTCCCAAAGCATCTTGCGGTACTCTACGGAGAAAACGGTGCGGGCAAGTCTAATCTAATGTCTGCTTTTGTTTTGCTACCGGAGTTGACTCGCACCATGGATGTACGTGATGCCTATGAAAGGCTTCTAACTCGAGATGCTATCTTTCAAGATGAAAAGATGGAAAAAGTGATGCGCGAGCAAATGCGACATAGTTTAAGGGATATGTCTGCCATCATAAAAGACTATCGAATGATTGACTGTGAAGATCCGATAGTTGCAGAGTATGAGTTCAACATTAACGGTAACAACGGCTGCTATCGGGTAGAATTTGGACAGGATGAAATTGTGCATGAGCGTTTAGAATATGTTCTTAATCGGCGCAGAGGACTTTATTTTGACTGTAGTTCTGATGGTATTCTGATTAATGATACAGTTATTCAAGGAACCAATGGGAAGGATTTTTTGGTAGACGTAAAGGAAACAGCAAAACGTTATTGGGGAAAGCATTCTCTTTTAGCAATTTTACTTATGAGATGAAAGATAAATCCAATGCATTTGGACGGGATAATGTAACAGAGAATTTCAATACTGTGCTAAGAGAATTTCGAGGTTTGTCTTGTGCTGTTTCGATGGGCAACAAAAGCTGGGAAGGACTAAGTTCTAAGCTGCAAGTTTTAAAGCGGCCACTGCAAGGTCATCTGTCTCTTCGAAGAGAGACAGAGTTAGATTATGCAAGCGATTTTTTTTACACAACTATTTACGAGTGTTGATCTTAGCGTTCGCAAGATATTTTATAAAAAAGAATTTCATGATGACGAAATCTACTATAAACTGATTGAGGAAAAATATATTGCAGGCAATTATCGTCGGATTGACTTTGAAAGAGAATCTGCCGGTAACTGTCAATTGTTGAATATATCGTGCTATTTGTTAACAGCCTGCATGGGAGGAGTAGTTATTTTGGATGAGGCAGAAGCCAACATTCACGATTTGCTGTTCCAGAAATTATTGGAAGAGATTCGGCCGATTCTCAAAGGTCAAGTGATTATGACAACGCATAATACAATGTTGATGGAAGCGAGTTTTGCACGAGAGGCAACCTATATTTTGAGTGTGGATCCTGATAATCCGTCAGATAAAAAAATACGATGCATATCGGATTACCGCAAGCGAACGTATGCGGCCAATAATATCCGGAATAAGTATCTCAACTGTGAATATGGCGGAGTGCCAGAGCTTCGACAAACAGAATTTCAAGAGTCGATAGAAAAAATCTGCAACGAGTGAAAATCACAGCTTGAATAGATTCCCGGAGTATAAGAAAACAATATAACCAAAGATGCCCACCAGCTTATGGCGAAAACCATAGGTCGGTGGGCATCGTGTTCTTTAGTGGGGGGCTTAATCTTCCAGTCTGCCATGCTCGCAGCCAAGGGAAAGATGATGCTCTATCTCACCACCCAGCACAAGCTGTGCATACTCCAAGGGCTTATTGTAGAGCAGCCAGTCCAGCTCTGCCCGCTGTGCCGGGGTGTTGCCGTACTCGTCCTCCACGGCGATGCAGTCGATGGCAAGAGTGGTGCCATCCTCGAACCGGGCTTCCACCCGGTTGGTGTCCATATTGAAGCGGCAGGAAAGCAGTTTGTTCATGGTGAACCTCATTTCTATATCAAACGGTGTCTGTTCGGATGTCCTAAACCCTGCCATAAAACCGGTGGTTGATTTGTCCATTGGGCTTTGTTTTGCCCGTCTGCACATTTTTGCACACTTTTTGCACACCTGAATAGCTGGATAACGGTTGCAAAGCATTACACTGTATGCAAATAATGCGGTGTGTGCAAAGGCGTGTTTTGCGATGATACGATAAAAATAATGCTTCTTCGAACTTTTGAAATTTGACGAATGATGCACCTTGGATTCTTTTAATCAGAGGGCCAGGGATTCGAGTTCCCTCGAGCGCACCAAAATCCCACGAGGAATCGCAAGATTCCTCGTGGGATTTTCTTTTTATACGCCATTTGCACGGTCTCTGCACGGTTTTTGCACGATCCGCATTTTTCATGTCAGATGGAGTAAGTCCGTGAATTACTCTGCAATTCGTGCTGTTTTTTGCAATTCAGGTCAGCAAAGCCAAGCGGAGCTGTGCTTTTACAGCAGGGTCCGCGTCTTTCAAAAGCTCCAGCAGAGCCGACATGGAGATGGTCGGTTCTGCTTCAACCGGGGCAGCCTGCACAAGTGTTGCTCCCGGCTTGTAGAAGTCCTCCTCGAACTTTTTACCCAGCTTTTTACGGGAATCCTGCTGGATGTGTGCATAGGTGTTGACCAGCAGATTGGCACTGGCGTGGCCTGTTGTGCCCTGTACCGCTTTCACATCGCCGCCGGAGATCATCAGTTGATAGGTGGCACTGGAATGCCGCAGACCGTGAAACACAATGCGGGTGAACTCCGTGTGCTCGTCCTGCCACTTGATGAACTTCTTGCGGATGAGGATCGGTTCTACCGCCAGACCGTTGGGCAGACGCAGGAGCATCCCGCTGTTGCGATAGCGTTCCGGCTCAACGGCTTCGTCCATTTCCAAACGCTTTAGCCAGTGTTTCAGTTCCTCTTTCAGCACGGCTGTCATGAAGATGGTTCGGTTGGAAGATGCTGTTTTGGTCTTTTTGAGCACCAGCGTTGTGGTGCTGCCCTCGCGCTTATCTTCAAATTCCTGCAAGATGCAGTCCTTGCCCGTTTTTGCCAGCGATATCTTTTGGACACGCTGCATACACTTGTTGATGCGGAACGTGCCTGTGCCGTCTGCTCCCTCAAAATCAAGATCTTCCGGGGTCAGACCAGCGACTTCGCCCTCACGCAGTGCGCCCACCAGCGTCAGATGGACAGCCAGATGCAGGATGGGGTCCTCCATGCTGGCAAGTGCGGCCCACATCTCGTCCGCATCCCAGATGGCACGCTCCTGAATCGACTTTTTAGGGCTGTCTACCGGAACGGGGCTTTTGACGAGGATGCCCCACTCCACCGCATACTGGAACGCTGTCCGCAGCAGGCGGTGTACCTCGTGGATGGTCGTGCCGGAGAGAAACCGCTGCTGTTGTTTTTCCGAAAGCACCTGTTTTTTGCCCTCATAATACTGGCCGCAGGGCGTTTTGCTGAGGGTAGAATACAGGTCTTCCAGATGGTAAGGCTTGAGCTTTTGCATCTGCATATCGCCGATATACGGAATAATGAGGTTCTGGACGGTTCCCAGATTGGATTGATAGGTCTGCGGTGCCCACTTGTGCTTGTTGCATTGCTTGGGAAGCCACTCCATCAAAAACTCCTTGACGGTGGTGGTGGACGGAATCAGAAACGTTCCGTTTGCCAGTTCATGTTCGATTTGTTTTTTGCGATTTGTTGCCTCCTCTTTCGTGGAAAAACTTTCCCATTTGTTGCAGTTTTTACCCTGCTCATCTTGGTAAGTATAGCGGACGCCATAGGAGCTGCCGCGTTTCGTAATATATGCCATACGTTATCTCCTTTTTCAAGCTGCCCGGAGCCACGCATCGAAACTGTCTTTCGGGATGCGGATGCTTCCGCCGACCCGAAGAACACGAAATTCGGTAGTGCTGCACAGATTGTAGGCAGAGCGCAGGCTGATGGACAGCATCTGCGCAATTTCCTCCACCGTGTACACCAGTGTTGTGGCTTTCAGGCTGTCAGTCGGAGACTTGACGGCATTGGTTTGAGTGACCACTTCCATTGTATCGTTATTCGGAATGGTCTGCAAGATATTTTTCGTATAATCCAAAGATTTCACAGTTTTGGTCGCAACAGGCCGAGATTTGTTCATAGGCAAACCTCCATGTTTATTTTTGATGTAAGTTCAAAATTGCCTGCTCACTCTGCTCATCCTGCACCTTTTGCGCACTGTGAGCAGGCTGAGCAGGGCTTTTTCAAGTTGATTCTTATTTTTTAATCCCACGGACTGGGAACATCAACGGGTAAAAACAGGTCAACGTCTACATTGTGAAAGCCCCGGTTTGTGCCGATGCACTTATCATCGTAGACGATGCCCAGACTTTTCTGGTTGTCTTTCAGATGGTGGATAAAGGTTGATGCTGCCAGCGGCTTTTCCAGGTTATCCAGACACCAGCGTTCATAGACTTTATAGAAATCCGTAGATTTGCACTTGGCACCCTGCCGAATTTCAAAATAGCCCTCGGATTTGAGAAAGCCCAGGATATTGTTGCCCTGCTCCATTGCTTCTTTCAGATTCGCGGCGGTGCGTTCGCTGATGGTAAACTGATAGTTGTTCCGAATCAGCCGATGCAGCCCCTCCAATGCCCAAAGCAGGATACCCTCTTTTTCACCCCGCATCTTGTCAATGAGGAAAGGATCATCCACCCGGCCAACAGGTTTTTCCTTAGTGGTGAGCAACAGCTGGCGGCGATAGAAACCGTTGGACTTGTCATAGAGTGCGTGTAAGCTGCCATTCCCGAAGCAGGCAAACCGCACATACAGCGTACCCTGCACACTCTGCTGACCCTTGCGCTCAATGTCGATTTTATCTTCCAGTGTAACAAGGGTCTTGATGTTGTTGGTCTGCGGCAGGGCCTCAGTTTTCATGTCATCGTCCACCAAAAGCAGCTTGTACTCCAAGTCTGCACGGGCAAAACGATTGGTTTCCACTTTTTGCAGACTGCCTGTGTACATACTGCTGCCGAACAATTCTCGCAGGATCAGCCCGATTCTGGATTTTCCCTCACCGCCCTTGCCGACCATCAGCAGCATTTTCTGCGCTTTGGTAACAGGCAGCAGGCAATAGCCAATGTATTCTTGTAAGGCCGGAATATCTTCTTCGTATAGCAGTTCGTTCAAGAATTGCAGCCAGCGTGTCGGTGCTGGTGCTTCTGGCACATAGGCGATGGGCAGTCGGTTCATGCAGTATTCTTTTTCAGGGGTAAAGTGACCGTCCACAAAGTATGTGCCGTTTCGGACATGGATGCGGTCTGTTTGAATCTCCGGTGGTTCGGATGCACAGGCCAGCTTGATGGCCTGCATGATATGTTCAATACGTCGTGCTATGCTGGTGGTAGCGTAATAGCGGACTTGCTCATAGATTTCCTTTTTCAATGGGGCTTCATCCTCGATCATGCCATCCACCGTGAACAATCTGCCTTGAAAGCAGCGCATGGGGTGCAGGCTCAAAAAGTAGTCTGCAAACAGCGGTTCGATGATTTTTCCGTTGTCACCCACCCAGTTCCGAGCAGGTGTGTTATGCTGCTTCTTCGGTTTCTTTGCATCGTTCGATTGCTTCTCCAAGGGCGGTCACTTCCTTTCCGTTCAATAGTTGTTGCTTTTCATTTGGACTTCCCCGCAAAAGAATATCCAGCAGATATTGCACACGGTCTGCATAGTGTAGACTTGCTACAAAACAAGGATGCAGGGATACTTCTGGATTTTTGGGTGCATAGGCCATGCGCCAATTTACTAGCAGAGAACGATAGCTGCACAAGATTTTGTAAAGTTGTTCTTTCGGGCTTAGTGGCTTTTCCACGGGTTTGCAGAGGAATCGTGGAGAATTGCCTGTTGCAGAAAGCCCAAAATCTGTAGCCAGCTTTTCAGCCGCTTGTAGCAGGGACAGTTGAAACAGTTTTGCGGTGAAGTCTATCACATCACCATCCGCTCCACAGCCAAAGCAGTGAAACCGAGAGTCCACTTTCATGCTGGGATTACGGTCTGCATGGAATGGACAGCAAATCATGCTGCTGCGGTTTGGACGAAAACCATAGGCTTCTGCGGCTTGTCGGGCGGTAATATTCAGCTTTACGACTTCAAATAAATTGTTGTTCTTGAAGATTTTCCTCCTTTACAGTTCCATGCCATGACTGCGCTTCTTCGGTTTGGTGCATGTCTGCTCACGCTGATTGATTTCTTCCTGCCTCTGATGCAGCTTTTGTAGAACAGACGGACGAGTATTTTCTTTGATTTGCTCGATGGCAGGTTTTTTGATTTCCGGCTTTATAAGGACAGTTGTCAATCTTGCGGTAATCCTGTTTACTGCTGCAATAATATTTTTTCGCAGCGTTGTGATTTGATATGTGGTGTAGTCCAATGTTTCCTTGCTTGCCGTTCGCCCCGGCTCTTTCAGCCAGTCCAAATATATATCGACCTGTTCTGTGCTTGCTTTCAAAGCATCGTTCACAGCGTTTTCTGAAACAACAGCCACAGCTTTGTCGTAGGCAACCGCAGAAATCTCATCCAACAAGTTCTCGGTATCTTCAATCTTCTGAGAAAGTTCACTTAACTGTTTTTCCTGCTTTTGAATTTTTTTATCGTTGCTCAGAAGTGTTAGGGACTGATAGGTTGTACGGCGAACCTGCTGATGCTGTGCTTTCTCATTCTCTTGTTTCAAATTTTCAAGCTGAGCGGTCTGTTTCTGTACGGCTTTTTCCTGTTGAGCAAGTTGTTCTTTTTGCTTTGCCATGATATAGTCCCGCTTTTCCAGATAAGCCCGTCCGCCGTATTCCGGCACTTCGTCCAGTTCCAAGCCGTGGCGTTTGGCAATCTCGAATAGCATCGTGCGGCAGGCTGCATCAAATGTGATCTTACGATTGTTGTAGCGACCAAGGGGCTTGTCTGGTTTTGGCAGTTCAAAACCCAGTGCTTCCAATGCCTTTTCCTGCTGCGGAGCAATCTCTCCATACTTATTTTCACAGTCAAACACATGGCGTTCGTGGATGTGCGGCGTACCTTCATCCAGATGCAAGGCCCAATCCAGAATGTGAACGTGTTTGCCGAAACGCTCATGGAACTCATCCATAAATTCTGTGGCGATTTGAAAAAGCTCTTTGGGCGAAGCGTGGCTCTCCAGCGTTCCAAGCTGATAGATGCTTTCTTCGGGGCAGGTTTTCTTGCTGGTAAGCAAATCTTCGGGAGAACGGTTTCGTTCCGTGTGCCGGATTTTGGCGTTGCGCTCATTCTGCTTTTCGGTGAAGTTGGTGTAATGCAGTTTGTAGTAGAGCTTTTCAACTTCTTCAAAAGTGTCAGCCAGACTTTCCTCACTCTTAGGGCTGCAGAGCAGAGCGGATGCCGTTGTAGCAATCCCAATAGATGTTTTGCTGGACACGTTCCGGGTCGATATGCTCGCTGTTGGCAATTTCAAAACTGCGGTCATTGTGCTTTGGGTTATAAGTGCCGTGCTTTCCGGCGCGGCCATTGTGTCGGGTCAGTTTCAGCGACCATCTCTCCTTTCTGGGGTCACGCAGAGAGCGCCGTGCGCGGGGTAGGGGCAACGCGGTGCAGCGAAGCTGCAAATCTGCCGCCTGCTATGCGCCAGATAATACCCAGTAGGATATGACGCACAGCATCACATCCACTGGGCAAGGCTGCCGCCCTTGACCCGCGCAAAGAGCCGGTCTCGCCTGTCGGCTCGGTCGGTGCTTCAAAAGGCCAGTGGCCTTTTGAGGTCGCCGCAGGCGACCCGCACCTCTCTGCACTCTTGCGCCGAACAACCTGACAGACAAAACTTTGCGAAGTCCTCTCTGCCAGCTTGCCCGGTTCTTCTTCGGTGTCGGTCTGCCCGCAAGCTGTTCCTGCCCGATTTCCTCCGGCGTATGGCTTCTTCTTGGTGCGCTCTTGTCGTGGCGGCGCTTCTCCGAAAAAGCATAGTGGCTTGCAGCCGATCATGTTGTTGTCAAGGTACAATGTTGTTTTGTAAGAAGTTGTGGACTTTCCAAAATGCAAAGGGGTTCGTTTCTGAAAGTAGTCCCTACACCCTATACAAACTTAAAGGGGCGTTTTTAAACCGGGTCTTGCGAAAGTTCAAAGAAAATTCACTATTCTAACGTGTCCCTATACCTATAGCATTCTAAAATGGGTGTTTGGCAACCTAATTTCAAATTTCGCTTGGAAAACTTCTTACACCAATATGTAATCTATAGGGCTATTTTAGAAATACAGTTTTGAAAATTTTGTTGAATTGACTAATTTTAGAATATAGATTTTGTTCATTTTCCACTTATAGAACCAGAGAAAAGCTGTTTTACAAAAGATTTTGAAAGCCCCTACACTAATAGGAATCCGCAGAGCTGTTTTGGAATACAGTTTTGGAAATTTCACAAAATTTGGAGCAAAAGGAAAACGGCAAAGTTCGCAATGAAACTTTGCCGCTCTTGGGTGAGACTGTATTATTGTATTAACTGATACTGAAAAAATTCGAAGAGTTCTTTATTACTGTGATAGTAATCGGAAGCTGCACGCGTAATTTTCCGCAAAGGCTATAAAGGTCCACCTTCATTCCACAATCCGAACGAGCACCATCGTAGTTTAACGCGAACTCAGATGAAGTTATGTGTTCATCCTTGTTAATCACGAGAATAAAGTAATCCATCATGCAACGCTTTTCTGTGATTCTGTTATTGTCGATATTGGGAGTTCCTTGATATATCCAAAACAATATTGATTTCTCGGCGTTCGCTGGGGTACAAGTCGCGCAGGATGGCGGATAGCTTTGCACGACTTTCCAAGCACTGTGGATATTTTATTAGGATAATATTTAAATTCATAGATTTTTTAGTCTGCTTTATTAATCCGCTGCCAATTCCTTAGTCAGAAAATTTGGAATTTCATCCATTTCTATTGGAATATAAGAATGAAAAATCAAATCTTCAATTGTAATCTGTCCCCAATTGGGTCGTCCATCAATCTCTTTAGCCAGCGCATGTAATTTTTTGCTTTGGAGAATTTCAGACGATATACTTTTTGATATAAAGTAATTGGAACTGTATGCAAAGATAAGATAGTTGATATATTGTAGTTTCTTTTCATACGAAAGAATGTTAAATTGATTTTGAAGCTGTCTGTATACCGCATCTTTACTATGGTAAAAAAGCAATATGACACTCGTGCTTTTCAAAGGAAGAACAAGCAAATGCAAAATCTGCAACTTATCAGAGTGAATTTCTGCTAAATCGTTTATTTCGTTATTCCAAAGATCATGTGACGGAGATAATAAACATTGCGCCGCTAAGGGAACTCTATATGGAAGCACCTCATAAAAAATAATACGAAAAGGGTTCTCTGATGGAGATTGAAGAATGCTTTTATAGAAACTAAAGTTCATCTTCAAACTTCTTTATTGCATTGTTGACACTTTTTTCAATATAACCATAATCGGCCTTAAACTCAATTTCTTTGATGATTTCCGAGTAGAATGCTTTCTCTTCTATCTTTTCATCTAAGGTGTATAAAACATTTTTTATACAAATTTCAGCCAAAATCTTGTCAGTTAGATGTTTCTGAAGATTACGCTCATTTTCATAATCCTGAAAAAAAACGTCCATCACATTCACGGCAAATTCTTTGAAAAATGCCAGAGTTCATTACTCCTTTTTCAACATCAAGCGATTCGATATCCATAAGATGACGGATGAAATACCATTCCACTTTCAGCGATTATATTTGAGCGAAAATTGTGGAACTGAATGTGATTTGCAAAATCCATCTGTTTTCTTTCCACATAATAAGCATCGTGATCCCCCTTGCCTTTTTCTTAACTCTATTGTAAAAACGGCTCAATATGATTTTAGATTCAATATTGTAGTCATCCAGTCCCATATATCCTCCTGAATAATGATCTCTGTTATCTTGGCCGATGTTTCCTAAGTTTAGGAAAGCCTCCATAATGAAATCTTAATTGTTCAATTTTGAGCCTTAGGCATAAATCCTGTAAAACAACAGACAATTGAGAGCAATCATCAAATATTTAGGATATAATAC
>ENA-OQII01000161-OQII01000161.1-human-gut-metagenome-genome-assembly--contig:-NODE-161-length-12002-cov-2.732379_pt1 | contig 12002 bp, 17 predicted proteins | sample MGYA00242577_ERZ504742 | MGnify/ENA primary metagenome ERZ504742 (study PRJEB26092, sample SAMD00036443) | human gut metagenome | host: Homo sapiens | study: EMG produced TPA metagenomics assembly of...
TTTTCGGCATGGTGCTCGGCACGTTTCTTCTCGCGGGTCATCTTGCCGGGCTTACGAGTTTTGGCATTCCCTATCTGATGCCGTTCGTCGGGAAAGGACTTGCGGGCTACCATGCGCCGAAGGATTCCGTATGGCGGCCGCCGCTGCATCAGATGCGGGAGCGGCCGGTCTTTACAAAGCGCAATCAGAGAGTGCGGCTGCGGAAAAACAGAAAAGCTGCGGAGCCGGAAGAAAAACAGGAAAGGGGAGAGTGACGCATGTTTTCGGAAAATGACAGAATTTCACAGCGCCAGATGGAACGCCAGATCGTGCTCGTTCTGCTCTGCCCGGCGTTCTGGCAGCTCGCGGCGTACGGCGCATCGGACGGCCTGCCCGGTATGGCAGGGATTTTCGTGGATATGGGCTGCTGGCGGTGTGGTGCATTTATCTCGTGCGCCTTGGCGGGCTTTACTGCCGCCTGGAAAGCGTGATGGGAAAAGCTGGGAAACTCCTTCTGGCAGTGATGTATCTGTGTTATCTGCTTTTTCCTCGGCGGAACACTGCTTCGCAGAATGGCAGAGCTTGCCGCCGCGTATCTGACAGCGGGTGTACCGCAGGAGCTCTGCGGACTGTTTCTGCTCGCGGCGGCCGGGTTTGGTGTCGGCAGTGAAGTACAGAAAAGAGGACGGCGTGGCGGAAGCACTCTATCCGTGGATTGGTGGGCGGGATTTTGATTCTGCTTCTGCTGACGGTTCCGCAGATGCTATTTTCCTCGTTTGAGGATGCCTGGAAGACAGCAAAGTCTGTTGAAATTGTGGATAACGGAATACTTTTTGGGTGGAATGTGTGGAGAACACTGGAAAATGGAACACCGATTGCGCTGCTGCCGTTTTTACTGGGGCATGTGCAGAAAGAGCACAGGAGTGTCATTCTTCCGGTGACGCAGAGTATCTGGAAAACGGGGCTTCTTGTAATTGCAGGAAGCATGGCGCTGCTCGGCGTTTTCGGCCGGCGCGGCACGGCTGCGGCGCAGGACCCGCTCTTACTGTTAATGGCAGGAACGAGCCTGCCAGGTGGATTTCTGGAGCGGTTTGATATTCTGTGGATGGCATTTCTTTTGATGGGACTGCTGTTCACACTGGGAAGTCTGCTGTTTTACGTATCGCTGATCGGAGAGAAGACGGGACTGTGGAAACCGCAGAATCTCTATGTACAGATCGGTACAGTGCTTTTTATATGGCTGCTGTCATGCGCGGAAAGCGGCTGGTCGGTCCGATACGGTTACTTTCCGTTTTTCCTTGCCATCACGGTGCTGCTCGGCTTCTGCCAGAAGCATATGAAAAAACTGCGGCTTGTGTGTCTGGCGCTGGGCAGTATGATTTTCCTGTCATCCTGCGGGGCAGTAGAGCCGGAAAAGCGGCTGTATCCACTGGCGGTTGCCTTTGATTATATGTCGGAAGAGGCGACTGCGCCGGAAAACAGTGAAACTGGGGAAGAAACCGGGACGGCGGTCAGTGAGAGCGGCGGAGAAAAGGAGACGGCTGGCGGTAAATGGCGCGTCTGGTATGCGCCTGCGAATCTTGCGGTGGTGACCGGCCAGGGAAAGGATGAGCAGGAGGAGGGAACCGACGAGGACCCCGCATCGCTGTTCTTTGAAGCGGAGACGTTTGAGGAGATTGCGCAGCAATATGACAGCACAGAGGAATATGATCTCGACACCGGACACGTCCAGGCGATTGTATTTTCCGATGCACTGCTCAGTGACCGGGGACGGATGGAAGAACTGTTGAAGTACCTGGAACAGGACCGTGCGCTTGGGCACAGTGCCTATCTGTTTCACGCAGAAAAACCAGAAGATATCATGGAGCAGAACGGAAAACAGGTGGAGTCCGTCGGTGAGTACCTGTGCGGAATTTATGACAACCGGGTGAAAAGAAAAGAGGCGGTGACACTGGCGGACTTGTGCTATGCGTTGGAAAACGAAAGGAGCATTCCGTGGATTCCGAAAGCGCCGTAAAAGGTTTAAAGTGTATGGAATATCGGAGCGGGTAGTGAGTGTCTGTGTATAAAAGTTTTGAAATCCGGCAAAACTGGAAAAAACAGGAGGCAGCATATGAATGAGAAAAAAGTACAGAGCCGGAAACGGAATCAAAATCAGACACAGAAGAAATCCAGGGACAGGCAGGCGCAGCCCCGAAATACATTTGGGAACCAGCATAGAAGTCAATTCCAGGCGGCATTTCAAATTTTCTGCCGCCGCTGGCTCCCCGTCTGCATTGCGGCGCTGATCCTTTCCGGAACCGCCAATCTTCTCCGCGAGTCCCGTCTGCAGCAGGAAGTCGCTGCAAAGATCGTGCGCTTTCACGTAAGAGCCAACAGCGACTGCGCCTCCGACCAGCAGATCAAGCTTCAGGTACGCGATGCCGTTGCCGAAGAACTGCAGACGATCCTGCACGGAGCCGAAACAAAAGCAGAAACCGAAGAAATCCTGCGTGAAAACGAGCCCTCCATCCGTGCCGCCGCCCTTCAGACGCTGCGCGCAGGAGGCAGTACTGACGATATCACCGTAACGTACGGAAAAGCCAGTTTTGAGGAAAAAGAAACGGGCAATTATATTCTCCCCGCCGGAACGTACGACGCTCTTCAGATCAACATCGGCAGAGCCAAAGGGCATAACTGGTGGTGCATGCTGTATCCGTCCATCTGCTTTTCGGATGCCCTGCGCCCCGTAAACGAGGACGGCGAAAGTGCAGAAAAAGTCGAAAAAAGCCGGATTCCGCTGCAGAATCTGTTGAGTGACGCCGCCTACCGCGAAATCCTGAAAAGTGACCGGATTTCGTTCCGGTTTTTCTGGCGTTAAGCGGATTTTTCGAAAGACTTTCAAGAGAAATGATTGCAATATTCCTCCATTCGGGTTAAAATAATGTATCAGCAACCTATTTTAACCAGGGTCGTGAAATGAAAAAAGAAATGTAAAAATTCAGATATATTAAATATAGAAATGAACCCCATTCGGCATGACAAAAAAGTAATGCCGGATGAAAAATGGAGGAAAGTATGAAAGCAGACAGACAGGCGCCGATCGGCGTCTTTGATTCCGGTGTCGGCGGACTGACCGTAGTGCGTGAGATTATGCGAAACCTGCCCGACGAACGAATCGTATATTTTGGAGATACTGCGCGTGTGCCGTACGGTTCCAAATCGAAGAACACCGTCATCCGTTATTCCCGTCAGATCGTACACTTTCTGGAAACCCAGCAGGTCAAGGCAATCGTCATCGCCTGCAACACCGCAAGTGCGCTGGCACTCGATACGATCGAAAAAGAGATTGATCTCCCGATCATCGGCGTGGTAAAACCGGGTGCACAGATGGCCGTCGAGACGACGCAGAACAAGCGCGTCGGCGTCATCGCAACCGAGAGCACTATTCAGAGCGGCCTCTACCAGCAGCTCATTACCGAGGCAGATCCGGCGATCACCGTTTACGGAAAACCGTGTCCGCTGTTTGTGCCGCTCGTGGAAGAGGGCTGGACAAAAGATCCGATCACCGAGGAAGTGGCGCGCCGCTATCTGGCAGAGATTCTGGATAAAGACATCGACACGCTGATTATGGGATGCACCCACTATCCGCTGCTGCGTTCTCTGCTGCGGAAAGTAGTCGGAGAAAAAGTAACACTCGTCAACCCGGCATACGAAACCTCACAGGCACTGCGCAGACTGCTGCGGGAGCTGGATCTGGAGAATCCGGGAAACGATGAGCTGGGCCGTCAGAAATACCAGTTCTTCGCAAGCGACGGCGTGGAGCGGTTCAATGCCTTCGCACATTCCGTTCTGCCGGAGCAGATCAGCGATACGAAACAGGTACAGATTGAAAACTATTAAAAACGACATACAGAAAAGAGAGAGGAACACCAGAAAAGGATGGAAAAAGACGTACTCATCAGCATCCGCGGACTGCAGTATCTGATGGATGAGGAATCCGGCGAACAAGAACCGGTGGAGGTTATGACGACGGGTTCGTACTACAAGAAAAACGGCCATCACTTTCTGATCTACGACGAGGCAACCGAAGGCTTTGATATGATGACGCACAACATGATCAAATTTACGGAAAACGCCCTCGAGGTGCGCAAGCGCGGCCTCATTGATGTCCATATGATTTTTGAGGAGGATAAAAAGAACATTTCGTTTTATCATACGCCATATGGCATGATCAACATGGGAGTTGCGGCGACGAAGGTCAGAATGAAAGAGACGCCGGATCAGATTTTACTGAAGGCAGAATACGCGCTCGACATCAACGACAGCTACGTGGGGGACTGCGTAATCGATATCGAGGTAAGACCGCGGGAAGGCGGAAAACTGAATTTATAAAAAAATACCCGGGAAGAATGAAAATCATTCAACTCGGGTATTTTCGCGAGCAACGAGCCAAAGTCCGTGCTTGCACGAGACCTTGGCGACTGCCGCGAAAGCAAAAAGAAACACGCAAAGCGTGTTTCTTTTTGCTTCAGATGAAATTTTATTTTTCCTCGCCGCGTGCCTTGCGGAGCATTTTCTGCCAGAAGCCGTTTTTCTTTGCCGGCTGCTCTAAAGAACCGCGGATGCCGCGAACTCCGGTGATATAGATACCGCTTACGGTAGCCTTGACTTCTTTTTTTACCGGGATCTGATCGAAGATAGCAGCGTCGCAGATCAGGGTCATGATTCTCGGACCGACTTTTGCTTTGACGATCGGCAGTTTTGCGCGACGCATCATTTTCGGTGTCTGGTCAATGACCATCTGTGGGAGTCCGGAATCTTTCATGCGAAGCTTTTTCTTATCTATGATCAACATGGAGACCGTCTGCTTCATGGCCTCCATTTGTTCCTGCTGTGCGGCCTGTTTTGTCTGTGCTTTTTTACCGAAGTAATACAGCAGACCAAGGATGACAGCGATGACAGCTAATACGATTAATACGATAATCCAGGGTTTCATCCCTCTATTCCTCCTCTGCAAAAAATAATGTGGGCATCGGAACATACAATGCCAGTCTATGAACATTCTAACATTGATTTCGGCAAAACGCAAACACATTTTAGCGCAATCCAGGCGATTTTACGGTTGAAAATCATAAGAATTTCTAAAATCGGAGCCCCAGCCTTTTTTTATCAGACAAGTATGGTAAAATGAGATTTACAACGCGCCGGGAACGGCGTAGTATGGAGGAAAATTCAAGAATGAAAAGAAAAGCAGCAGTCATGCTTCTGCTCATGACACTGGGAGCAGCCAGTGTGAGCGGATGTGGAAAAAACAATACAACAAGCAGCAGTTCCGTATCAAGCGCAAGCAGCACAAGCGCTTCCTCAGCATCCGATGCGTCGAGCGCAGGCAGCACATCGTCCGACAGCACAGCTTCTGAGGAATATGCTTCCCCGAGTGATGTAGACGGGATTCCGGTTGTCGATGAGGAAGTTGATCCGGCAGAGTGTGTAACGCTTGGAGATTACAAAAAGCTCACACTGGAAAAGAAAGTAGAGCAGGTAACGGATGATGACGTACAGACGGCCATTATGGCAGAGACAGCTGTCACCATGGACGATCCGGATGCCACCGTACAAAAAGGCGACACCGCCGATATTGCCTATGTTGGCAAAGTTGACGGCAAGGAGTTTGACGGCGGAAGCAGCGATTCCTACAATCTGGTGATCGGATCCGGTACCTTCATCGATGGATTTGAGGATGGTGTCATTGGAATGAAAACAGGGGAGACAAAGGATCTGAACCTGAAATTCCCTGACAGCTATCAGAGTACCGATCTGGCAGGAAAAGATGTTGTGTTTACCGTTACGGTAAATGCGTTTACCCGCCCGGCAGAAAACATTGACGGATGGGAGCTCGATGATGCATGGGTAGCAAAAAATACAGATTACAGTACTGTGGAGGAATACCGTGCCGGAAAACGCGCAGAGCTGGAGGCTGCAAATGAGACGACAGCGGAAAATAATCTGCAGAATGACGCGATGCAGCAGATGGCAGACGGCTGTACGTTTCACAAAATTCCGAAATCCTATATCACCCTTGGCGAAGAGGATTACGATAAACGGTATACCACTTATCTTCAGAATTACGGCATTTCCCTGGACGACTATCTGGAGCAGTATGCGGACAGAGCAACCTACAATCAGGAGAAAGCAACGTATGCAGGAACGATGGCAAAAAGTGCCCTTCTTCTGGATGCCGTAAAAGAGGCAGAAGGCTGGACTACAGATGACCAGGATTACCAGCAGATCTTAAACGACGAGGCAGCCAATGCCAATATGTCGCAGGAAGATTTCCTGAAAGCAGCCAATGACTATTACGGGGAAGATACGGTAGTGCGCAACATCATGATGGAGCGCATGATCAATATGGTTCTCGACAATGCAACAGTCAATACCGTGACTGTGGATGCAGACGGAAATACAGTAAAATAAAAAGAAAAATCACCCCGGAAAACAGGATGAAAACTTCTGTTTTCCGGGGTGATTTAACCGAATCAAGTAAGTCCCCTGCTTCCATTGCGAATATCTGCTTGACAATGAACTAAAAAAACTTGTACAAAACTATTGACAAATAAAGTTGTCAATAGTAGAGTAGTAGATGACAAGAAAAGTTGTCAAATAGAGAGCTCATCTAAAAACAAAGTGAAAGGAGATACTGCGATGCCGCTGTACAATCAGTTAAAAGAGTACCGTTCGAAGCTTGGCATCAACCAAACCGACCTTGGAAAAATGGCGGGAGTATCGAGACAGACCATCAGCCTGATTGAGCGGGGAGACTATTCACCGTCGGTGACACTGGCATTAAAACTTGCAAAAATCTGTGAAGTAAAAGTAGAAGATATTTTTCAATATGAGGAGGATGAACCATGAAAGAAAAACAGGGGAACAAACCAAATTCCTACGGAAAGCTGACGAAGCGGATGCTGATTTATCTGGGAATCGGCGGAGTCTGCGGTTTTTTTGTCGGAATTTTTATGACGTTCGGTGTGAAAAATGGCATGAGTGATCTGAGCGATCTGGTCCGCCCGCTGGCACTGCCGATCATTGCGGTAATTTTCGTTGTAAGCATTGTCCTGATGGAATTTTACAGCCGGAAATTAAAGGATACGATGAAGCATCTCGAAGAAGCAGAGGATGAACAGTACGAAGTCTTAAGCTATGAAGAAGAGAAATACGGCGCGATGCTGATGAGCTGCAATGTGATTTCGCAGGTCTGCGATATCATCGTGCTGACATTTACCTTTTCCCGTTCCTGGCTGGAAGAAGCATCGGGAAAAGAGCTCGCCGGATTCCTGGCAACCTGTGCTCTGTTTTGTATCAACTTCTTTCTCTATGGCTATTATCAGATGCGTTATGTAAAAATGGTTCAGGCAGCTCACCCGGAGAAGAGAGGCGATATGAACTCAAAAAACTTCCAGAAAGACTGGATGGCAAGTTGCGATGAGGCAGAAAAAGAGATGGTATATCAGAGTGCCTATAGGCCTATATGGCGCTGGGAAAGATGATTCAGATCCTGCTGTGTGCGACGATGATCCTGCATCTGGTGTTCCATACCGGTATTCTCGCAGTCATTGTCGTGGGCGTCATTTATCTGACGATGACACTCACATATCATCGTTCCTGTGTAAGTCTGCAGAAAGCAAAAACTGAATCTGTAATCCTGTAAAATACAAAAAACTGCGTGGAATGCATTTCAGAATCGTGCATTCCGCGCAGTTTTGCGTTTGGTATGAAAAATGTACAGCTGATCGGAGCCGTGATGTCTTTGAATCATACTTTTTGCGATATCCTTCATGACAAACAGATACGAAACACCGGTAAAGACAGCTGCCGTCACCCAGGCTGCCGGGTCACAGAAGCAGGCGAGCGGATAGCTGATGACTTTTATGGCAATCACAGCTACAATAAGGCGCGCAAAGAGTTCAGAAACACCGCCCATCATAGGCAGAAAGCCGTAGCCGCAACCCTGCATTGCATTTCGGAAAATAAAGATGGTGCAGAGCGGTACATAAAAAAGAGCACACATATAGGAATAAGTCTTTGCCCATGGCATCATGGCGGCCATATCGACATCACCCGAGAAGAAGAGGGAAAGACATGGCTTCAGAAGAAGGAAGACGAGAGCAGCGGCTGCGATCGAATACGTGATGGAAGTCAGAAGTGCAGCGCGAACTCCCTTTTTAATCCGTGGAATATCGCCCTTTCCGAAATTTTGCCCGCTGTAGGTTGCCATCGTCTGTCCCATTGCGGAAAAGCCCTGTGTGACCAGATTCTGCAGCTTACAGGCCGCCGTAAAAGCGGCAACCGCCTCCGAGCCGAACAGGTTAATGGCAGCCTGCATAATCATTGTACCGGATGCGGTGATGGCAAACTGGAGTGCCATCGGAATGCCCATCGAGAGCTGATGGCGGGAATCTGCCGCATGAAGCTTCCAGTGGTGTTTTTCCGGCCACATATCCGGCATGGAGCGATAAATATAAAAAAGACAGAGCACAGCAGAAATTCCCTGAGAGAAAACGGTTGCATATCCGGCTCCCGCAACGCCCATTTTAAAACGAATGATGAGAAGCAGATCCAGAAGAACATTTAATACAGCCGAAAAAATCAGGAACATCAGCGGAGTCTGGCTGTTTCCTACTGCACGCAGATAGGAGGAAAGCAGATTGTAAAAAATCGTAGCGATCAGGCCACCGCAGATAATCATAATATAGGAATAAGCGTCCTGAAAAATATTTTCCGGTGTGTTCATGAGATGCAGCAGCGGCCGCATGGAGATCATGCTGAAGAACGTCAGGACAACCGTGAAAAGGAGAGCCAGTAGAATGCCGTTTGCCACACTTCGCTTTACTCCGCGCGTATCCTTTGCACCGAACCGTTGCGATGTCAGAACCGTAAAGCCTGCTGTGATGCCCTGCGCAAATCCAAGCACCAGGAACATAATCGTTCCCGTAGAACCAACTGCAGCCAGTGCATCCGCTCCGACATATCGGCCAACGATAATCGTGTCTGCCATGTTGTAGAGCTGCTGGAAAATGTTTCCGATAATCAGCGGCAGCGTAAACTGCAGAATGACCGGAAGCGGACTTCCCTTTGTCATGTCTTTTTCCATGAGAAAACCTCCTCGAAATGATGGTAAAATAAGTTTTGTCTTCGCTTAAAACGAAAGTTATTTTTATCACATTCTGAAGAGGTTGTCATACCCTTATTTTGACATTTTTTCTGCGAAATTTGACGAAGGGAAAAGTGAACGACTTGAATAGACAGTTATAAAAATTTTTACATATGCAGACTTTATTTTTTCCGCCATTTGCTGCAGCCTTTGCGCGCGTAGACCGAAAATACGAACTGCAAGATCACCGCAGGAAAGTATAGTTGCGCCGCCGTCAATTTCCGGATCGGAGGCAAGAAATTTCCGGATTTCATCCAGAAGGGTATTTGCGTGCTCCGATCGTGAGAGAAAGAGATTTACGTCTCGAGTCCCTGCGAGTGTGAATACGCACCGATTGGAAATAAAGCATCGTTGATCTGAAGAAGATAAAAATTAAGTTCGGACATAAAAAGTCTCCTGAAAATCATAAGATACGGAATGAGCCTGCCCGCGAAAAGAGGTCGGCCCATTCTTCCGAAGGTACGGACAAAAACCGCATCAGTGATGATGGTCGTGGATGGATGCGGAAATTTCGCTGGTCAAAATCGAGCTTTTTTCACCTCTTTTTACTGCCGTGACGCCGTGAATCTTCTGCAGCATAATAAGCATGGGCTCGTTGTAGATTGTAATAAACGTATCGTCTTCGCCCCAGAACAGCGGTGCATGGCGGTTGCCGATCTCTGTTCCGTGATCGGTTGTCTTTTTATGTATTTTTTTGAAGGCCTCGTGCCATTCAATATCGACATATTCGACAGTTTTTCCGGAAAGATCAAAGTCCGGAAGTTTCCCCCAAATTTGTTCGCAAAGCATGAAAACACATCCTCCTTATCGAATTACCAGAGCTGAAGCAACATCATGACACCCGGAATCCACGCAGTGACGATGCCCTCAAAAACCTGAAGGCATGGCACAAATTTTCCGAGTTTCTTTCCGCAGATATCCTCTACGAAGGAAGTACCCCAAAGAATTGCCCAAAGATACCAGATTCCGGCCCAACGCAGATCCGGTGTAATACCAAGTGCGGCACTTCCGGTAAAGCCCTCGATGGTTCCGAAAATCACAGCATTGACGGCGACAAATGTGGAAAACCAGGCAAACGGAATCGGGCTTGCATTCAGAAACTTATTGACCGCAACAAAAAGGTACGTAAAGCAGAACAGCAGTCCCGTTCCGGCTGCATAGTAATTTCCCTGCACCAGATTTACAAAGTTGATGAAAAGGGAAAGCCCGCCGGTAAAAATATTCATTACAGCGGCCGAGCGTCCGTCCACATGATACAGGGCGCACATGCCGTTATTGATCAGTACAATTCCTACAAATAAAAGACACGCTCCAAGTATAATAAAATTCTCCTCGTATGGTTTTATATGATACAGAGCCGTTTAGAACAGACTGTAAAGCTAGGTCAGCGGCAGTTTTTCGGCCGGGCGGGAAGTGATTTCCTCTCCATCGACCGTCACTTTATATGTCTCCGGATCTACAGTAAGCTTCAGTGTGCGGTCGTTCCATACCATATCTTTCTTGCTGATATTGCGGCAGCCGTGTACCGGGACAACTGTTTTTCCAGTCCGTAAGCATCTTTAACGCCTGCGTCAAAGGCAGCCTTAGAAACAAAGGTCAGGCAGGCTTCCTGTTTTGCTTTTCCATGAGCGGCAAACATTGGCTGGTAGCAGACCGGCTGTGTTGTCGGGATGGAAGCATTGGCATCTCCCATTTTGGAAGCAACAATCATGCCGCCTTTGATGATCATATCCGGTTTGGAACCGAAGAAAGCGGGATTCCAGAGCACGAGATCTGTCGTATGATCCTGACCGCTATCTGGCACATACTCTCAGATTTAAAGTCATATACACCAGAAGGTTTTCTTGAATCTCGTCCTGTGAAGGAAGAAAAGATTCTTTCTACTTCACAAGCACTTAATCTTTTAAGGCAACGTGGTTATGTCATTAAAGACGAACCATTAACCGTTTCCTGATTAGTGTTGCGTTTATATTTAGTTTTTAAGCTAGCTTTTTAGGTGGTTTATTTGTCATGTCCTTTATTTCTTGGTTGCCCGCTACTTATTTGTTTCAAACTTTTTTGCTGTCCCTCCTTACAGAAATCCTTTTAATTTCGCATTTTCCAGTGATGCGGCTTTCGTATCGTCGGCCGCCTGTGCGCAGGTCATTGAGACCGAAGACACGCTTTCTGCCGCCCATCTCGGTGAGCTGAACCTCTTTTTCCTCGCCCGGCTCAAAACGGACCGAAGTTCCAGAAGGGATGTCGAGGTGATAGCCGTATGCTTTTTCCCGGTCAAAGGAGAGGCACCGGTTGACCTCAAAGAAATGAAAATGGGAGCCGACCTGAACGGGACGGTCGCCTTTGTTTGCTACCATGATAGTGACTGCCTTTTTGCCTTCATTTAATGTGATCTCGCGATCGGAAGCCATGATTTCACCGATTTTCATATAATGGTTCTTCCTTACTGAATCGGGTTATGTACAGTTACCAGTTTGGTTCCGTCCGGGAACGTCGCCTCGACTTGAACCTCACTGATCATATCGGCAACGCCGTCCATAACATCGTCTTGGGTCAGAATTTTGGTGCGAGCTGCATCAGCTTAACAACAGTTTTTCCGTCCCTGGCCAGCTCGAGAAGTTCTGAACTGATGTAGGCGAGTGCTTCCGGGTAATTCAGTTCAGACCGCGCGCTCTCCGCTCTTTGGCAAGATTGCCGGCCATATGAAGCATTAATTTTTCCTGTTCCTTGGGATTAAGTCTCATGGTTTTCCTCCTTTTTGCACACAAAAAAGAGCAGACAATAAGGAGATCTTTTTTTTTCAGACTCCTTTGTCTGCTCTTTCGTGTTGTTT
>ENA-OQII01000162-OQII01000162.1-human-gut-metagenome-genome-assembly--contig:-NODE-162-length-11973-cov-3.152963_pt1 | contig 11973 bp, 15 predicted proteins | sample MGYA00242577_ERZ504742 | MGnify/ENA primary metagenome ERZ504742 (study PRJEB26092, sample SAMD00036443) | human gut metagenome | host: Homo sapiens | study: EMG produced TPA metagenomics assembly of...
AAAAGCAGCATAAACACAGGCAGATATACCGTGGACTACCTGTTATGTGGAGACCTGCCGTATCCGGCATGGAAGAAGCGCGTATCCGCGCAAGATCTAAGAAACAGGCGTATCCGCCGATATTTTGTCTGCCGCCTAAAGCGGTCTGAAGCACGTGACTTTAGTCATGTGAGGTTCAGTTCGTATAAAAACAGTATCGGAAAATAAGAAAAGAACCGACAGAGAAATCTGAGAACTAAACTAAAGATTTCCCCGCCGGTTCTTTTTCTATGCATCTATTTTCATCCATTATATATTTCGCATTGACTTTTTATATACCGATTGGTATAATGATAACAGAAACACACATAAGAAACCTGCAAAATCCAACAAAATTCGTCAAAATTGCCAAAAACTCACGCAATTCGACCATCACACACAAAAGCAGACTTCTTAAATACAAAATCAACAAAAGCATTTTAAACCAAAACAAATGCCAACTCACACGTAACAAACAACCACCCAAACACACCGCGGCCAGGCGAACTCCAGAGAGCGTCCCTTCCGCAACAAAGAGGATTCAAAATGGACAATCGTCAGCTAATCATGAACTCAGCTCTGACCCTCTTCTACGAAAGCGGGTACGACGCCGTCGGTGTTCAGCAGATCGTAGACTCCGCCGGAGTATCCAAACCAACCCTGTACTATTACTTCGGCAGCAAACAAGGCCTCCTCGAAGCCCTGCTAAACGAGCACTTTCAGCCCATGGAACAAAAACTCATCGAAGCCTCCGAAACCGGGAAAAACATCCCCGAAAAACTGTACCGCATCGCGCGTGCCTTCTTCAACGGAGCCTCCGAAGACCCGAAATTCCATATGCTGATGATGGCACTGTTCTATTCCGGAAGAAAAAGCGAAGGCTTCCGCACCGTATACCCTATGATTGACCGGTTCTATCACCTGTGCGTCGACGTCTTCGACAACGCCAGCGCCGAACTCGGCAACATGAACGGCCGTCAGGAACAATTCGCCGTAGGCTTCTCCGGAATCCTGATGCACTACCTGATGATGACAGCAGGAGATCAATCCGATCTTTCCAACCTCGTCGTCCGGGACGAAGAAGTCTACCGTCTGGTACACCAGTTCATGTATGGAATTTACTCATAACCCAAAAACAAGGAGGACAAACAAAATGGCACCATGGTATGAAGAGGCAGAATTTTATCACATCTATCCGATCGGACTGACCGGCGCGCCGAGAAAAAATGAATCGGAAGAAACCGTACACCGCTTTTCCACACTGGAACAGTGGCTTCCGCACATCGCAGATCTCGGTTGTACCGCAATCTATATCGGCCCCTTGTTTGAATCAACCACACATGGATACGACACAAAAGATTACAAACAGGTAGACCGCCGCTTAGGCGACAACGCGGACTTTGCCGCATACGTAAAAAAAGCCCACGAACTCGGCATCAAAGTCGTCGTAGACGGTGTCTTCAACCACACCGGCCGCGAATTCTTTGCCTTCCGCGACATTCAGGAAAAAAGAGAACAGTCCCCGTACTGCGGATGGTACAAAGGAATCTGGTTCGGCGGAAACACCTGCTATAACGACGGATTCTCCTACGAAGCATGGAGAAACTGCTTCGAACTCGTCAACCTGAATCTCCAGAACCAGCAGGTCCGCGACTATCTCCTTGATGTCATCGACTTCTGGATCGACGAATTCGACATCGACGGCATCCGTCTCGACTGCGCCGACTGCCTGGATTTCGGCTTCATGGAGCAGATGCGCGCACGCACATCCGCCAAAAAAACAGGACTTACTGGCTGATGGGCGAAGTCATCCACGGCGACTATGCGCGCTACATCGGAGACGGCCAGCATCTGCTGCACAGTGTCACAAACTACGAGCTTCACAAAGGACTTTATTCGGGACATAACGATCATAACTACTTCGAAATTGCACATACGATCCGCCGCGAATTTGACGAAAACGGCGGCATTTACAAAGGAAAGAAACTGTACAGCTTCGTTGACAACCACGACGTAGACCGTCTGGCCAGCAAGCTGAACGTAAAAGAAAACATGATTCCAATTTATGCGCTGCTGTACTTCCTGCCGGGCATCCCGTCCATCTATTACGGATCGGAATTCGGCATCGAGGGAAGAAAAGAAGGCGGAAACGACGATCCGCTGCGTCCGGCGCTGAATCTGGAAGAACTGGAGAAAAATCCGCCGGCAGAAAAACTTCCGGCATGGATCAAAACATTATCAGACGTCAGAAAAAAACATCCTGCAGCACGAACGGGAAGATACCGCGAACTCATGCTGACCAACCGCCAGTATGCCTTTGCACGCCTGGATGAGACAGACGCTCTGATCACAGCAGTAAATAATGATGAAAACCAGAGTGCGGGAGTCTGGATTCCTGCATCTTGCGACGGAACATGGAAAAACGCGGTAACCGGAGAAGCCATTTCTCCGGAAAATGGAAAACTTTTTGTTGAAGTACCTCCGTGCGGCTGTGTTCTGATTGAAAAAGAATCATAAAGGGGATTTTTTCTATGAAGGAAACTGCAAAAACAACAGCAAAAACCAGAAAAGCGCCAAAAAAACCGGTGGGCTATCAGCCAAGATTTTCTGAACTGGATCAGTATTTGTTTGGTCAGGCAACCCATTACGATATTTTCCGGAAAATGGGTGCGCACCTGGACAAAAAAGACGGCAAAGTAGGAGCCTGGTTCACCGTATGGGCTCCGCATGCGGCGGAAGTATCTGTCATCGGCGAATTCAACGGCTGGGATGCCCATGCCAATGTGATGCGGAAAGTCGGCGAGGACGGCGTTTATGAAGTGTTCATTCCGGGCGTGACCGAGGGAATGATGTATAAATATTACATCCGCACACCGGACGGAAGAGAACTGTACAAAGCAGATCCATACGCATTTGCATCCGAAAAACGGCCGGGTACCGCGTCAAAAGTAGCGGAAATCGAAGGCTACCGCTGGGGTGACAGCGAATGGCTGACGAACCGCAAAAAATTTGACGTTCAGAAATCCGCGCTCTCCATCTACGAAGTGCACCCGGGCTCCTGGATGAAACATCCGTGGTCCGAATCCAACCCGGACGGATTTTACAATTACGTTCAGTTCGCACATTCGCTTGCCGATTACGTAAAAAAATGGGCTATACCCACGTAGAGCTGATGGGAATTGCAGAGCATCCGTTTGACGGTTCCTGGGGCTATCAGGTAACGGGCTATTACGCACCGACCTCCCGCTACGGAACACCGAAAGAGTTTAAATATCTTGTTGATTATCTGCATAAAAATAAAATCGGCGTTATCCTGGACTGGGTACCGGCACACTTCCCGAAAGATGCGCACGGCCTTGCTGATTTTGATGGCCAGCCGCTGTATGAGTACGCCGACCCGAGAAAGGGCGAGCACCCGGAGTGGGGAACGAAGATCTTTGATTACGGCAAAAATGAAGTGAAAAACTTTATGCTGGCAAATGCGCTTTACTGGGTAGAAGAGTACCACGTAGACGGTCTCCGTGTCGATGCTGTTGCTTCGATGCTGTATCTCGACTACGGAAAAGAGCCGGGCCAGTGGGTGCCGAACAAGAACGGCGGAAATGAAAATCTTGAAGCCGTCGAGTTCTTCAAACACCTGAATACCCTGGTGCGCGGACGAAACAAAGGTGTCATCATGATCGCCGAGGAGTCCACAACGTGGCCGAAGGTAACGGGAAGCGTAGAGGACGGCGGCTTGCATTTCTCCTACAAATGGAACATGGGATGGATGCATGACTTCCTCGATTACATGAAGCTCGATCCATACTTCCGCAAATACAACCATAACAAGATGACCTTCGGCATGACCTATGCATTTTCCGAGAACTACATTCTGGTGCTCTCGCACGATGAGGTTGTCCACTTGAAATGCTCGATGATCAACAAAATGCCGGGCGATCTGAAGGAAAAATTCCAGAACCTGATGGTAGGCTATGCTTTCATGTTCGGGCACCCGGGCAAAAAACTTCTGTTCATGGGACAGGATTTCGGACAGCTCCGCGAGTGGAGCGAGGAACGCGAGATCGACTGGTTCCTGCTGGCAGATGAGGGGCATCAGCATCTGCAGACCTTCTTCAGTGACCTGCTGAAAATGTACCGCAAGTACCCGGCACTCTACGCGAACGACTGCGGCTACGAAGGCTTCCAGTGGATCAATGCCAACGACGGCGACCGCAGCATTTACAGCTTCGTCCGCTGGTCACCGACAGGCAAGAACAATCTGCTGTTTGTCTGCAACTTCACACCAGTCGAGAGACCGGACTACATGTGCGGCGTACCGCGCAAAAAACAGTACCGCCTGATACTCGACAGCTCCGATATGAAATACGGCGGTCCGACCGAAAAACGCCAGATGGTCTACCGCGCCAAAAACGGCGAATGCGATGGCCAGCCATATCGGATTGCATATTCACTTCCGGCATATGGTGTGGCGGTGTTCAGCTTCTAAAATAAGATAGTTACTAATTTTGATTAATATCATGACCGACAGAGAAAGAAAGTGATTTCATAAATCTGTCGGTCATTGTGTTTTGCGTTCGAAGAAAAAGAGGTGCTGATTGGATGAAGAACGAAAGAAAAGAGCCGATACAGATTCCGCACATCCGGACAATCAATAATCACATTTCTTATCTTACACCGACAGAACATCCACTTTCGGCAAATGTTGTGATCATCGAGGGTGACGCATTTCTCTGGGGATATGACGTGGGAAATCATCCTGCGGTTCCGGAAATTTTGCAGAAAAAGTCAAAACAGACAGGAAAAAAAATTCGGGTGATTTTATCCCATTTTCATCCCGACCATATCGGGAATCTGTCGGAGATTTCGTGCGAAGCGGTTTACCAGGGGAAAAATACGTTTCGTTATACAAAAACAGGAACTGTGATAGAAGAAGATACGTGGTTTCAGGACGGTGACGTGCGGTTACATTTATTTCCGATTCCATCGAGTCATGCCAAAGGATCGCTTGCATTGGAAGTGGATGAGACGTGGTGCTTTCTCGGGGGATGCGGCATATGCGACGCAGAAAAACGGACAGACCGTTTATAATGCCGAGCGCCTGCTGGCAGAAATCCGAGTTCTGAAAAACGTGCGTGCGCCGTATTTTCTCCTGAGCCACAGCGAACCGTTTCAGCAGAACAAAGAGGATGTGCTGGAATGGATGGAAGCGATTTATGAGAAACGGAAACGAGATGAATCATATATAAAAACACCCCAGCGCGTATGACAGGGAGTCCTTCGAGGCTGAATCAGTTATGCCACTTCGGCAATTCACTTTCTTTCACTGGAACTGATTCAAGATCCATATTTGACCAATATGAGCCGATATCTGAACTTGTGAAGTATTCAAAATTGCCCGTGGAAGATTTCAGCTTTCCGTTCTTGACTCCATTGCAGACATAAACCAGTTCGTAGTTTGTCCCATCCGAAAGGTTAAATCGAAAACTGGTCACATCTGCGCCTGTGATTTCCTCGACTTGTTTGTCTGTCAATGATAAGTTTTCAAACATATGATACAAGTCTGTTATATCAGTTTTTGCAACGACTATTTCTTTTCTGCTGATACCGGTGCTCCCGCATAGTGGTACATTTCGATATTTTCAACATCTCCAACTTCAAAAGGAAAGTCGATATGGACCGTTTCTTTGCTACAGCCGACCAGTACCATCATTAAAATCAGAAAGGATATCAAATTTGTCGCTTTTTTCATATCATTGCACTCCTCGTCATGTTTTTGACAGGTCAAGAGTTCAAAAATCCTCTTGCAAGCGAGCTTGCATTAGCTTTTTGAGCCTGGTATCATGATGATTTGAGTATATCATAGTTTAACCGAATCAAGCAAGTCACCTGCTTCCATTGCGCGAAGCAATAAGCAGGGGGTTGGGACTTACTTGATTCGGTTAAACAAACAAGGGAGATGAAAAAATGAATGAAATTATAGCTTTACAGAAATATGAAAACGAAGCACAACTTGCAAAAGAGCTGATTCGAGGCTTTTGGCTGGCTCATGGTGATTATGTTATAACCGACGAAGAGGCCGCGGAGAATCTTGCTGCCTGGACAGACAAAGGGCATATGTTTTATTTTATCTTAAAAGAAGAGATCCCCATTGGATTTGTGCATCTCGGAAGCCGCGGGGCGGAAGTTGACTGGATCGAAGATCTTTTCGTACTTCCGGAATACCAGGGAAACGGATACGGAAGTCATGCGATTGCGCTGGTCGAAGCCGAGATAAAAAAGTATTCTGAATCTGTCTATCTTGAGGTAGCTGCACGAAATTTTGGAGCGATGAAACTCTATCATAGATTGGGATATCATTGCCTGAACACTGTGACGTTACGCAAAGATTTTCAACCGGAGAATTTTGAAGTGATTCGCAGCGAAGAGCTTTTGGGGTATCCGTTGGAAGTTAAGAAGTATATTAAGTAGAATCTCACGCCGATTTGCGCAGCAAATCCAGACCTCCCCACCGCCCGCCTCAATGTCAGCCCGGAAGTGCGTCTGTGTCGTCTGGGACTGTGCCCCAGGGCACAGTCCCAGGCGGCGCAGGTGCACTTCCGGGTGTCCGTTTTTTAAACAACCGCAACCCCCGCCATCCCCAGTACCGCCGCAATCGCAAACAGCACCAGCAGATGCACCGGATAAAACGCATAAAACGGATACTTCAGATTCAATCCTCGTTTTCCGTTATAAAAATGCACCGGGATCATCGCCAGAAAACAGGTGATTTCATTCAGGCTCAGCAGCGTAAGTACGGCGCAGCCAATTCCAATACAATACATCTTATTGTTACGCAGGTTATACATCAGAACAATCGTCAGAATTCCCATCGCACTGTAATCGGTTTTCAGCAGTGTAGCAACAGTGCATGCCGCTACGATCACCAGCAGTTTTCCAATGGAAACTTTCCAGTTGGCTCCCCGCCAGTTTGTACCGTCCTGATGCGTTTTTTCATCAATCTTCTGCAGGAAAATCATCATCACAAGGCCGATAAACAGAGTGAAAAATACATTCTGATAATTCAGATAAAAACGGTTTTCCCGCAAATGCAAGGTCAAACGGAACTTCTGAAACCAGTGCGAAAATACCAAGATTCAGAGCATACTTTTTCACATCATGTGTATGTAGAAATCCCTCAATTAACAGAAAACAGAAAATTGGAAAACTGATTCGTCCGATGGCACGCATAATCATGTCCGCGTAATAAATCACAGCTAGTGTTTCCTGTGGAGAGAAATGATGCGCCTCCGTCCGAAGCGTTCACCGCATCCAGAAGACCACGGGAAATCAGGATTCGGTCGAAAAGTACAGCTGCAGTGTGGTCGATCAGCATACAGACCATCGCAATGATTTTCAAGGTACTGCCGGGAATTTTACCGGCGCTTTTTACGGGTTTCGCAGTAGTAGCTGCCATATAAAACATCCTTTCTGGAACGCAAACGAAAGGCAGACTGTGCAAGCCGTCTGCGGATCAGGTTCCTGTAACGACAAACAGCAGAAAATCCTGCTGTTTTGCCAGAGTTGTAATACTATGATTATACGTTCTGAGGAGGTTAATGTCAAGAAAAAACAGTTCTGAAATAACGCAGAGTATGGTAGAATCTGCCAGTCGGGTAAATGAAAATAGAAAGCGTCTCCGGGCTCATCCCAAAACGAACGGGGCAGCGTACCAATTCGTAAACCAGAATTGGTACGCTGCCCCGTATTTTAAAATACATCCAGGTCTTTTCCGTTCACGACATATCCGTCATACCCTGCATCCCGGATTTCATCCAGAATCGCGGCATCGCGCCATGCCATCTCGGCGGCAAGGTTTTTGTGGTTATCCTGTACATTCATATGGTAAATCCGGTGATACGTAACGAGCAGTTTCGGATTTGCCTTTTTTGCAACACCGGCAAGATCCGTGCTTAACGTATGCACTTCCCGGTGGTATTTCTGCCATTTTGGTTCGCGGCAGGAGATTCCGGCGGCGTATTCCACTTCGTGCAGCAGGATATCACAGCCTTTCGATTTTTCTGCCACGAGATCCAGCGGAGCGGTATCGCCGGTGATGACGATTGTGCGGTCCGGTGTGGTGAATTTATAGCCGTAGCATTCCAGTGTTCCGTGGCTGACCGGAAAAGCCTCCACCGTAACCAGGTCATCCCGGTAGACAATGCCGGATTCAATTTCTGTTACCTCAACGCGGTAGCCGGATTCGTTTGCTTTTTCGAAACCGTGAATTCGGAAATCAATGTCGGTTTCATAGGCCTGTAAGATATGATCGGTCATGTGCTGTAAGCCCTTTGGCCCGAAAACTTTCAATGGAATCGGGCGCTCCAGCACCCACGGAGTAAAAATCAGATCCGGGTACCCTGCGGTATGGTCTGTGTGAAGGTGCGTACAGAAGGCAACGGTCAGAAGATCCGGCCGCAGGGCATCCACGCCGTTAAATAGGCGGCTGAGGCCTGGCGGACAACGCCAGGGCCAAAATCTACCAGATAAGCACGGTCACCGACCACGACAGCGGAGGAAGGTCCGTTGGCATTCGGACACGCATTTGGTGTGCCGGTTCCGAGAAGAACAAGTTTTGTCTGCATTCTTTCTCTTTTCCTTTCTTTTTTGTTTCTGTTTCTGTTTATGATTTTCTGTTACGATTTCTGCTTTTGCCTTATTTCTCTTCTTTTGATTCATTGTTTTTGGTTTCCGGAAGATGCTTAATGGAAATTCCGGTAAATCCATAGAAAATACTGAAAACCGGGGTCAGGTAAAGCAGGAATAAGTACGGGAAAAATGCCGACCATGCAACACCAAGTGTGCCGGCCATGTATACGCCGTAGCCATGCCATGGAATCATAGGACCAGCCATAGTTCCGGAGTCTTCGAGGCAGCGGGAAAGAATTTCCGGTGCAACCTTGCGCTCTTGAAAGACAGATGCCATCAGACGGCCGGTCAGAACGTGTGCCATCGGCTGGGAGCAGCTGATGAGGCTGGTCACGTAACCGACAATCATCGTTGCAAGGATCATACTTCCATCGCTGTTGATTCTCTTTACAATCGCCTGAAGAATGTGATCCAGTACACCGAGTTTTTCCAGCATGCCGCCCATGCCGACAGCAAAGCAGATAATGGCTACGTACTGGAGCATGCTTCCCATGCCGCCGCGGTTTAAGATGGATTGTAATACCGGTTCTTCGATTGTGGTTGTGTAACCGTTGTAAGCTGTGCGGATGATGCCCTGCAGAGTATCGTGCTGCACAAAATAGGAAACAAATCCGGCAGCGAAGCTGGAAAGACCAAGTGCAGAGATCGCATTTACTTTGCAGAGGAGCAATACAATAATCAGGATGGCAGGGATCATGGTAATCCATCCGAGCTGGAATTCACCGTTTAAAGCATCGATGTAAACGGTAATGCTTCCCTCGGTATAGCTTCCGCTGGTCTGCTGGAAACCGAGAATAGTAAAAAGAATTAAGGTAATTACATACGTTGGAAGGGTGGTCCAGAGCATCGAGCGGATATGATCGCCAAGTTTGGCATCTGCAACGGCCGGAGCAAGGTTTGTGGTATCGGAAAGAGGACTTAATTTGTCACCGAACATGGCACCGCAGATGACAGCACCGGCTACCATGCCAGGATGGATACCCATGGCGTTTCCGATCGCCATCATGGCAACACCTGCGCTTCCGACGGAACCATAGGAAGTACCGGTTACAATACTCAAAATGGAGCAGAACAGCAGCGTCAGAGGCAGCAGCCAGGACGGGTTAATCATTTTTAAGCCCCAGGAAATGATGGTGGCAATGGTGCCACTCTGCAGCCAGGTGCCGATCATGACACCGATGGCCATCAGAAGGCAGAGCGTCGGGACGACCATACGGATGGCATCGTATGCGCCGGCAACAATTTTGGCGTAAGAAATACCGAAAATTTTACAAAACAGATAGATAAAAATCCAGCTTGCAAACAGGCCGATCATAGGACCGCCGGTTTTCAGGCGGATACAGACTGCGACGGATACGATGATCAGCAGCAGCAAAAGCAGTGACTGTGGCAGATTGAGTTTTTTTTCTTCGTTCCGCTCATAAAAAAATCCCCCATTCATAGGTAAAATGATTTGCCCATTCAACGCGTTAAAGTAGAAAAGACATGTAATATATTATAATGGTGAAATGCAGAAAAAGCAAGGGAAATTCTCTTGATTTTTTGTTCTATGGTTGCTATAATAAGCGTGAGTGTGGGGCGGAGGATAAACTTCGGCCCTTTTGCAGCTAACTATAAACGGAATCAACAAGATAAAGAGGTTAAATCAATGACAAGAATAGACATTATTTCAGGTTTCCTGGGCGCAGGAAAAACAACCCCTGATCAAAAAAACTCCTCGGAGACGCACTGAAAGGCCAGCAGGTTGTCCTGATCGAGAACGAATTCGGTGAAATCGGAATCGACGGAGGCTTCTTAAAAGATGCCGGTATCGAAATCCGTGAAATGAACTCCGGCTGCATCTGCTGCTCTCTTGTGGGAGACTTTCGGCGCAGCATTAAAAAGACGTTTATCACCAAAATATCAACCCCGGACCGCATCATCATCGAGCCGTCCGGCGTAGGTAAACTCTCCGACGTCATCAAGGCTGTAGACGGTGTAGAAAAAGAAGCAGGCGTAGCCCTGAATTCCGCAACAACCGTAGTCGACGTTATGAAATGCAAAATGTATCTCAGAAACTTCGGTGAATTCTTCGAGAATCAGGTAAAGAGCGCAGGAACCATCATCCTGAGCCGTACCGATAAAGCCGATACGGAAAAAGTAGAGGCAGCAGTAAAGATGCTCCGCGAACTGAATCCGGAAGCACACATTATTACCACACCGGTTGAAGTACTGGGTGGTAAGAAAGTACTCGATACGATGGAAGGTGCCATCATCAACCTTGCGCAGGTAGAAGAGGAAGAGCATCATCACCATCATCATGACCACGACGAGTGCTGTTGCGGCCATGACCACGATGAGGAGCATGAGCACCATCATCACGATCATGACGAGCACGAGCATCATCATCACGACCATGATGATGAGTGTGGATGCGGCCACGATCACGACGAGCACGAGCATCATCATCATGACCATGATGACGAATGCTGCTGCGGCCATGATCACGACCATGAGCATCATCACCACGATGACGAGTGCGGATGCGGTCATGATCATCATCACCATCATCACGCAGACGAAGTTTTCACAAGCTGGGGTCAGGAGACTGTGAAGACCTTTACCAAAGAGCAGATCGAAGGCATCTTAAAGAAACTTTCCGAGGATACCGCTTATGGTATGGTTCTTCGTGCCAAAGGTATGGTAGCAGGCGCCGATGGACAGTGGATCTATTTCGATATGGTTCCGGAAGAGTACGAAGTACGTGACGGAGCACCGGAATTCACCGGAAGAATCTGTGTCATCGGTTCCAAATTAGCAGAAGATAAGCTGGCAGAGCTGTTCGGACTGTAAAAATACAAAGTAGCTGCGAAAATTACGGTCCGCAGGGTACCTGTGAACTGTAGTGAAGCTGCCGCATCAGAAACAAAATCCGATGTGGCAGCTTTTTTCTTGATTTAGAGACAAAGCAAAAGGCACGTCCGGAATCTCAGCCGCAAAAGCAAGTGCAGAAAGATTCCGGGAGTACGTCAAAGACAACGGAGGTACAAAATGTACGAAGAAGACGAAGTAGAAATTCCGATTTATCTCATAACAGGATTTCTGGAGAGTGGAAAAACCTCTTTTATCAATTTTACCGTAGCACAGGACTATTTCCAGATCGACGGACCGACCCTTCTGATCACAACCGAAGAAGGTGAAGTAGAGTACGACGAAAAAGAACTGCTCAAACACAACACCGTCCTGGAAATCGTAGAAGGACCAGAGCAGTTTACCCTGGATTACCTG
>ENA-OQII01000163-OQII01000163.1-human-gut-metagenome-genome-assembly--contig:-NODE-163-length-11962-cov-3.340008_pt1 | contig 11962 bp, 15 predicted proteins | sample MGYA00242577_ERZ504742 | MGnify/ENA primary metagenome ERZ504742 (study PRJEB26092, sample SAMD00036443) | human gut metagenome | host: Homo sapiens | study: EMG produced TPA metagenomics assembly of...
AAGTGAGGTGACCGTACATGCAGAGTGAAGTGAATCAGGAAGAAAATTTGAATAGAATTATTACGGTTCCTAATCTTCTTTCTTTTTTTCGGCTTTGTCTGATTCCGGTAATTATATGGAGTTATTGTGTAAAGAAAAATCCTCTGTTAGCTGGTGAAATCTTATTGCTGTCTGAGCTTCCCGATATGTTCTGGTAAAGACTTGGACCATGGCAGAAGCTCTGTTAGAAAATCAGTTTTTTTATCCTCCACATGTTTAGGGATTTCTCTGAGCAGATGTCGAACTTTCCTATTATATAAGAAAATTCCGCATAGCCGCTGATGATAATGAGCTACATATCTTCCCGGATTTTTCTCAGCACCGAGCAGACTTCCAGTTCAAGTTCTTCCCCCAGGATCCTACCTTCCATCCTTTCTTTTCTGTCATACCCTGCTGTAAGTATAGCATAGACTTTTGTTTCCGGCATTAAAAATTCCATCGACATCCGTTTCTGCACACGGTATAATAGGTATCATATAAAGAAAAAGGAGGTTGTTTTCTTATGTTATCCTGCACCTACGAAGTAGTCGCCATCGATGGTGATTACGCGCATTTACGCCGCAATGACATCGAACCGGAGGACAATGAAATGAAACTGGTTGCCCGCGCGCTGCTGCCGCCGGAAATTATGGAGGGCAGTATTTTGAAATACGAGATGCTGCAGTATGAAATCATTGGCTGATGCTGTTTTTCCGGCCGAGGTGTTTTCTCTCCCGCTCTTTCATGGCATCTCGGAAACCGGGCGGACGGCTCTTGTTTCGAGCGGGTGGCTGCGGACGTGTTCGTTTGAGAAAAACCAGACCATTTATCACATGGGTGACCGCGTGTCCGAACTGGGGATTGTGCTGTCCGGCAGCGTTTTCGTGGAGAATACGGATCTCTGGGGCAACCGCAGTATCTTAAGCAAGATCACCCCCGGCCAGGTATTTGCCGAAACGTATGCCTTCTGTCGGGAGCCGATGATGGTGAATGTCACGGCAGCCGAAGCCTCGACGGTTCTCTTTTTCAATCTTCGAAACCTCGACCAGACCGCCGATGGTGATGATGCATGGCTGTCCCAGCTTCGCAGTAACATGCTCCGCATCTCCATGCAGAAAAATCTTACCCTCTCCAACCGCATTTTCTGCACTACACCAAAGACGATCCGCGAGCGCGTGCTGGTCTACCTCGCCGCGCAGTCTGCCAAAACCGGCGCCGACACCTTTACGATCCCCTTCGACCGCCAGGGCCTCGCCGACTACCTGAACCTCGACCGGAGCGCCCTCTCCAAAGAACTCGGAAAAATGCAGAAAGAGGGAATCCTCGAATTTCATAAAAACAAATTTACGCTGCGTCATCCGTCTCTCTAGGCGGTACCTCAGCGTAAATTTTTTACCGTTTCATCGTTTCAAATGCTTATTTTTCATAAATGAATATACACAAAAAGTATTTTTCCGTGGTTATAACCACATACTTTTCCTGTTATATCCGATATTCTGTACGTGTAAATTATGAAACTCCGCGCAGATCTGTTTTTCCCTCTGCGCTTAACCCCTCGGAAATACCCTACAGGAGGAACTATTTTTATGGAACAGAATATGTTTTGCTACCAGTGTCAGGAAACTGCCGGCTGCTCCGGCTGTACAAAATCCGGTGTCTGTGGAAAGCGCCCGGAGACAGCGGCGCTGCAGGATCTGCTGATCTGGACGACGAAAGGACTTTCCGCCGTGACGACACAGCTCCGCCGCGAAGGAAAAACCGTCGATGCCAGCGTCAATCATCTCATCACCGAAAACCTGTTTACGACCATCACAAACGTGAACTTTGATGATGATACGATCCGCGCACGAATTGAGGCAACGCTTGAGACCAAAGCGCTTCTCGCTCAGCTTGCCGACTGCTCCGCTCTGCCGGAAGCCGCCCTCTGGAACGGCACAACCGATGAGTTTGCCGCAAAATCAGTAACCGTCGGCGTACTTTCCACGGAAAATGAGGACATCCGCTCTTTACGCGAGCTCATCACCTACGGTCTGAAAGGACTTGCCGCGTACACCAGCCATGCCAATGTTCTCTTAAGAGAAAACGAGGAAATCGATGCCTTCCTGCAGCGTGCTCTCGCCGCAACGCTCGACGATTCCCTCTCCGCAGAGGAACTGACGGCTCTCGCACTCGAGACCGGCTCCTACGGCGTGCAGGGAATGGCACTGCTCGATGAGGCCAATACTTCCGCTTACGGCAATCCGGAGATCACCACCGTCGATCTCAGTGTCGGCACCCGCCCGGGTATTCTCGTCTCCGGCCATGATCTGCGCGACCTCGAGATGCTGCTCGAGCAGACCGTGAACACCGGCATCGATGTTTACACCCACTCTGAAATGCTGCCTGCACACTACTATCCGGCGTTCAAAAAATATGAACATTTTAAGGGAAATTATGGTAACGCCTGGTGGAAGCAGAAAGAAGAATTTGAAGCCTTCAACGGCCCGATTCTGATGACGACGAACTGTATCGTGCCGCCGAAGGACAGCTACAAAAACCGTATTTACACAACCGGAGCGGTTCGTTATCCGGGATGCCCGCACATCGACGGCGTCATCGGTGAGACAAAAGATTTCTCTCTGCTCATCGAACAGGCAAAGCACTGCGCACCGCCGACGGAACTCGAGCAGGGAACCATTGTCGGAGGCTTCGCCCATGCACAGGTACTCGCCCTGGCAGACCAGATCGTCGATGCCGTGAAATCCGGCGCGATCAAAAAATTCGTTGTCATGGCTGGATGTGACGGCCGTGCAAAGAGCCGCAGCTATTACTCTGATTTTGCACAGGCACTGCCGAAAGACACCGTGATTCTGACCGCCGGCTGTGCAAAATACAAATACAACAAGCTGAACCTCGGCGACATCAACGGCATTCCGCGCGTCCTCGATGCCGGCCAGTGCAATGATTCCTACTCTCTTGCCGTGATTGCACTGAAATTAAAGGAGGTCTTCGGCCTCGACGATATCAACGATCTGCCGATCATCTACAATATTTCCTGGTACGAGCAGAAAGCTGTGATTGTTCTTCTGGCACTGCTGTCTCTCGGTGTCAAGAACATCCACCTCGGCCCGACACTCCCGGCATTTTTAAGCCCGAATGTTGCAGCTCTTCTCGTTGAAAACTTCGGCATCGCCGGAATCGATACCGTTGAAAACGATATGGAATTGTTTTTCGGGAAATAAAGAAAACCCCTTGCTTTCTTTCATTTTTCCACGTATACTGTATATGTTCAGACAAAAATATCTTTGAATTTGGGCATATCAGAAAACGGACCTCAGATTCCATTTCTATACACGCCCGACACCGATGAGTCATCTCATCTTAATCACACATTTTTAGAACGTGCCTGGGAATTTTTTCAGACACGTTCTCATTCTATCACGGAGATTTATAAACTATGAGCATCATGAAAAATATCAATAAAGCCAAGGTTATGGTCTTAAAAGATCAGGTTTCCTACCAGGAAGGCCAGATCGTCAGCAAAACACTGGTACAGAATGAATCCGTCAGCATCACCTTATTTGCCTTCGACAAAGGCGAAGAAATCAGCACCCACGAGTCCGGCGGCGACGCCTTCGTCACCTGCCTCGACGGAACCGGTGAAATCACCATCGACGGCGTAAAATACGAACTCCACGAAGGCGAATCCATCGTCATGCCGGCAAAACATCCGCATGCAGTGTATGGCAAAGAGCAGTATAAGATGCTTCTGGTAGTGGTATTCTAACGTATCCTTTTTGAACCAATTATTGATATGCCTGGCAATAAGGCAGCATGCCTCAGGATTTCCTGTGATATGCTGCCTTGCCTTTTTATTCATTTACGCCTTTTCTATCAGGCATTCATTCTTTTTGGTCTTTTTATCATAATTAATTCCAACCAGTAGAATATCTCCAATATACGGTTCCAATGATGCAATGTACTTTTTCTCTTTGATCTGATCCGTCTCCACCCACAGATGGGCTATGAGCTCCTCAGCAAATGGGATTCCACAAGACCATACGCCGAGGCGGCGCTCTACCACCATCTCTGGTACGACGAAAAAGGCGGCTATCCGCGCGAGTATACCCATAAAGGCAACGACAACGCCATTCTCTACCAGATCCTCACCTGCGCCGATTGTCTCGGTGCGGCAACCGATTCCGTCGGGCGGCTGATCACCGCGGAACGCGAACAGTTATACCGCGAAGTCTTCGGTAAAAACGTGGAGCTGGTTCTATAACTTTGGTTTCTGTTTATGACATTAATTCGTATATCCGTATATTGTAGTTCTTTTCAAGGTTCTGTCCGTCTCGCGTGGACACATTGTAGAATGCACAAATTTCATTCAGCTCACATGTTCATTTCGTTAATTTATTAATGAACGCGTTTTTTCAATTTTATGTTTTATGTTAATTTATGTTCATTTATTATTCATCATTTTGTGAACATTAAGTTGACATCATCAAAAGAAAATAGTTTACATTTTGGAAAAAATATACTAAAATAACAGAAACGGTCAAATCTCCGCCAAAAAACGGCGGAGATTTTTCTGGAAAGAAGGGCGAAAAACGTGTTGGAAAGACGATCGAAAAATTTCGAAGGAAATGCGTAGAAAATCCGCCCGAAAAGGTGAAAAACCAAGCATAAATCACAGGGAGGAACTCATACTATGAAAGAAATCATCCAGGGCTTCTACCAGAAGAAACATTTCTGGACCCGCCTGATTCTGGTCATCGCTGCCGTCATCCTGATGGGCTTTGCGCTCTCATGGCTGCTTCTCGTCGATCTCGGCACCGATCCGTGTACCTTGTTAAACCAGACCATCTCCACCCGCCTCGGCATCAGCATCGGAAACTGGCAGGCGCTCTTCAATACCGTCCTGCTCATCTTCGTTATCATTTTCGGCGGCAGAAACTTAGGCTTCGGAACCCTCGCAAACATGTTTCTCGTGGGATATTCCATCGACTTTTTCTCCTGGATCTGGGCGAAAGTCCTTCCGGCAGACCTCTTCACCTCGATGGGTGTGCGAATCGCCGTGCTGATCCCGGCGCTGATCCTGTTTATCCTTGCCGCATCCTTCTATATGGATGTTGATATGGGAACTGCACCGTACGACGCAGTATCCTTCATTATCTCCACCCACCTGCCGAACGTTTCGTTCCGTGTGATCCGCATCGTCTACGACTTCGTTGTCACCGCGATCGCCGTTCTGCTCGGCGGAAAACTCGGCATTGTTACCGTGCTGATGGTTATTACCCTCGGTCCGGTCATTGAATGGCTGGGAAATATCATGAAACAGCATCTGAATATTTTTGATGACTGAAATCATTGCTTTTCCGCGCTTTCTATACTACAATAGAACTACCAGATGATCTTTTTTCTAAAAGAAAAGCCTGCCTCCGGGACTCACATCTCTGTGGCAGGCTTTTCTTCCCTAAAAATAGCCGAAAAAAGACTCAAAAAGCAGAAAATCATTTATATTAAGGAGGTTTTTCCTATGAGCAACACCCCAAACCCTGTTTACGAAAAACTGATGAAATGCTACGAGAGCTTCCGCTCCCAGATCGATTTCCAGCCGGAAGTCGCACTGATTCTCGGTTCCGGCCTCGGTGATTTTGCGAATGATATCCGCGTTACCGCAACCCTCGATTACCACGATATCGAAGGCTTCCCGGTTTCCACTGTTCCGGGCCACGCGGGCCGTTTTATCTTCGGCTACGTCGGCGATGTGCCGGTTGTCTGCATGCAGGGCCGCGTTCATTATTATGAAGGCTATCCGATGACCGACGTCGTTCTCCCGCCCCGCCTCATGAAGCTGATGGGCGCAAAAGCACTGTTCTTAACCAACGCCGCCGGCGGCATCAAACAGGGCACAAAACCAGGCTCTCTGATGCTGTTAAACGGCCAGATCGCCTGCTTCGTTCCATCTCCGCTTATCGGGCCGAACATCGACGAGCTCGGCACCCGTTTCCCGGATATGAGCCAGATCTACGACCTTGAATTCCAGAAAATCGCACGGAAAGCCGCAGCCTGCCTTGATATCGACCTGATGGAAGGCGTTTATCTGCAGCTCACCGGCCCGCAGTACGAGTCCCCGCAGGAAATCGCCATGTGCCGCACCCTCGGCGCAGACGCGGTCGGCATGAGCACCGCCTGCGAAGCCATCGCTGCACGCCATATGGGCATGCGCGTCATCGGTATTTCCTGCATTACCAATCTTGCCGCCGGCATCTCCCCGCAGCCTCTGTGCCATGCGGAAGTTCAGGAGGCAGCTGACATGGTTGCACCGCAGTTCAAAAAACTCGTTGCCGCAACGATTCAGGGCATCGCAAAGACACTGTAAACAGCACGTAAAATAAAGGAGAGATCTTTTTTGAATACACGTTTTTACAACGCCAAAATTCTCGTACTCGACGCTGAAAACCATTTTTCCATCGCCGAAGACGAACTTCATGTCACCGGCGACACCATCACCTATATCGGACCTGGTAGAAAAGCAGATCCAGATGCCGCAGAGACCACTGTCTTCGACCGCGAAATTGACGCCCGCGGCAATCTCCTGATCCCGGGCTTTAAAAACGCACACACGCACACCCCGATGACCTTCCTCCGCTCCTACGCGGACGATCTCCCGCTCCACGAATGGCTCGAGCGCCAGGTCTTCCCGAACGAGGCAAAGCTCGCCGGGGACGACGTTTACTGGCTCAATATCCTCGGCATCATGGAATATCTGACGAGCGGCATCACCTCCAATTTCGACATGTACATCCAGCAGAAAAACAGCATCGCTGCCACGGTCGACACTGGATTCCGCACCGTTCTTACCAGCGGTCTCAACAACTTCGTCGACAGCCCGGAAATTCTCGAAGAGATGTATAACTATGTCAACGAACTCTCCGACCGCACCTCGTATCTGCTCGGTTTCCACGCCGAATATACGACCGGCGGCCCGCTTCTTGAAGCCGTTGCCAAACTCGCCGAAAAATACCATTCCCCTGTCTGGACACACAACGCCGAAACAAAAAGCGAAGTCGAGGGCTGTAAAGAGCGCTGGGGACTCACCCCGACACAGCTGATGGAACGCTTAGGCATGTTCCAGTACGGAGGCGGCGGCTACCACTGCATCTGGATGGAGGACCGCGATTTTGAGATCTTCCGTGACCGGAAACTGACGGCCGTTACCAATCCCTCCTCAAACCTGAAGCTCGCCTCCGGCATCTGCCCGCTGAAGCGTTTTTACGATAACGGCATCAACCTCGCCATCGGCACTGACGGGCCGGCCAGTAACAACTGCCTCGATATGTTCCGCGAAATGTTCCTGACCACCGGCCTTTCCAAAGTCCGCGAGATGGATGCCGCAGGAATCCCGGCCGACGCCATTCTCTACATGGCAACCGCAGGCGGCGCGCACGCCATGCAGCTTACTGACTGCGACCGTCTCGCTGCCGGCAAAAAGGCCGATCTCGTCATGATTGACCTCCATCAGCCGAACATGCAGCCGGAGAATAATCTGATCAAAAACCTCGTTTACAGCGGCAGCAAACAGAACGTAAAGCTTACCATGGTAAACGGTCAAATCCTCTACGAAAACGGCGAATTCCATATCGGCTTTGACCCGGAAGAAATTTATGCAAGATCCAACGCCATTATCCGAAGAATTTCCGGCTCGCATGCAGATAATTAGTGGATTTCACGCAGTTTTTCCTTTGCTTGACATACTTTTTTCTTCTATATTATAATGTAGCCATACACGCAAAAACGCTGTACCTCTTGAAAGGAGAATACTATTATGAAAAAGAAAGTAGTTAGCTTACTGCTTGCAGCCGCCATGACAACTGCTGCACTCGCAGGATGCGGTTCCTCCAACGGATCCTCTTCCTCCGACGCATCCACAGGCGCCGATTCCACCAGCGCAACTTCCGCTTCTGCTTCCACAGACGGAGAAAAAAAAGACGCCGCAGGTGAGAAAATTGCCATGATCACAGACTCCGGAGATATCACCGACGAATCCTTCAACCAGATCACCTGGGAAACTGTATGCGCCTACGGCGATGCAAACGGCGTAGAGTACGAGTACTACAAACCGGCAGAGGATACCGATGAAGAGCGTATCAACTCCATCGATCTTGCTGTTTCCGAGGGTGCTACCGTTGTTGTAATGCCAGGTTACCTGTTCGGACCTGCCATCGCTGAAGAGCAGGACACCTATCCGGATGTAACCTTCATCGCAGTCGATGTTACCGAAGGTGATATTGTAAAAAACGGCAAAGCTGTTGATCTCGGAAAGAACGTGTACATCTGCTCCTTCGAAGAAGAGCAGGCCGGCTACCTGGCTGGATACGCTGCAGTAAAAGACGGCTACACAAGCCTTGGTTTCCTCGGCGGTATCGCTGTTCCGGCCGTTATCCGTTTCGGTTACGGTTATGTACAGGGTATCAACGCTGCTGCTGAAGAAGACGGCGTAGATGTAAACGTAAAATATTACTATGGCGGCCAGTTCTACGGCGATGACTCCATCACCGCCCGTATGGAGGGCTGGTATGCAGACGGAACACAGGTTGTATTCGCCTGCGGCGGCGGTATCTGGACATCTGCTCTGGATGCAGCTGAGACACACGACGGAAAAGTTATTGGTGTAGACGTTGACCAGCGTTCCAAAATCGGCGAGCGCTGCCTGACTTCCGCTATGAAAGGTCTTCCAAGCGCCATCAACAACGCTCTGGATTCCTACTTCAGCGGAAACTTCTCTGAACTTGGCGGAACTGCTCAGCAGCTTGGACTGAAAGACGGAGATTACATCGGCCTTCCTACCGATTCCGAATCCTGGGGATTCACAACCTTCACACAGGATCAGTATGAAACTGTACTGGCTGGTATCCGCGATGGTTCCATCGAAATCTCCAGCGATACAGAAAATCAGCCGGAAGTAGGTTCTCACGTAACCGTTGATTACATCAGCTAATGTGCATACTGTTTCTGTAACAATATGCCTTTTGGGGAAGAGAATATTATTTCTCTTCCCCTTTTTTTCTGTCACACAAAATGCTATACTAGACATAATGAAAGCCCGCAGTTCTGCCCTGTTTTCCATGCCTTCGGCAGTCCTGCAAAACCACGCTTGAAAGGGAATATGTATATGGAAAATGAGTACATTATTGAGATGTTGAACATCACCAAAGAATTCCCGGGTATCAAGGCGAACGACAACATTACGTTACAGCTCAAAAAAGGAGAAATCCATGCTCTGCTTGGAGAAAACGGTGCAGGAAATCAACCCTGATGAGTATTCTTTTTGGTCTGTATCAGCCTACCTCCGGAATCATCAAGAAGAATGGGCAGGAAGTCCATATCAACACGCCGAACGACGCCAACGATCTCAACATCGGTATGGTGCACCAGCACTTTAAGCTGGTCGAATGTTTCTCGGTTCTCGACAACATCATCCTCGGCGTAGAGCCGACCAAAGGCCTTTTCCTCGAGAAAAAGAATGTCCGTGCAAAAGTCATGGAACTGAGCGAGAAATACGGTCTGATGGTCGATCCGGACGCTCTGATCTCGGATATCACCGTCGGCATGCAGCAGCGTACCGAAATTCTGAAAATGCTCTACCGTGACAACGAAGTCCTGATCTTCGACGAGCCGACCGCGGTTCTGACGCCACAGGAAATCGACGAGCTGATGAAGATCATGAAGAACCTCGCAAAAGAAGGAAAATCCATCCTCTTCATCACCCATAAACTCAACGAGATCATGGAAGTTGCCGACCGCTGTACGATTCTCCGCAAAGGAAAATACATCGGAACCGTCAACATCAGCGAAACTTCCAAAGAAGAGCTCTCCCGCATGATGGTCGGAAGAAACGTCAGCTTCTCCGTCAACAAAAAGCCGTCAAAACCGGGCGACACCGTTCTGAAAGTAGAGCACATGACCGTACCGAGCAAGGTGCACGGAAACGAACGCCGTCAAAGATGTTTCCTTTAATGTAAGAAAAAGGCGAGATTGTCTGCATCGCAGGTATCGATGGGAAACGGCCAGTCCGAGTTCGTTCAGGGCCTCACGGGACTGGAAAAAGTATCCGGCGGTAAAATTCTGTTCAACGGACAGGACATCACGAAAGCTTCCATCCGCGACCGCTCCAAGATGGGCATGAGCCACATCCCGGAGGACCGCCATAAACACGGCCTCGTGCTGGATTACTCCATCGAGCAGAACATGGTGCTGCAGCGTTACTGGCAGCCGGAATTTGAATCCTTCGGCTTTATCAAATCAAAAGCCGTGCGCGAATATGCCGAGCGCCTGATCGAGCAGTACGATGTCCGCAGCGGCCAGGGTCCTGTGACCATCACCCGCAGCATGTCCGGCGGAAACCAGCAGAAAGCGATCATCGCGCGTGAGATCGACAAAGATCCTGATCTTCTCGTTGCGGTACAGCCTACCCGTGGTCTTGATGTCGGAGCCATCGAATACATTCACAGCCAGCTCGTTGCACAGCGCGACAAGGGAAAAGCCGTTCTTCTGGTTTCTCTGGAACTGGATGAGGTTATGGATGTTTCCGACCGTATTCTTGTTATGTACGAAGGAGAGCTGGTCGGCCAGCTGGATCCGAAAACCGTTTCTGTCGAAGAACTCGGTCTCTACATGGCAGGTGCAAAACGGGATCCGGTTCCCGAAGAAGTATAAAAGAGAGGTAAGAAAAGCATGAACGAAAAAACGAAAAACGCTCTTCTGTCCATTGTCGCTTCTCTTGTATGTATTGTGATCGGTCTTCTTGTGGGATTTATCATTTTATACTGCATCAACGCGGAAAACGCAGTGGATGGATTTACACGAATCATCAAAGGCGGCTTTTACTTAAAGCCGAAGGGAATCGGAAGTGAAATCGCTCAGTCCGCTCCCCTGATTATGACCGGACTTTCGGTTGCATTTGCTTTTAAAACAGGTCTGTTCAACATCGGTGCTGCCGGACAGTACACCGTCGGTGTCTTCGGCGCCCTGTATTTTTGCCATCATCCTCCACATGCCATGGTATGTATGCCTTCTGGCTGCTATGGTCTGCGGAGCCATCTGGGGAGCATTTCCTGGTATCTTCAAAGCATACTTCAACGTAAATGAAGTTATTACTTCCATCATGTTCAACTGGATTGGTCTTTATCTTGTCAATGAGCTGATGTACAACACCATCCCGGGCATGTATGATCAGAAGACCACACGTACTTACAAATTAAGCTCCGCTTCTCCAAAATCCCTGATTCCGGACTGCGGCATGAACTCCATTTTCCGTACCAGTTCCACAACGATTGCGATTTTCATTGCGATTGCCATTGCGGTCATCATCTACATCGTTCTGAACAAAACAACCTTCGGCTATGAGCTGAAAGCCTGCGGATTCAATAAGGATGCTGCCAAATACGCCGGCATCAACGAGAAGAGAAACGTTGTTCTCTCCATGACCATCGCAGGTGCGCTTGCCGGAATCGGTGCAGGCCTCTACTTCCTCTCCGGTGCATCCGAGTGGAACCCGCAGGTATCGACAGCACTCCCGGCCATCGGATTTAATGGTATCCCGGTTGCGCTTCTTGCACTTAGCAACCCGATCGGCGTTATCTTCGCTGCTCTCTTCGTTGCTCATATTTCGGTCGGCGGTGCTTACCTGCCTACGAAATATTATCAGCCGGAGATCGCGGACCTGATCGTTGCCGTTATCATTTACCTTTGCGCATTCGTTACCCTGTTCAAGGGCATCGTTGCAAACCTGTTCAAGAGCAAAAAAGAGCAGAAAGCAAATGCCAATGCAGACAACGGAAAGGAGGAGAAGAAATAATGTTCCTTTAATTAAATTTACCTTACTGTACGCCGTTGTTCTGTATGCTCGTTGCGATGGGCGGTATGTTCTCCGAGCGAAGCGGTGTCATCAACATCGCGC
>ENA-OQII01000164-OQII01000164.1-human-gut-metagenome-genome-assembly--contig:-NODE-164-length-11915-cov-3.306328_pt1 | contig 11915 bp, 16 predicted proteins | sample MGYA00242577_ERZ504742 | MGnify/ENA primary metagenome ERZ504742 (study PRJEB26092, sample SAMD00036443) | human gut metagenome | host: Homo sapiens | study: EMG produced TPA metagenomics assembly of...
AATCATCATCAAATAAGTTTTCTCCAAAATACTAGGCATCATCATAAGTCATTTCTCCTTTCAATGCTAACAAACTTTGTTGCCCCTGTGAGGAAACCTCACAGTTTTTATATAAACTGCTTTCGCAGTTGTTGTCAGAACATTTCGGAGGATGAAAATTTTTTTCTTCTTATCTTTCTCTCTTCCTTTGTTCTAGTTATTATATAGCACATGTATGTTAGCACTGTCAAGAGGTGAGTGCTATTTTTTTATTCTAAGCATTCCATAATTATCTTCTCGCATCTGTCATACCCGAGCTGGGAAGTATTCAAACACAATGTATAATTGCTGGCTTTCCCCCATTTTTGTTCTGTATAAAAGTTATAATTCGTCATACGTCTTTTATCCGTATCTTCTATCATTTTTGCAGCAACTTTTTCACTGACATGATATATCTGACTGATTCTCTGTATTTTTACCGGCATATCTCCATGAATAAATACATTCAGCACATCATCCCGGTCTTTCAGAATATAATCTGCATTTCTTCCAATGATCACGCAAGACTCCTTTTCAGCCAGCTCTAAAATAACTTTCCTCTGTGCCTCATACACCAGGTCTTCTACTGATTTTCCTGTGACGTCACGTCCGGCAAATGCATATGCGAATAATCCTTTTTTCGGCGATAATTCTGCATTTTCCTGAATATATTCCGGAGATAAACCAGACTTTTCTGCAATCTCATTAATGATATTTTTTATCATAATAAGCAATTTCCAAGTTTCTTTGCTTTACGCATTGCCATCTTTACATTCATGTTGTCTCCAGCATAGTTTCCATAAAGACATGCAACACCTTTTCCAGAGTCTGCTTCTTTGATCGCATCTAAGAATGCTTTAGCTGTTGGTGAAGAAAAGATTTCTCCGACTGCAACGGCATCACAAAGATTTTCTCCGATATATCCAATAAATGCTGGTTTATGCCCGGAACCTCCTCCAGTTACGATACCAACTTTTCCTTCAACTGGTGCATTTTTATATTTTAATACCCTTGCATCTTCTGTTGTAGACACGATATCTTTGTGTGTCTTTACAAAACCTTTTAACATATCTTCCACAACAAAATCCGGATTATTTACAATTCGATTCATTTTTGATTTCCTCCTAAATTACATTGCATCTGCGATTGCTTTTAAATTTTTGAGTCCTTCAATTGCTAATTCTTCTCCTGTATCAGCAAAGTTTCTCCAGATTGCACAGTTTCCTGCTAATTCTTCAAAACTTGGGTCAAAGGATTCAATAACAAGTGGTCCATCGTATCCGATCTCATCCAATGCCTGGAAGTAATTCTTTAATGGTACAAGTCCTGTTCCTGGTAATTCCTCGGTCATTTTCATTGACATGTACATATCCAAGGTATTCTTTTCCGCAAGTTTTAACTGCTCCTGAGAAGCTCTTTTCTTCACGGATCATATGGAAGCAGTCAAGATGTACTTTGACATTTCCTGTTCCAACATCTTTACAGAACTTCACTGCATCTTCTGCAATATTTAAGAAGTGTGTTTCGAAACGGTTGACACATTCGACACAGATGGTCACATCTCCTGTCTCTTTTGCATATTCAGCAACTTCTCTCATACATGCAACCCCCCAGTCCCATTCCTGGTCAGTTCTTGGCTTCTTTGTAAGGTATCCCCATCCAGCATAGTTTACTCCGCCAAGGATTGGCGCTCCCAATGTATTACAGATGTCAACGCATTTCTTCATCGCTGCAACTGCTGCCTTACGAATCTCTTCATCCGGTGAAATTGGGTTTGTTTCCAAAGTTAATGTTGTTGTGCAAACACAATCCATTCCAACTCTTGCTAATTCAGCTTTTACCTGCTCCGTTGGAAATGTATATGGATTTGCGATTGCGAAGTCCACGACTTCAAATCCTATTTCTTTTGCTTTTTCAATGATCCAGAGATCTTTTTCTTTAAAATCTTCTGCCCAGATAAAGCTGTCTACTCCAAATTTAAATTTCATAACAACACCCTCCTATTTTCCACAAAATTCTTTCTGATATTCCATGATTCTTTCTACTTTTGGTGTGGATGGTCCATTTTTGAATGTAAGTCCCATCCAGATATCTAATAAATAAAGTGCCAACTGTGGTGCAATGACTCTTGCTCCCATACACATGACATTTGCATCATTACTCAAAATCGAACGTTCTGTTGAAAATGGATCATGGCAAACTGCTGCTCGGATTCCCGGCACTTTATTGGCTGTCATTGCCATTCCGATTCCTGTTCCACATACAAGAATTCCTCGATCACAAGTACCGTCTGTTACTTTCTTACAGGTTCTTACTGCAACATCCGGGTATAATTCAACTTCCCCTTCTCCTACTCCATTATCAATGACTTCATGTCCTGCTTCCTGAAGGTGTTGTTTGATTGTTTCTTTTAACTGATAAGCTGCTTCGTCACATCCCAATGATATTTTCATGATCTTTTCCCTCCAATATCTAACGGAAATTACCGTAATAAGTTATATCAAATCCATCCAAAATGCTCACATGCATTTTTAATTCCATCATCTACATTGCTGTCTGTTACATAATTTGCGATATCTTTTAAATCCTGGCATGCATTTCCCATCGCAATGGAGAACCATTCTGGGACAAAACATATCCATGTCATTGTAGTCGTCCCCAAAGACTACAACATCTTTGATATCTGCTATTTAAATGTTCCATCATTTTTATGATTCCGCCACGTTTGTTATCTGGCTGGAACATTAAATATTCTGGTTCAAATCTTAAATGTCCAACAAGTTCCTTTGTTGTCAGCTTCTCTTCATCTTCTTTTGGAATTGCTACGTATACTTTATAAATGGCATCTGCTTTTTCTACTTCCAACATGTCATCAATGATATAACGTGTTGGTTCTTTTCTTTTTCCGACCTGGCGTAAGAATTTATCATCCGTCATGTACACATCTTTCGTATCATCTAATGCCACACACCATCCATAACCAAGTTCTTCTGCCTGATGAATGATCTTAATGCATCCGTCTTTATCTAATGGAATATTTTCTACTAACTCATTATCTATGACACAGCCATTTCCTCCACAACATACCATGTTCTTAAATCCATTGGCATCTGTGAATTTTCTTGCTTTGTAGTGAGCGCGTCCAGTTGCGATCGCAACGAAATGTCCATTTTCTTCTAATCTTGTCAATGCTTCTCTTGCACTTGGGACGATCTCGCCTGTTGATCTGTCTGTCAAAGTTCCATCAATGTCGAAAAAAGGTATTTTTTCTCCATATTCTTATCCTTTCTTCTGCACCCACTTGTCTGTCTTTCTTCGATCAGATAAATTTCAAGATATCTTCCGGATGATCAACCACATAGGATGCATGATTTTCTTCCAGTTCTTTTCTTCCTCGAAATCCCCATGAAACACCGATGGTATCCATACCTGCATTCTGCCCTGTCTGCATATCTGTTTTTGAATCTCCAATATATAAAATTTCTTCTTTTGGAAGTTTCATCAAATCTGCGATTTCTAATGCTGCGCTTGGATCTGGTTTCTTAGGAATCCCTTCACTTTCACGTTCTCCATACACTGCGGTCCATGGGAACTGTGAAAAATATTTATTTACCAGTGCACTGGTATAATCTCCTCGTTTATTGGAATTAACTGCAATTTTAATTCCTTTTTCTTCTAAGCTCTCAAGCAATTTAAGAATTCCTTCATAAGGAATTGTTTTGTTTAAATATCTCTTCTGATACGCTTTTGAAAATTGATTCACTGCCTCATCAATAAACAATTCATTTTTTTGTTTATCCTCTGGCAACGCCCTTGTAATCAATTTACGAAAGCCATTCCCTACCATCTGTTTGCATGCTTTCGTATCATGTTCTTTCCATCCATAGATCTTCATAACATCATTGACGCTGTCTCTTAAATCTTCGATTGTATCTAATAAAGTTCCATCTAAATCAAAAATATTCCTTTGTATGTTTTCATCTTTGTTTCCTTTCTGGCTTTAGTTAATATGGGATGATAAAGCTGCCTTTATCATCCCATATTATACAATTACAGCTCAGTAATGGCAAAGACTACTTTTACTGGTTTATTCTCAAAATTTACTAACTGATATTTTGTTCCTGCTGGTAAGAAGAATGTATCTTCTGGTTCCAGTACAAAACTTTCTTCAGCGTCAACTAGGTTTACAGTCACTGGTCCATCTACGCAATATAATGCTCCGTCACCTTTGTGAACATCTGGATCTGAACATCTTGGTCCGTATCCTCCTGCTGGAAGTACCATTTCTCCAAAGTGTCCGTAATCATTACTTGTAATGAAACGAAGTAACATTGGATGAGTTGTTCCATGAACATTATTTAACTTTTCGAAGTCACGTACTGCGTATACAGCTCCTGTTTTTCTAGCTTCTGCTGGATCTACTGGCCAGCATCCGATGTCATCTGTACATCCCTGACGAGAGATATCTTTGATCGCTCTTCTCATATCTGGCAGATTATCATTGTTTGGTCCTTTGTAGAATTTTGTTTCTTCTTCTGTTGGAATGACTGCTGGTGGAATATGCTCATCCCATGCTTTTGGTGTGATGAAATAAAGGATTCTTGTTTTCTGGTCTGAGAAGTTATGACAGCAGTGCCAAGCACCTTCTGGCATGAATAATCCTTCTCCAGTTTCCAGATAAGCAAACTGTCCGTTTCCACTTCTCTGTACTACAGGTCCGTTTAGGATGTAGTAAGATTCATCACCAGGATGGATATCTAATGGTGCGAATACTCCTCCAGGCCCTAACTCGTAAATTCCTAACATAAATGTATCAGTTGTTACTAATGTAAAAGTATTGTCAGAAGTAAATGCATTGTTTGGTGGATATAATGCTGTTGAATACTCCCATTTTTTGATCAATGTAGGTTTCTTGTTATCAGGTTCACAAGGAAAACGTCCCTGAATATCAACTAATTTTGCCATTTTAACTCTCCTGTCTGTTCTTTCTATTAACTGTTTTTTATGCTTCTTCCTGAGGTTTTGTAACTAATACAATTAAAGCTGCTGAAATTGCTCCGGCAATTAATAATGTGATGAAGAATGGAAGTACTTTATTCATAGCGAATACTACGAATACACCACCATGAGGTGCACGGATCGTAATTCCCCATAAGTAAGAGATTACTGCTCCAGCTGCTGATCCAACCATGAAACATGGAATATATTTAATATTTTTGACAGCATATGGGATCGCAAATTCTGTGATCATACATAATGCTCCAGCGAAACATCCTGGGATTCCGGATCTATCTTCATCTGTAAATTTCTTAGGTGCGATCAGCATTGCTAATGCCACTGCTAATGGAGGTGCACAGCAAGCTACGAAGTTTGCGGCCATTGGTGCATAGTTTCCTGTTTCCATACAAGCTAATGCAAAAGCATAAGCAACTTTGTTACATGGACCACCCATATCAAAGGCAAGCATACATCCTTGTACGATTCCGAGAAGGATTAAGTTTCCAGTTCCTAAGTCATTTAATAATTTTGTTAATGCCTGTGTTAATGCTCCTAAAGGTCCTCCAATAACATAGTGCATTAATAAACAGATAGCTGCACATCCGACAACTGGAATGATCAATGTAGGAAGTAATGATCTTATTGCATTTGGTAATGGAATTTTCTTTAATGCGTTTACTAAATATCCAGCAATAATACCTGCGATCAGTGCTCCGATAAATCCTGACTGGTATCCAAGCCCCCAAGGGTCCGTAGCCATCCAGCCACCGAACATACCTACACAGATACCTGGTTTATCAGCGATTGAATACGCTACATATGCACCTAATACTGGTACCATGAATGTTCCTAAACCAATTTTACCAATCCAGAAGATTGTGGATGCGAATGTGGAACCATAAGGTTCTACGCTAGGGATATTATATCCTCCTAATAAGAATCCTAATGCTACTAAGATTCCTCCTGCAACTACGAATGGCAGCATGTATGAAACACCTGTCAAAAACGCTTCTTTGATATCATCAATTACATCTCTCATTTGTTTCCCGTCCTTTCATAAAATATTTTTAAGGTTTCTCTTTTCTTATTTTCCGCTAAAAATAATATTCGGGTCTTTGATCACTTCGTGTGGTTTTGTCTGGAAGATCTTGTCTTTGTATGGTTCGAATCTTTCTGCTTTTGTAAGCCCTACGTCATTTGCAAAAACGATCAGATCCGCTTCTTTAATATCACGATCTCTTAACTTGTCTTCCAGTCCGAGAGCCCCCTGCTTCTCGACCTTACACTTGTAACCTCTCTCTTTACATACTTTCATAATAGCTTCCGCTGCCATATAAGTATGAGCGATTCCAGTTGCGCATGATGTTACTGCTACTACTTTCATAGTTTCCACCTCCTGTAGCTTTTATAGTTGTAATTGTTTTATGCCATGAATCAGATCATCATAGCTTTCTGCCTTCTCTAACAGTTCTAAAAACTCTTCGTGTGCTAACATTCCTGCTAATGTTGCTAATACCCTTAAATGGTAATCATTCTCTTGATTTTCAGATATTGCCAATACAAAGATGTATTTAACTTCACCAGATTCCCCTGAGGACTCATAAATGAATGGCTTCTTACAGTCTACAAAATCCAATTCCTGGTTTCAGAACTTCTTTGCATTTTCCATGAGGTATTGCAACGAAGTTTCCCATATATGTTGGCCCTAGGGATTCTCTGTATTCCAGAGCATCTTTGTAGGCCTTTGCGTCTGACACGAATCCTGCTTCTTCGAATTTTGCAGTCATCACATCAAACATATTTTCTTTGTCCTTAAAAGGCTCACAATCAAGAATTACCATTTCATCGAGTAGTACTTCCGCTAAATTTACACCTACTCATGAAATATTCTCCTTTTTATGATTTATCTTATTTTCCGTTTTTGTAACGCTTTGATTACGTCTTTTGCATATCCTTTCATGAATTCATATGCTGCTTCCTGTAATTCATGATATGCAATCTTACCATCTGTCTCAGCTACTTTGTCTGCAACAAATTTTGTTGTAGCTTTTGCCATATAAGAATAGTAGTTAACTTTTGAGCATCCTGCTGTGATCGCATTCTGTACCTGGTCAAATTCTACTCCTGATGCACCATGCATTACGATTCTTGTATCATCAGGGATTGCTTCTCGAAGTTCTTTGACTCTGTCAATATCAAGTACTGGTGGTTCAGCATAGATTCCGTGCATTGTTCCGAAGCATACTGCTAAGGCATCACATTTTGTTCTTTCTGCAAATTCTTTTGCTTCTGCTGGTTCTGTGAAGAATTCTCTGATATCTTCATTTGTCAAAACTCTCTTTTCTGGATCATCATCATGTGTATCTTCATCTGTAGATGCCATGATTCCAAGTTCTGCTTCTACTGTGATTCCTGCAGCATGTGCGAATTTAACGAACTGTGCAACTTTTTCAACATTCTCTTCAAAAGGAAGTGCACTGCAATCGTACATGATAGATGGAAATCCAACTTTCACTGCTCTCATTACAAATTCATAGTCACTACCATGATCTAAATGAACACAAACAGGTACTCTTGCTTCTTTTGCATATTTTAACATGATCGGCCCGATTCTCTCGATTGGAATCAAAGAGTCATGTACCTGAGCATGGTCAATGATGATCGGAGTATTTAATTCTTCTGCTGCACCAATGACTGCACGAACTGTTTCTTCATTTGGTGTGTTGATACATGGGATAGCGTATCCTTCTGCTTCTGCAATCTCCAAGATTTTTTTCATGTTTACTAGCATTTGTTCTTCCTCCTGTAACATAAGTTTTGTTGATTATTACGTCTAATGGAATTCTTCCATTAGTAGTTCATAAATTTCTTCGGAACTATTTGCTTCTAGGATTTTTTGAATGTCTTCTTTGTTATCGATCAGTGCATATAAATATTTGAATAATTTTAAGATCTCGTTTGATTCTTCCATATTAATTGCTAAGAAAAATACTAATTTAACCTTTGATGATCTCGACCATTTCACTGGATATTTCATTCGCATGACTGCGATGCCGCTTTTCTTTACGGAATCTTTATAAACATGTGCCATTGCGATCTGACTTCCAATTGTTGTCGGTCTTCTTTCTTCTAATTCAAATACTTTTTCTGTGACATCTTCACTAAGACATCCTTGTTCCAGTAATAACTTACTAACCTGTGCGATAGTTTCCTTTTTAGTTGTTGCCAGTGCATCAATCACAATCAATTCTTTCTGAAATGCTTTCTTCACAGTTTCTATAACTTGTTCATTCTTCATTTCCTGTGCGTACTCATCCATCTGACTGATGATCTTATTGATGTCCAGCTGCGTGACATGTTTTGTGATTTCTATGACATTATTTCTTTTTTCTTTGAGTGGAACGGTTGATATTACCAGTTTCCCTTTTGTTAATTCTGGTTTAAAATCGTGAATATGTACGATTTTTATGATTTCTAAATTACTGATTTCATTCTCAATCTTCATTGCTTCATATTTTGCTGAATAAGGATCTGTTGCCATAACAAAGATTCCTTGTTTTTCACTTCCTGTTTCCATGGATGCCTGATGGATCAGTAATGCGAGCCAGGCAATCTCATCCTGTGTCAATACAAATCCAAGTTTTTCTTCCAAATGGAAAGAGTAAGTTAAACAAACCGCATAACTGCTCTGAATCTGTTGCTGTACGTCCTTGTGAAGATCGTCCCATTCAACTAACATGTAATCATGTCTGATACTTATCTTCTTTAAAAAAGTAGCAATTTGTTTTTCCAGTTCCCGATAGTGATAGGTACTTTCTTTTTCCATCGCCATAAAAACTGTGTAGATGTAATCTTCTGCAATATTCATCAGGTAATCATCCTGAATCTCGGCTTCTACTTCACAAGTTTTTGCTACAGCAAACTTTGCTGCCAAGAACTAGGTATTCAAGTTCCATCTCATCTTCATGTGGGAACATGCGGTCAAGAATCTTCTTTGCTGTTTCTACATATATATCATCGAGCTTTGTCATTGTTCTGTCTGCTTTATTTCTAATCTTGTTTCCTTCTTCCATTCTTCTCTTAGTTAATAGAAGGTATTCCGTCAATCTGCAGAAAGAAATGTCTACAAGCACAACTCCTAATTCTGCTTCACTATCCGCAAGATATTCCTGAACCATCATGATATCTTCTTTGGAATAGTAATCTGAAAAATATGTAAATGCTCTTTTACTGATCCTGTAATCTAGTTCCTGTGGAAGTTCTTCAATGTACGTGTGTTTCCAGTATTTCTTATTCTGTGTGTCAACAATTGCCTGCCTGATATCAAACTCTCTACCTACAATACTGATTCCCTGATTTTGAACTTTTGATAATTCCAGATGAAAGGTTGCCAGATATTCTTCTATCATTTTCAGATCTTTTTCTATCATCTTTCGGCTAACACATAATTCCTCGGAAAATAATTGAACTGTGTAATTTGCCGGATAATTAAATAAGATATCTAAAATGTAATTCTTTCTGTAGTAGAAAGATTCTGGGTTTCCATTTGCATAGGAATCAAGTGCTTCCAAAATATTTTCTCTCTGCTGATCTGTCACCACCATGCAGATTCCTTTTTTGGGTACTCTTAGTAGTTTTCCATCATAGTCTTCAATAAATTTTGTAATATCTTTTAAGGATCGTTTGATACTGCTTATGGAAATTTCAGTCATCTCCGATAACTCTTCGATGGAATAGAATCCATACATATCAACCATTGCACGGATTACTTTTTCCTGTAAATTATTCATGATAGGCCTCCTCAATGAATAAAACACTAAAAAGTAGCTTTTCATCTGCTGTATCTTTTTATTTGTTTTTTGCTCTCGCTACTTTATGGTCTTATTGTATCAATTGTTTTTCTACTTGTACATAGTTCAAAACTCCGTTTTTGCACTAATTGTTCGGATAAAAGTGCAAAAAAAGTTCAAAGAACACTGAGAATTTGTTTAAATATAGTTCATTACAAAAAAAGAACCCCTACATAATCTAATCTGATCATGTAAAGGTTCTCCCAATTCTTTATGTAATTATTCCACTACTCGTCTTACACAAACAATTCTACGGTAGTTTGCTCTTGGCGAAATTTTGATTCCTGTTCTTCTGTTACTTGCATGTACGATCTTTCCATTTCCAATATACATCGCTACATGTCCATTATAACAGATGATATCTCCTGGCTGTTTCTCATTATAAGAAACCTTTCTTCCTGCTCTTCTTAATTCAGAAGAAGTTCTTGGAAGATTATATCCAAATGATCTGTAAACTGATCCAATAAACCCTGAACAGTCAGCTCCTCTGTTTAAGTCTGTTCCACCCCATACGTAGGAGTTTCCAACAAAACGCTGTGCAAATTGTGCTACTGTCTGTCCTTTGTCATATGTTGTTCCTTCTAATGCAGGAGCATCTGTATTAATATAAACATATTTCTTTAAGACATATCCTGTCTTACCGTTTACAGAAACCTTTCTCCACTTTCCACTTGTCGAATAGACTGTGACAGGTGTTCCAATCTCTAATCTCTTTAAAACTTTTGATCTTTTTGATTTGCTGGCTCTTAATTTGCACCAGTGTCTGAAGATTTTTCCATTATATCCATCATCAGCCTTAACCTGCTGTTTTGGTGTTGTTGTGATTGCTGTACCAAATATAAATAAAAAGACTAATGAGAAAATTGTTATTTTCTTTAATCGTGATTTCATTGATAACCCTTTCAATTGTTACACTTCTGTTACATACTTGAAGAATTTTACCATATAACGACACAAATGTAAAGGAAATAGTGTATTGTTTTGAATTTTATAATTAACAAATGAAATAATTGTAAAATTTGTATCATTGTGTTCTTTTTTTGCATACAAAAAGAGACCTGATAAATCAGATCTCTTCAGCGTGGGCGAGAAGATTCGAACTCCCGGCCTTCTGGTCCGTAGCCAGACGCTCTATCCAGCTGAGCTACGCCCACATATTCAATTGTCATATTTGACAATTCAGATGTTATTCACATCTAAATGCCGCAGACCGGAATCGAACCGGTACTCGATTTAACTCGAACAGGATTTTAAGTCCTGCGCGTCTGCCAGTTCCGCCACTGCGGCATATACATACCTTAATTATCTGGCATATAAGTGGGACCAATAGGACTCGAACCTATGACCCTCTGCTTGTAAGGCAGATGCTCTCCCAGCTGAGCTATGATCCCAAACGATTGGTTTAAACACAATCTAGCGACCCGGATGGGAATCGAACCCACGACCTCCGCCGTGACAGGGCGGCGCTCTAACCAGCTGAGCCACCGGGCCAGAATGTAAATTATTTAGTTTAAATGGACCCTCGGGGACTCGAACCCCGGACCGATCGGTTATGAGCCGATTGCTCTAACCAACTGAGCTAAAGGTCCGTTTAAAGCCGTTGACCGGACTTGAACCGGTAACCTGCTGATTACAAATCAGCTGCTCTGCCAATTGAGCCACAACGGCATATTAGACGATATCACTCATTTATGAATCGTAATGACTCCAACGGGATTTGAACCCGTGTTACCGCCGTGAAAGGGCGGTGTCTTAACCACTTGACCATGGAGCCTGATTGTTCGACCGCTTCACGGTCTTAATACTTTATTCAGTATTTAACTCCCCGAGCCGGGCTCGAACCAGCGACAGCACGGTTAACAGCCGTGTGCTCTACCAACTGAGCTATCGAGGATTATTATAAGGTTTATTCTTATTATATCATATACCTTCAAAACAACATACAAGAATCTTTCTACATCTCTTACACTTCAGCCTTCTTTGGTTAAAGCCTCGACCGATTAGTAACAGTCAGCTCCATACGTTACCGTACTTCCACCTCTGCCCTAT
>ENA-OQII01000166-OQII01000166.1-human-gut-metagenome-genome-assembly--contig:-NODE-166-length-11819-cov-1.750684_pt1 | contig 11819 bp, 15 predicted proteins | sample MGYA00242577_ERZ504742 | MGnify/ENA primary metagenome ERZ504742 (study PRJEB26092, sample SAMD00036443) | human gut metagenome | host: Homo sapiens | study: EMG produced TPA metagenomics assembly of...
AGCGATAATAGCCTTGCGCTTTGCCTTATCCATTGTTATTTTCTCCTTACCTTCGTAACTATTCACAAATTGCCTGCACAAAAAGAAAAGATGCGGCGGCGTAAATGCCGCCGCACCCATTGTGATGCCGGAAAAATTATGCGTTCTGGATGACTGCAATGCCGGGCAGTTCCTTGCCCTCCAGATACTCCAGAGAAGCGCCGCCGCCGGTGGAGATGTGGGTCATCTTGTCGCCCAGACCCATCTGCTGCACAGCTGCTGCGCTGTCGCCGCCGCCGATGACGGTGGTAGCATCGCTCTCAGCCATAGCCTTGGCAACAGCCAGAGTACCGGCTGCCAGAGTGGGGTTCTCGAACACGCCCATGGGGCCGTTCCAGACAACGGTCTTGGAAGCCTTGACAGCGTCAGCAAACAGCTTCATGGTCTCGGGGCCGATGTCGCAGCCCTCCATGTCAGCGGGGATCGCGGTGACAGGCACCACGGTCACGTCCACAGGAGCGTCGATGGGATCGGGGAAGTCCTTGATGCAGGCTGCATCCACAGGCAGCAGCAGCTTGACGCCCTTCTCCTTGGCCTTAGCCATCATTTCCTTGCAGTAGTCCAGCTTGGTGTCGTCGCACAGGCTCTTGCCGACCTCGTAGCCCTGAGCCTTGACGAAGGTGTAAGCCATGCCGCCACCAATGATCAGGGTATCGACCTTCTCCAGCAGGTTGGAGATGACGTTCAGCTTGTCCGTCAACCTTGGCGCCGCCCAGAATAGCGGTGAAGGGACGCTCGGGATCGTTCACGGCGTTGCCGAGATACTTGATCTCCTTCTCCATCAGGTAGCCGACAGCGGTATCCTTGATGTAGTCGGTGACACCTGCGGTGGAGCAGTGTGCACGGTGGCAGCTGCCGAAGGCGTCGTCCACATAAGCATCAGCCAGAGAAGCCAGCTCCTCGCTGAACTCGGGCATGTTCTTGGTCTCTTCCTTGCGGAAACGGGTGTTCTGCAGCAGAACGACATCGCCGTTGTTCATAGCAGCCACAGCAGCCTTTGCGTTCTCGCCCACAACGTTGTCATCGTCAGCAAACACAACGGTCTTGCCCAGCTTTGCGCTCAGAGCCACAGCAACGGGAGCCAGGCTGAACTTAGCCTCGGGGCCGTTCTTGGGCTTGCCCAGGTGGCTGCACAGGATGACCTTTGCGCCATCGTTGACCAGCTTCTGGATGGTGGGCAGTGCTGCGTTGATGCGGTTCTCGTTGGTGATGACACCGTCCTTCATCGGGACGTTGAAATCGCAGCGGACAAGCACCTTCTTGCCGCAGTAGTTCTGATCGTCGATCGTCTTCTTACCTAAACCCATGGTAAAAACTCCTCTCAAGTTATAATTCTGAACCAGAGTCTCGCTCACAATCGGGGCGTTGCCCCGTACAGCTACTATTATAAACAAAAACTGCGTGTATTGCAAGGACATGAGATAGATAATTGTTTAACAAACATTTGCCATTGTTGCACGGAAATGTGTCTATTTTGCCCGAAGTGCGGTTTTTTCTGCCCGCAGACGCCGGAAATGCTGTTTCCTCACGACAAAAGGGGTCGAAAAACGCCCACAGGCGTTTCTCGACCCCAAATAAAAATAATTTTTCCGCTGTTGATGCGTTATGCAAAATATTCCTGTGCGCGGCGGGCGGCATCGTTGATGCAATCCCGCAGCTGGTCCAGCGTATCAAACTTTTTGCTGGGACTCAGGTAAGCGTGGAACTCCACCACCGGGTCGGTGCCGTACAAGTCACCAGAAAAGCCCGGGATAAAGGTCTCGCAGGTCACCTTGGTAGCGTCATCGTTCACGGTCGGGCGGCTGCCCAGACCGGTGGCCGAGGGATACCACACCCCGTTGATGCAGGTGCGGGTGATATAAATGCCGCTGCGGGGCATCTGGAAGCCCTGCGGGTACAGCTGGTTGATGGTGGGCACCCCGAGGGTGTGCCCCAGTCCTGCCCCGTGCTGCACCGCAAAGCGGATGGCGTAGGGCATGCCCAGCATAGCGTTGGCGGCCGGGATGTCCCCGCCCTCCAGCGCGGTGCGGATGCGGGTAGAGGACACCGGCTTTTCCTCAAACTGAGCCATGGGCACCACCACTACCTCTACCCCCAAGAGGGGCACAGAGGGTGCGCAGCAGCTCCGGCGTACCGGCAGCCTTTGCACCAAACGGTGAAGTTTTCGCCACAGAACAGCGCCCGGGCGTGGCAGTTTTCCACGATGCCGCGCACGAACTCCTCCGGGCCTCAGTGCCTTGATCGCCTCAAAGTCCGGGGTGAGGTAATACTCCACCCCAAGACTGTGGATCAGGGCGTGCTTGTCCTCGGTGGAGAGCAGGCGCTTGCCCTTCATTTTATTTTCCACCGGCAGGCGGAAGGTGAACACCGCCGGAGCTGCATCATGGGTCTTTGCCCACTGCACAGCCCCTTCGATCACCGCCCGGTGGCCGATATGGATGCCGTCAAAGTAGCCCATGGCCACGGCGGTGCCTTTTTCAGGCTGTGCCAGCGGCAGCGGGGCAAACTGAGAAATGATCTGCATGGGTCTTGTTTCCTTTATTGCTCAATTACGTTCCACGAACAGTTTTTCCACCCGGAGCACCCCGCCGTTGATGTTAGCAAGGCCAAGGAACTGCCCGGCGGCATTGCGCACCCGGTAGCGTCCGTCTGCTGCGGGGTAGTGGCTGGTGGGACAGCCGTTGTACAGGTGCTGCTCCACCCATGGCTCCACCATCAGCAGCGGCAGCGGGGTGAACACGCTTTCCACCGGCAGCATCAGTGCTTCCAGTGCAGCGCTCCCCTGCTCCTTTGCGGCAAGAATTTCTTCCAGCGTGTGGGCATCTGCTTCGGTGTACAGACCGGCAGCAGTGCGGCGCAGCGCGCTCATGGTGCCCTTCTGCCCCATTGCGGCGGCGATATCCTCCAGCAGGGTGCGGATATAGGTGCCCTTGGAGCAGCGCACCGTCAGTACATACTCGTTTTCTGCCGGACTGCCGCCGTACTCGATGCCGTAGATTTCAATGGGGCGCGCCTTGCGTTCCACGGTCACGCCCTCGCGGGCCAGCTTATACAGCGGCTGGCCGTTGATCTTGACCGCCGAGTACATGGGCGGCACCTGCATCTGCGGGCCAATAAACTGCGGCAGCACAACCAGCAGTTCCTTCTCTCCGGCGGTGACGGGTGCAGTTTCCAGCACCGTGCCGGTGCTATCGCCGGTATCGGTGCGTGCGCCCAGACGCAGGGTGGCGCGGTAGGTCTTGTCGTGGTTCAGCTGCAGATCCACCGCCTTGCTGGCACCGCCGCAGAACACCGGCAGAACGCCGGTGGCCATGGGGTCCAGCGTACCGCTGTGCCCCAGCTTGCGGGTGCCCAGCACGCCGCGCAGCTTTGCAACCACATCAAAGCTGGTCCAATCCATGGGTTTGTCTACGATCAGGATGCCCTGCATCATGCTTCCTCCTGCGGTGCGTCCAGTTCGGCTTCCACCTCTGCAAGGATCGCGTTTTTGGCGTTTTCAAGGTCGCCCAGCAGCTCACAGCCCGCTGCGCGGGTGTGGCCGCCGCCGCCCAGCCGCCGTGCGATGGCACAGGCGTCCACGCCCTTTGCGGTGCGCACGCTGATGCGGTAGCTGCCGCCGGGCTGCTGGCGCAGGGTCAGACCCACCTTGACTCCCTCGATGCTGATGGGCAGACTGGTCAGTTCCTCCAGATCTGCGGGGTCTACCCCGCTCTGCCGGATCTCGTCCCTCGTCAGGTAGATCAGGGCGCAGCGGCCGTCCAGATAGTACTCCAGATGGTTGCGGGCGATGCGCTCGGCCTCCATGCGGGCACGGGGCTTGGTGTCGAAGAGCAGGGTGTTCAGCTCCTCCACATGACAGCCGGCCTCAATAAGCTTTGCCGCCACCGTGTGGGTGTTAGCTGTGGTGGAGGAGAACTTGAAGCAGCCGGTGTCGGTAGCAATGCCGGTGTACAGGCAGTCGGCAATGTGGGGGGTGATAGTCACCCCCATCTCCACGATGACCTGATACAGCAGTTCCGCTGCCGCAGCGGCACCGGCATCCAGAAGGGTAAAATCGGCATAGCCGTTGTTGCCTGCGTGGTGGTCGATGCACAGGTCTACATGGCGTGCGTACTGCGGCACACCGTTATTTTCGCCAAACAGCTGCAAACCGGCCACGTCCACCGCGATCACGGTGCGGGGCTCGAACTCGCCCTTGAACAGCCGTGGGTTCGTAAAGGCGTAGCGGGACGGAATGTCATCGGAGCAGAGCACCGCCGTTGTTTTTTCCAGCGCTTTGAGCGCATAGTACAGGGCGCTGCCGCAGCCGATGGTGTCACCGTCCGGGTTTTTGTGGCACAGAATCAAAATGTTGTCCGCAGCCAGCAGGCGCTGCGCCATCTGCTGCACATCCAGTTGTTCTGTCATCCAATGATCCATCCTTTCCGCAAAGGCAGTCAGTCCTCGGTCTGTTCGGTATCAGCAGGCTGTGCTTCCTCCTCGCCGTTCACGTTCAGGCTGCGCAGCAGCTCGTTGATGTGGGCGGCGTAGGCGGCACCGTCATCCTCCACAAAGATGAAGCGGGGTGCCTTGCGGATGTGCATTTTTTTGCTGACCTCGGTGCGCACATGGCCTGCGGCACGGTTCAGCGCTTCGATTGCGGGCTTGGGGCCGTCTGCGCGGCCCATCACGCTTACATACACTTTTGCCACATCCAGATCCGGCGTCACGTCCAGACGGGTGACGGTCAGCAGACCGCCCTCCAGCCGCGGGTCCTTCAGCCGGCCGATGATGGCAATGACCTCGCGCTTCATATCCTGCGCAAGACGGCCCATATTTTTCTGAGACATAGTTTTCTCCAAATTCTGTCCGGCAGCCTCCCAAAGTCTTGCCCCGGCCGGGGCAAGGCGGCATTTGTCTGCCAAAACGACGGATGAGGGCGCACGCTCCACACCTGCGAAAGATACGCCCTCATCAGTCTCACTTCGTTCGACAGCTTCCCTCGTCCAAGGGAAGCCTTTTCTGCCGGGAAGCTGTTATATATTCGGTTTTTGCTTAGTCGCGGTACTCTTCCATCTTGAAGGCCTCGTACACGTCGCCTTCCTTGACGTCCGCAAACTTCTCCAGGGTCACGCCGCACTCGTAGCCCTCGGCCACTTCCTTGGCATCATCCTTGAAGCGCTTCAGAGATGCGATCTCGTCCTCCGTGATGACGATGCCGTCACGGACAACGCGCACCTTGCTGTCGCGGGTGATCTTGCCGCTGGTCACGCGGCAGCCTGCAACGGTGCCCACGTTACTGATCTTGTAGACCTGGCGGACCTGCAGCTCACCCAGAGCGACCTCGCGGAACTTGGGAGCCAGCATGCCCTTCATAGCGTCGGTGACATCGTTGATGGCATCGTAGATGACACGGTACATCCGCATCTCGACCTTGGTGGCAGCGGCTTCTTCCTTGGCCACGTTGTCCGGGCGGACATTGAAGCCGATGATGATGGCGTTGGAGGCATCGGCCAGATCGACGTCAGACTTGCTGATAGCGCCGACACCGGCGTGGATGACGCGCACGCGCACCTCATCGTTGGAGATCTTCTCCAGACTCTGCTTCACAGCCTCGGCAGAGCCCTGCACGTCGGCCTTGACCACGATGGCCAGTTCCTTCATGTCGTTCTGTGCCATCTGGCTGAACAGGTTATCCAGCGTGACCTTCTGGAAGGAGGAGAACTGCTTCTCCTTGGCGGCAGCGATGCGCTGCTCGGCCAGTTCACGGGCCAGACGCTCGTCCTCAACAGCCTCGAACAGGTCGCCTGCTTCCGGCACTGCGGTCAGGCCGGTGATCTCCACAGGGGTAGAGGGGCCAGCATCGCTCAGCAGCTGGCCCTTGTCACTGCGCATGGTGCGCACGCGGCCCACAGCGGTACCGGCAATGATGACGTCGCCGGAGTGCAGGGTGCCGTTCTGCACCAGAATGGTGGCAATGGGGCCCTGGCCCTTGTCCAGACGGGCCTCAACGACCGCACCCTTGGCGCGGCGGTTGGGGTTTGCCTTCAGCTCCATGACCTCAGCTTCCAGAGCAATGCGTTCCAGCAGGTCGTTGATGCCCATGCCGGTCAGGGCAGACACCGGGATGCAGGCTACATCGCCGCCCCAGTCCTCGGTGATGATGCCGTACTTGGTCAGGCCTTCCATCACGCGCTCGGGGTTTGCAGTGGGCTTATCCATCTTGTTCATGGCCACGATGATCTTGACATTGGCAGCCTTGGCGTGGTTGATGGACTCGATGGTCTGGGGCATGATGCCGTCATCGGCGGCAACGACCAGAAACAGCGATATCGGTCATGTTGGCACCACGGGCACGCATGGAGGTGAATGCCTCGTGGCCCGGCGTATCCAGGAAGGTGATCAGGCTGTCGTTGATCTTGACCTGATATGCACCAATGGCCTGGGTGATGCCGCCAGCCTCGCCTGCGGTGACATTGGTCTTGCGGATGGCATCCAGGATACTGGTCTTACCGTGGTCAACGTGGCCCATGACACAGACAACGGGGGGACGCTCCACCAGATCCTCGGCGGAATCCTCCTCCTGGGTGAACAGGCGCTCCTCGATGGTCACATGCACCTCGTGCTCGACCTTTGCGTGGAACTCCTCAGCCAGCAGAGATGCGGTATCGAAATCGATCACATCGTTGATGGCGTGCATCTCGCCCATCTGCATGAACTTTGCAATGACCTTGCCGGCCTGCTGCTTCAGGCGGGCAGCCAGCTCACCGACGGTGATCTCATCGGGGATCATCACCTTCAGCTGTGCGTTGCGGGCCTTTTCCAGCTGGATGCGCTGCAGGCGCTCGAACTCGGTCTCGCGCTTGCCCTTCTGGAACTGCTGGCGCTGGCGCTGGCCGCGCTGGGTGAACTTCTGCTTGTTGCCCTGCGGGGTGGGCTTGCGGCGGTTCTCGGTGTTCTTGGTGGAAGCCAGATCGTCGTAGCGTGCATCGAAGCGGTCCACGTTCACATCCACGGTGCGGGTATCGACCGTCACCTGGCTGTCCTCGCGGCGGACAGGAGACGGACTGAGCGGGGGCAGCAGAGGCCTTGGCACCGGTCTCGCGGGCCAGCTCGCTCAGGGAGACGGTCTTCTCCTCACGCTTCTTATGCTGCTCGGGCTTCTTCTCGTTATGCTTGCTGTTATTGTTTTTCTGCTGGGGCTGCTGGGCAGCTTTTGCAGGCTCCGACTTCTTCTCAGCCGGCTTCTGGGCGGCCTTGGGCTCTGCCTTTTTCTCAGCGGGCTTCTCGGCTTTCTTCTGCTCGGGCTTCTTCTCCGTGTTCTTGGGGGCAGCGGGCTGCTTGGCGCTGTTCAGATAAGCGCTCAGGTCCGTCTCGCTATGATCCTTGCTGAATTTCTCCAGCAGGTAGTTCAGCTCGTTCTCCTCCAGATTGGAGCTGTTCTTCTTGCCGGTGCTGCCCATAGCGGCCAGCTCATCCAGCACCTTCTTTGCAGAAAGGTTCAGATCCTTTGCAAAGTCACTCACTTTATATTTTTACGATCATTCGCTCATATCCTCCTCATTTTTTGATTGCTCCACAGTCCGACAGGCGGTCGAAGCAGAGCTTTGCGAGGTTGCGGTCGGTCACCGCGTAAACAGCCACAGGCTTGCGGCTGATATCGGCCAGGCGGTCCTGGGTCAGCGGCATAGAGATCACGTCCACCAGGTCGCCCACAGCGTAGTTCAGGCGCTGTACGGTCTTGGCGCTGGCATCGGACGCGACCATTACCAGCCATGCCTTGCTCTTGACGCAGGCATCTTCCACGGCATCAAAGCCCATGGTCAGCGCGCCTGCCTTGCGGCAGAGGCTCAGCGCCTGGAACAGCGCTTCTTCCGGAGCCATTTTGGGCTTTTCGGGGGTATTGTTATGCTTCGCCATTCGGCTGGGCCTCCTTTTCCACGTCGGCCAGCTGTGCGGCCAGCGCATCGTAAACCTCGGCGGGAACCGGCTGCTCAAAGCAGCGCTCCAGCGCCTTTTTCTTTTTGGCCTTTGCCAGACAGGCCGGATCCGGGCAGAGGTAAGCGCCGCGGCCCGGCTTCTTGCCCACGGGGTCGATGCTGATCTCGCCGCTGGGGGCGCGCACCACCCGCACCAGTTCCTTTTTGGGGCGGCTGGTCATGCAGCCGATGCACTGGCGGGCAGGGATTTTTTTTGTGCCATCCGGTTTCCCTCCTTCGGCAGATGGTGCCGGGCTTATTCAGCGTCTGCTGCGTCCTTCTTGGGCTCCTCGTCCTCGCCGTAGTAGCCGCTCTCGGGACGGATATCAATGTTGTAGCCGGTCAGGCGTGCGCACAGGCGGGCGTTCTGACCCTTGTTGCCGATAGCCAGACTCAGCTGCTGGTCGGGCACGGTGACGCGGCAGGAGCGGGTCTCGCCGGGCAGCAGCTCCACCTTGACCACCTTGGCGGGGCTCAGAGCTGCGGAGATGAACTCCGAGATATCCTCGCTCCACTTCACGATATCGATCTTCTCGCCGCCCAGCTTTTCCACAACAGCGGCCACGCGGGCGCCGTGCTCACCGATGCAGGCGGAAACAGGGTTCACGTTGGGGTCCTTGGACCAGACAGCCATCTTGGTGCGGGCACCGGCCTCGCGGCTGATGGCCTTTACCTCCACAGTGCCGTCAAAGATCTCGGGCACTTCCAGCTCAAATAGGCGCTTGACAAGGCCGGGATGGGTGCGGCTGATCATCACGCGGGGGCCGCGCTCGGTGCTGACCACGTCCACGATGTAGACCTGCAGGGTCTCGCCCTCGGTGTACACCTCGCCGGGCACCTGCTCGTTGCGGGGCAGAACAGCCTCGCCGCCCTTGCCCAGATCCAGCGCAACGATGCCCTTCTCGGTATCCACGCGGGTAACGGTGGCCTGCACAATGTCATGTGCGCGGGACTGGATCTCGCTGAGCTGCTGGTTGCGCTCGGCCTCGCGGATGCCCTGACGGATGACGTGCTTTGCGGTCTGGGCAGCAATACGGCCAAAATCGCGGGTCTTGAGCGGGGTGATGATGCGGTCGCCCACCTCGTAGCTGCTGCGAATCTTGCGTGCCTCGGTCACACCGATCTCGGCGTGCTCGTCGTACCAGTCCTCGTCTGCCACGATATCCTGGATCAGCGCCACATCAAAGCGGCCGGTGTCGGGGTCGAATGTCCACACGGATGTGATCCTCCTCGACCTCATAGTTCTTCTTGACGGCAATGATGATAGCCGCCTTGATCTTTTCGATCAGGTACTCTGCGGTGATGCCGCGCTCATGCTCCAGCATGGAGAGCGCTTCAAAAAAGTCCTTATTCGCTGCTGTCATTTTTCGGGTTCCTCCTATATATTTTGTTCTCTTTTCTCCATCAGAGACGGTTCTTCTCAGTTGAACAGATCCTCGTCGTCGCACAGCTGCACGCCGGAGGCTGCATTCACCTCAAAGGTCACGGGGCCGTTCTCGCTTTCCAGCGTCACGGTGCTGCCCTCGCGACCGGTCAGGATGCCGGACAGCTCCCGCACGCCGTCAGCGTTGGGGCGGATGAGCTTTGCCCGCACCTTCTGGCCCTTCAGTGCCTCGTAGTGCTCCGGGCGGGTCAGCTTGCGGCCAAGGCCGGGGCTGCCCACCTCCAGATAATAGCTCTGGTCGATGGGGTCTGCCTCATCCAGAATGGGGTCCAGTGCGTGGGACACCTCTGCACAGGTGTCAGTATCCATGGTGCCGTCCCGGTCGATGAGGATGCGAAGATACCAGTCCGGCCCTTCCTTCTCAAAAACCACATCCCACAGGCGCAGACCCATGCCTTCCACCGTGGGACGGACAAGCGCTTCCACTCTCTGCGCGGTGTTGCCGCCAGACTGCTTCGCCATAAAAAACCTCCAAACAAACAAGAAACGCGGACCTTGCGGCCCACGTTTCAGGTTAAACTATATCGTACTACTAGAATATAGCATACTCTTGCGATTTATGCAAGCATTTTCGCAATTTTTTTGCAGTTGCGCGCCCTTTGGGGCTTTTTTACAGCACCCAGACGCCGTTTTCAAACAGCGGCACGGTGCGGCCATCGCGGCATTTGCCGGTGATGCGGCTGTCCTCTGCACCGATCATCACGTCCTCGTGCAGGGAGGAGTGGTTCATGCCGCGGGCTGCCAGCTCCTCCTTGGAAAGGCCGGTGCCGCCCACGGTGGTGCCGGGGTAGCTGTCGCCAAAGGCGATGTGGCAGGCAGCGTTCTCGTCAAACAGGGTGTTGTAGAACAGCTTGCCGCTGCGGTTGATGGGGCTGGAGGCGGGCACCAGTGCCACCTCGCCGATGTGGCGTGCGCCCTCGTCGGTGTCCAGCAGCTGGCCCAGCAGATCTGCGCCCTCGTCGGCGCCGTGCTCCACCACCTTGCCATCCTTGAAGGTAACATGGAATCCCTTGATGAGCTGGCCATTGAACACATAGGGCTTGGTGCCGTAGACGATGCCGTCCACCTTATCCTTATGGGGCGCGGTGAACACCTCCTCGGTGGGGATGTTGGGGAAGAAGGGATGTCCATCGGGCGTCTTACCCTTGCCGCCGGCCCACTCGTGACCCTTCGTCATGCCAATCGTCAGATCGGTTCCATTTGCCGCGGTGTAATGCAGCCGGTCAAAACGATTGTCGTTCAGGGAAGCGCAAGTTCTTTTTCGAACGCCGCGTCATGAAGCTCCCAGTCGCTCTCCGGGTCCTGGCCATCGGCGCGAGCGGTGTGCAGAATCGCATTCCACAGCTTATAGATTGCAACCTCATCGGCGTCTCCCGGGAACACCTCGCGCGCCCAAGCCACGACCGGAGCGCCGGCGATGCACCACGGATTGATGTTGTAATCCAGTCCACGGCGGAAAACTTTGCACTGCGTATTCCTCGCCTTGGATGCCGCAGCCGGCTTGGCTGGATCGATGCCCTTGAGGGCTGCAGGATCGGCACCCTCGATAAAGATAAAGCAGGCACCGTCCTGGGCCAACGAATCCAACTGCATGCGCTTCCACTCGGGCGTCTGCTCAAAGTAACTTTTCTCGACATGCTCGTACGTAAGCCTCGTCACGGCGTCGTCGGCCCAGATGACCGTCACGTGACCGGCACCAGCGTCATAAGCCTCCGCAACCACCACGCGCGCAAATGACGCGCACTCGACGGGAGACTGAACGACGACCTCCTGGCCGGGCTTAACGTTTACGCCCTTGCGGACAACGAGACGTGCATAATTTTTGATCTTGGGCTCCAGGGCCTTCATGCCCTCCAGAGCCTCTTCGACCGTCAGGGCAGCTCGAATCATGTGCCACTCCATCTATCTATAGGACAGTAAAAAGGCGCGCCGCAAAAAACGACGCGCCTTATATCTTAGCGATATCTATAGGTTGTAACGCTACTACTTCTTCTTGGAGGCCTTCTTGTCCTCCTCGGCAGCCGCACGCTCAATAAGAGCGTTGAGCTTGTTCTCGGACATGCCCTCGGCCTGCGTGCGATACCTGTTGCGCAGAGGACGAATACGAACGAAGTCGTAGATAAAGTCACCCAGAATGATGACATAGGACAAAATGATGCCGACCATCTGGACGGGACTGGACACCGTGCCGCCGGGAGCGAAGTAGAGCGAGGCCCCAATTGCCACGACGAGCACCATGCCGATAGCGAGCACAGCCCACCAAATACGGCGGCGCTTGGTGTAGTCCTCATCCTGCTTGAGAAGAATATTCGACACCGTGTAGATACGATCCTCGCGAGCACGCTGCTTGGCCTTGCGGGCGCGCTTCTCCTCCTTGG
>ENA-OQII01000168-OQII01000168.1-human-gut-metagenome-genome-assembly--contig:-NODE-168-length-11739-cov-2.596883_pt1 | contig 11739 bp, 13 predicted proteins | sample MGYA00242577_ERZ504742 | MGnify/ENA primary metagenome ERZ504742 (study PRJEB26092, sample SAMD00036443) | human gut metagenome | host: Homo sapiens | study: EMG produced TPA metagenomics assembly of...
TACTATCAGAGACAACAGTTTTTCCTGCCACTATTCTTGTTCCATTAAATTTTTTCTTTTTATTCTCGCAAGCAAGTCATGTTGTGCAAAATACATTCCCAGTGTGTATGCTAATAGATATCGGAACAAATCTGTTTGATTGTCCAAATCCACAAGCTCTTGGAACGATAATAGATGCAACAACCACGACCCATTGATATTTTTCCATAATTGAATGTACAAATGGAAAAATCATGATCAAAACGATTGCAAGACTCATATACCACCATGTCAGACAAAATAACGGTGTTCCCAGTAATTTTTGCTAATCCTAATGCATCAATGATCATATAGACCACACTACGAAAATCATGTCCATAAACTTCTATAAAACGTCCAGTTGGAATCGCAAGAATCTCTGTCACAACAAAAAATGATCAAAAATCCTGTCATTAATGTGACCATTCGTTTCTTTATATAATTACTCATCGTTGTTTTCTTTTTCTGACTCTCATAAGAAACCCACATTCCGTATCCAGTCATAAAAACAAACATGGCTACGCATATCTTTGAAAAACTAGCAAGATATTGTATCGTATGAGAAGAAAATGGTGCAAACGAAATTGGGTAATACCCCCATCCCTTCGTCGTCGCAAGTTTCTCATACGGAACCGTAGCCCAACGCTGTGCATTCAAAAAGCAATGATGAAACAACAGGATAATGATCGCAATCCCTTTCATCTGCATTGTATGTTCCTTTGTAAACTTCATTCAATCTTACTCCTCTTAATTTTACTGACCTGTATTATATCACAATGTAATACTTTTGTAAAAACTTTTACTTTATATACACCGCAAAACCTTGTATTTTTTTGCTAACCGGTCTATAATTATCCTGTTTGAGCTAATTTAAAAACAAAAGGGGATGTGATCAATGAAAGTTCAACGCAAATATTTACAACTGGCATGCCTGAATCTGTTTCTTGTCATGTCTGTTATCTTATGTCCTCACCAGACATATGCCAAAGGTAAAAATTTAAAATCTATTTTACCAATGCAGAAAAATCTATCAAGTTACCTTTAAAATCCAGCCAGACACTATCTGTTCGATACTCTAAGAAGAAAAAAGCTTCCTACAAAATCAAATGGGAATCTTCTAATCCTAGAGTTGTAAAAGTATCAAAAAAAGGTATCCTGACACCAAAGAAAACCGGTAAGTCAGTGATCCGTCATGTGGTCAGAACAAAATCTGGTAAGGTCATTGCAAAAAAATCTATTAAAGTAAAAGTAACACCTGAAATTGCCATCAAAGCAATTTCCTGTGAAGAAGATGCTGCTTCTGAAACACTGATCAAATATCCGAACAAATATCGTTGGAATGTTTCTCTCAAGCCTGCGAATGCATCTCTTGCTTCCGTTACTTTTCGAAGCAGTGATAAATCCATTGCCACGATTAGTAAATCTGGTGTTATCACACCTTTAAAAGAAGGCAACATAACAATAACTGCAAAATATAAAAAAGTTATCTTGAAACGACGTTTTCATGTAACTATTCCATTAAAGAAATTAACAACAAGTCATCAAAAGATCAGTATGCCTTACGGAACTTTCAGGACTTTATCTGTGAATTTCAAACCATGGAATGCATCTGACAAAAAACTTACCTGGAGCACAAACAATGATACCGTTGCCGTTGTCGATGAGAATGGTCATGTAACTACCCGTGGAGTTGGTGTTGCTGTGATCACCGCAACTTCTATAAAAAATCCAAGCAGAAAGTGCAATATCACGATCACTGTCACTGCTGAAAATGGTTTATTATCTACTGAAGATTTGGATGATTTTGACTTAAAAGATGGGGACCGTCTGATGATCATTGCCCATCCAGATGATGACCTCTTATGGGGTGGTGGAAATATGATTCAGGAAATTAAAGAATTAAAAGAAACTGGAAATAACTATTTTGTTGTTTGCCTAACCAATGGCTCTTATGATAGTCGAGCTAGGGATTTTGACTCTGCGATGAATGATATCGGGGCAAAACATGTGATTCTCCGCTATCCTGACCTCTATCGCAGACATCAGGTTGCATGGAATCCTTATACTAACTATATCACACAGGATATCCGGCGTGTCATGAATTATCGTAACTGGAGCAAGATCGTAACACACAATCCTGATGGCGAATACGGACATCAGCATCATAAAAAAACAGATGAATTAGTCACTGCTGTAAGTCATGAAAATGCTGAGCATTACGATAAATTATATTACTTTGAAAAATTCTACACACAGGATGCTATTCCAGAAGGTCTTGCAAAACTCCCTTCTGATGTTGCTCAGAAGAAGCATGCTCTGATCTTTAAAAACTATTTTGACCGTGGTGCGATTCGAATGTATGAATATTTTAATGATTATGAAAATTGGGTAAAAGCTACGGATTGGCAATAATACAATATGGTATAAAAAATGCAGCTGTATTTCAAATTATACACCTGCATTTTTCTTTCTAAATTTTTATTGATATACACGAAATACCAGATCTGCTTTCCCAATCTTCTTGTTACTCCTATACATACATCCATTTGGGTATGCATCATAATTTCCAGTCCAGTATACCGGAAGTTTGTATTTTTGATCTTTTTTCTGATTTACAATCTCTATTGCATATGTCCCAGAATTCTTAACTTTGTTTAACTTCCACTCATATTGATTTTGCGCATAAGATAATTGATCTTGTCGTGCGCTTTCCATTACTTTTCCTGTTTCATCAAGCAGACGCACAGTAAAATCATTCTCATTATTTAATAAATTGAATGTAATATTCTGAAACCTGATTTTTGTAAGAAAACTTTGTTTTATTGCTTCATTCTTCTTCAATGACAGATTCAACGTCTGACTTTGTGCAAACTGACTAGCTGCATAAGATTGATCTAACGCCTCTGGATTTTGTTTAAATAATTATGCATTGGCTGCAAACATACAATCAATCCGATTCCGACCAAACATAACATAACATTCCCTATTGAAATCTTTTGTTTTTGTTCTTTCTTTTCTTCTTCACAAAGATTTTCAATTCCTGTTACCATCATAAACATCATTACACCCATAAAGCATATGCTATACTTTGGATTTGCTTCCCAGAATACATGGAAGATCATTCCTCCAAGTAATGTAAGCATCACAACATAATTCCATGGGTTTCTTTTTCTGAGCATTCCAATTGCTGCCACTAATGCAAAGCACCAGACCGCTATCCGCATCAGATAGCTGTACATTAAGATCCATCCATTGTGCTTTCCATTTAAGAACTCGTTTGCTGTTCCATAATCTGTTGAAACATAAGACATTTTTGTAAAATCATCATCTCCTGTCAGCCAGACTTCTCTTAACTTCACTCCAGATAACTGTAAAGTTCCCTTTATCCCAAGCTCTTTATAATTATGAATTGTTTTTCAATTGTCTTTTCTTTTTTTGTTTTTGCGTTGAAAGTTGTGAAGTAAACCACACATCACCACTATCATATCGCCCAACTCCATGAGAAGACATCATTAACCAATGTGTTGCTGGAAATTCTTGTGTGTTTTGTTTTGGTATCATATTCTGAAATTTGTACTGATATCCAAGAACAGAAACTGTAATTCCTGCTACCATTCCAAGAATCAGACACATATGTCTTACTTTAAACTTATACTGCTTCCAAAAGATAAACAACGTGATCCCCACTGCAATACAGAGAATCAAATTGGTGATCCTGATCTTAATTCCTATATAAATTACAATTCCTAAAAAAGCACTGTACAAAATGCCCTTCCAATTGTCTTTTTCTTTATGTATTAGCACAAACAACAACAGCAACACCATGATCATACCAAATGATATCGTGTGTGTATAATAATAAGCAATCCAGAAATACGTCCACGGATTCAGTAAAAACAACAACATCCATATGTTAGCCAGTTTTATATTTTTAACTATGCGTATTGCAATATATCCACATAAAATTCCAATATCAATTACTAATAAATTCAAAAAATTTCCCGCAAGAACCAGACTTCCGACAGAAATACCGCAAGACACCAACAATTTATAATAGCAATATAAGATTAGTAAATATCCATAATTATTCGGATAATGTGCAAAATACCCACCAAAACGCTGTAACGAAATCATAGGATTTTGAATCATTCGGATTGCTTCATCATGCAAATATAACAAATCATTCACTGGCTGTATCTTAAATAGATAGATTGTCATCAATTGCAATGCAAAAATCATCACAAAGATGATAAAAAATAACGATTTTTTTGCAAAAACAGCTTCTAATTTCTTTCTGTATCTTACGATAAAACATCCTATGATAAAAAATAACAACGCCCCCAGCCACCTAACCGGCTGAGAAACGTCATTCATCTTTTCTTGTGTATATTGAAATGGGAAGCTTACGATCAAATATGCCACGATCAGAATAAACAATCTGATCGAATATTTGTATATAAAATCTTTTATCTTCATCTCCATTCTCCTAGTCATTTAATACCTGTTCAATAATAAATTTAGGTCTGGCCTTTGTCTCCAAATATATTTTTCCAATATATTGTCCAACCATCCCAATCGCGATCAGCTGTAAACCACCTAAAAACCATATCGACATAACAAGGCTAGTCCAACCGCTTACCGTGTTGTTTGTAAAATGCCGTACTAGACAATAAATGATTGCCAAAACACTAATTATACAGATTAAAATTCCAACATTAAAAATCATTTTGATTGGTTTTACACTCAACGATGTAATTCCTTCAAATGCAAAAGAAAGCATTTTTTTCAATGGGTATTTGCTTTCTCCTGCAAATCTCTCAGCTCTCTCATACGTGACAATATCACTCTGATAACCAACCATCGGCACCATCCCTCTAAGAAAGATATTAACTTCGTCAAATTCTAATAATCCTTTTAATGCCCGCTTACTCATCAGTCTGTAATCTGCGTGATTGTAAACAAGCTCTCCGCCCATTTTATTGATCAGTTTATAAAATGCTTCTGCCGTAAAACGTTTAAAAAATGTATCTGTATCTCTGGCACTTCGAACACCATATACGATATCGCACCCTTCATAATATTTTTCAATCATCTGATCAACTGCATTGATATCGTCCTGAAGATCCGCATCCATTGATATTACAATATCTGCTTTCTCTGATGCCATTGTCAAACCAGCCAGTAATGCATTTTGATGCCCACGATTTCTGGATAATTTCACTCCTGAAAATATAGAATCCATTTTATGAAATTCATCGATCATATTCCACGTATGATCTTTTGACCCATCATCCACAAAAACAATTCTGCTTTCTTTCGCTATTTTACCATCATGGATCAACATTTCACATTTTTCCTTTAATCGTTTGGATGTTTCAGCTAATACTTGTTCCTCATTATAGCAAGGCACTACAAGTATATAATATATTCTTCTCTTTTCTTGATCTTTCTTGCATATTTAATTATCTTTCTCATTATCTATTTTGTTTGTGATCAACTGTAATTTAAATTCGAAATCTTGCCTATTTTTTTGTACAATCGTACTTAAAATCAATCCAGAAAAGAATGCCTGCAACGCTGCAAGTGCTATAAATCCACTTACGATCAAAGTTGGAAAATTCGGTACCAGACCTGTATGAAGATATGTCATAAATACGGGTATAAATAATCCTGCCGCAATGATCATAAGCAAGAATGCCATACTTCCAAAAACTGAAATGGTCTATAACCTTTAAACAGTTTTATGATCGTAAATAATACCTTCATACCATCTGTATAAGTATTTAATTTAGATTCGCTTCCATCTGGTCTATCTCGATATTCGATGATCACATTATCAACCAGCATATTTTTATCTACTGCATGAATGCTCATTTCAGTTTCGATTTCAAATCCCCTGGATAACACTGGAAATGTTTTAACAAACTGATAGCTAAAAGCTCTATATCCAGTCATAATATCCCGGATATTACTTTTAAAAAGATGATTAATTGCAGCTCTCACCATGCTATTTCCAAGATTATGAAAAGGTCTTTTATTTTCCTCAAAATAGGTAGATGATAATCTGTCCCCTACAACCATATCCACCTTGTATTCTAAAACTTTTTCTGCCATTTCTCGTCCAAATTGGGCAGGATATGTATCATCTCCATCAATCATGATATAACATTGCGCATCAATTCTCGAAACATCCTTCGGATCACATTTCCTTTTCCCTGTTGATATTCATTTCTTACAATAGCTCCTGCTTCTTTTTGCGATCTCTACTGTACGATCTGTGGAATTATTGTTATATACATAGATTGTTGCCTCTGGAAGTTCTTTCTTCCAATCCTCCACTACTTTTTTAATTGTCTTTTCTTCATTGTAACACGGAATCAATACTGCAATTTTTTCCATTACGCATTCTCCTTTGTTAAAATTCATTATATTCTTTATATATTATTTCATTTACAAATGCAACATATAAAATCGTACTCGCTGTAATCGGAAGCATATATCGCATATCGCCATTTACAGGTGATGCCAGACATATAAGGAATGATGTCACTACTGGCAAAAATGCAATCCAATATCTGATCGTCTTTTTAAAAGAACATACCATGCCAAGCAATCCAATCAAAATCCATAAATATATCATCGGTTTTGTAAATAATGTCAATGGAGTTTTCTGATATATTGTATCTAAAACCCCATGATATATATCTCTGATATATTTTGTTTTTTCTGAATAATATATTTTATATTCTTTTTGATATATATCCATACTTTCTGGCTGTACATAATATCCATATGGATATCTTATTTCTGTCATATAACCCCAATATCCATATGTCCCATTTAACGTTGCCTGAATATAAGCCGTCGGATGCTTCTTAAGCATTTCAAACCATATGTTAAAATAATCTTTTAAATATTCGTCTTTCTGTTTGTAAGTATTCTTTACTGGGTCAGAAAGATCTGGATCATAATTCTTTCCGATCGTATCGTAATCTAATACTTTTCGAATCACTTTTTCCTCTTCCGTCGAAACATCATTTCCATAATATTTTACATATCTCGCTGTCTGTTGAAAAGGGATGGAGAGCATCTCCTGCTTTCCGCCAGGCTTCACACCTGCCATGGGAAGAATTGCTTTTTGATAAACCTCCCAAAACGCCACCATTATTATAAATAAAACTATCAATTGTCTTCGATATTTTTTTACACCTACAATACAAAACGGCATCGTAAAAATTAATATATAAAACCCGTTGTGTCTGACCAAACATAATAATAAAGAGACTATTAAAAACAAAATACTCTTAACTTTTGAATCAAATATCTTCTCTGGTTCTAATACTATATCAAATATAAATAACACAAATAAAACAAATATTGGATAAAATAATGTGTCTTTTACTGCTGTCCTTGCATATGCCGACCAGATAGGAAACAATCCATAAAATGCCAATCCTGTAAAGCGAATCCAATACTTTGTATTCTTCTTATGCATCCAATAAAAACATATTGCGAAAACACCACTTGTAAATAACAATGTAAATAACAGATACACTGCGATTCCTACATTTTGACATCCAATGTTTCTTCCAAATTTTACAAACATCCCTTCAAACAATGTCGTCAATACAGGATGATGATTCGTCAGATTTCCACTGAAAAAACTGCTCATACTGTCGTATTAATATCATAAGTTAAACAACCCGGAAAATACAAAATATAATTTGGAAGCCATAAAACAATCAGAATGCTCCAAGGAACTGCTATAGGATGATGATACAAATATTTTTTCTCCTATCCCACTGTTTGCTTGAGTCTTTAACCTTATAAAAGACTTCCCCGCTTTTGAATATAATACATTCATGATCATATGTACGATCATTGTAAGAATCATCGTCATGATCAATGCACTGATCATATGTTTTTTATCGCATATGATCAGTGACCAGTTATCTCTCTGATCATAACTTATAGATATAACCATGCATATTGAAAATAAAAATGATATAATCCATGAAATGATTCGATTATTCTGATGCATTGACTGCCTTTCCTCGTTTCTCTTCTTTTTCTTTTCCCTTAAATAATCCCATCAACTGATAAAATGCCAGGCCAAATACAAATGCCTTTAAATTGTAAGCGGCTGGAAAATATGCTTCTACTCCGCATGCGATAAATCCAATTTCTAAAAGCACCATAGCCCCAAAATATCCCTTTTTATAAAGTACCCATACAGCTATAAGCATAAAAGCACAAAAAAGTCCAAACACAATTGGCCCATATTCCAACAATGTTCTTACAATTCCTAATTCTGTTACGTATCCATCATTGGCCTGTGTATAAATTCCATATCCACAAACCTTTCCACCAATGTTACTTCCAAACAGAGGAATTCCAGCTCCAAGAAAACAGTTCCGTGCAACTGTCAATCGTCCTGTGATCAATTGATCTAATCTCATAAATGTTGGATCTGTCAATTGAGAATAAAGTCCATAATATATAGATAAGAAAATCCCTACAAGATTTCCGATCTCTAATAAAATCAGTGAAATCTTAAATTCATAAATTTTTCTTGCATATCTTAAAATAAAATAGGCAATGATCGCTGCTGATCCACAATAAAATGCTGTTCTTGATTTTGATAGTTGATAAAACTCATAGTTGAAATAGAACATGATCGCAAATGCCCACCATTTCATTTTCTTATAATAAGCATATAAAAAACTAACAATCAAAACCATGATCATAAGATGAATCGTGTTCGCATGCCATGTGCAAAACTTATATCGTACTTCTATCATTCCTCGCCCATAATCTTTTACTGTTGTTAATTTATCTGGTGCATTCATAAAGAACCATGTAAAACCATAGCTTAACCCAACAAATCCACATGCAAATACTGCTTTCATCACTTTCTTAAGATCTACGTCTTTCATCGCCAGAATGATCAGATAATTTGCGGGGTAATCAATTCCTCCAGAGCTTTTCCAACATAAATACATCAAAACAGCTCCTGCTGCTCCAATAATCACTTCTTTCCATTGATATTTTGTTAATATTATTTTGATCACAAAACAGATTAATCCAATATAAAATAGTCTTTGCACTGGAATTTGTCTTGTCGGATCTTTCTCTACATACCAATAGTAAGCTATATAAAAAAGTAGTATGTAATATAGAGTATTGTTCCTAATAAAAAGAACAACTCTCCGACCCATTGTCTTTTATTTTCAATCTTCATCTCTATTGCTCCTGTTTATTTTTCAAAAAAGCCATCGTATATTCTACGACAGCTTTTGTCTAATGCTATGATAATGAAATAATTAATCTTCTGTTCTATATCCATCCGGATTCATAGACTGCCATTTCCAGGAATCTGCACACATTTCTTTAATTCCTTTTTCTGCAGCCCATCCTAATTCTTCTTTTGCTTTTGTCGCATCACAATAGCATGTTGCAATATCTCCAGCTCTTCGTGGTTTGATCTCGTATGGGAGTGTCTTTCCACAAGCCTCTTCATATGCATGTAAGACATCTAATACACTATATCCGATTCCTGTTCCAAGGTTGTAGATACGTACTTCTGGTTTTTCTTCAAATTTCTTTAATGCCTTCACATGTCCTTTGGCAAGGTCTACAACATGGATATAATCACGGACACCTGTTCCGTCTGGTGTGTCATAATCATCACCAAAGACTCCTAATTTCTCAAGTTTACCAACTGCTACCTGTGCAATATATGGTACTAAGTTATTTGGAATTCCCTTTGGATCTTCTCCGATCAGTCCACTTTCATGTGCTCCGATAGGGTTAAAGTAACGAAGTAATACGACATTCCATTCTGGATCTGCGACATGGAAATCTGTTAAAATCTGCTCTAACATCCCCTTTGTCTGTCCATATGGGTTTGTGATCTGTCCTTTTGGGCATTCCTCTGTAATTGGAATGAAAGCTGGATCTCCATAGACTGTTGCTGAAGAACTAAAGATAATATTCTTCACTCCATGATTTCTCATCACATCACAAAGGATCAATGTTCCTGTGATATTGTTATGATAATATTCTAATGGTTTCTGTACAGATTCTCCAACTGCTTTTAATCCTGCAAAGTTGATCACAGAATCAATATCTTCTGCATCAAAAATCTTCTCTAATGCTTCACGGTCTAAAACATCTGCCTCATAAAATTTTACTGTTTTCCCTGTGATCTGCTCTACTCTCTTTAAAGCTTCTTCACTAGAATTATATAAATTGTCTACTACGACAACTTCATATCCTGCATTTAAAAGTTCCACACATGTATGGCTGCCGATATATCCAGCACCACCTGCTACTAAAATAGCCATGATTTCTCCTCCATTATTGTATATATTATTTATTTACACTATTTTTTATCATACCACATTTCACGATATCATTAAAGTTTTTCTTGTAAAGCAATTATTGGGCACTCGTCTATCTCTGAATCTTTCGTCCTTCAATATAATAACGTTTTTCACAAGCATGTCCCATGGAAAATGTCTTTCTTGGCAGTGTTCCGTCTGTCATCACGCTTGGAAACAGCTGATCTTTCTCCATTGCTGGAAGTTCAATTCCTATCGTCTGCTCTTGTTTTGACAGTTCTTTTAAGACATCTTCTCCGTGGATATAATCAATACATCCTGAATTGTCTTTGAGATATTTATCTAAAAATGTCTGTATTTTATCAACTGCTAATTGATGTTTATGTAAATTCAAATGGAGAACTTCTTCCTTCTTTCCATAATAGCAGCGAATTGTTTGTCCTTCTTCGCTGCAACATTCTGTTTTTAATGCATGTATTAATTCTTCTGGATCTGTTCCAGTAATGACTCTGTGAATTGGTTCAAACTGCTGGGAATCATCATGCAGATTCTCGAGTTCTACCAATGCATATCTCGCTGGATGGTCCTTGATATGTTCCCATCGATGATTTTTCTTTAACTTCTCGTAGCAGGCTTTTGCCGTTGCAAGAGAATGGTTTCCATCTCCGACTGCATAGACCATTGGATCATCACTTAAATCTTTATATTTTTCTGTCATTTGTTCTTCATATGATCGTAGTTTTTCTAAAAATTGTTCTTTGACCTCTCCGTCTACCAGCCATCCTGCGATATGTCCGCCCTCCTGCATCAGATCAAATTCATATAATTTCTCAAGATTCGCCTTCTGCTCTGTCACGATTTCTAATACTTCATTTTTCCAATCATCGCATAGCAAGATCACGTGTGGCAATTCAATCGGTGCCTGATAACGAATCTTCATTCTTGGTGGGATTCGCTCCATGACTGTTTTCTCTGTGGAACGGATTTTTGCTTCGTGTTCTGGCGTATAACTATATTGTTCCAGATCGATCGCACCTACGATCCCTCTTCGAATCTTTCCATTCTGCAAGGTTCTTTCCACATAAACCAAAGAATTTTCATAAGTTTTCAACAGATGATCATCTGCATAATTCTTCATTGTGGATTGAATCTTTCGGATCTTTTCATCTTCTTCCTCACTTCCAAGATATGCTTCTGGAAGCATTAGATGTAACGTTGAAGGCGTATTTCCTACATACTCTTTTACTTCATCCCAGTATTCTGGCTGAGATGAAAACTGGTCACAAGCGATCACGGCCCATTTCTTCATAGAATCTACCTGTGGCATTAAAATATTTGCTGGTAAAAATAGTTTCGCTCATGTTTTTCTTCCTTCTTT
>ENA-OQII01000169-OQII01000169.1-human-gut-metagenome-genome-assembly--contig:-NODE-169-length-11677-cov-2.956277_pt1 | contig 11677 bp, 8 predicted proteins | sample MGYA00242577_ERZ504742 | MGnify/ENA primary metagenome ERZ504742 (study PRJEB26092, sample SAMD00036443) | human gut metagenome | host: Homo sapiens | study: EMG produced TPA metagenomics assembly of...
GGATATAAAGATAATATAGCAATGATCACATTACATAATGTAAAAAGAACCTATAGATCAGTAATGGAAATGAAACGAGAGCTCCAGAAGAACGAGAGCGATAAGAAAAAGCAATTCAAAAGGTCTTACTATAGACAAATTAAATGCGCTTAGTTATGAAATCTGCAGACATCATCATGAATGATATGACGGGGCAGGGTATCCGGATGGTTTGCATGGAGAAGAAATTCCTCTTTGTGCACAGGTTGTGGGACTGGCTGATGCATATGATGCCTTAATCAGTCCTCGCCCCTATAAAAGTAAACTGACTCATGGAGAAGCATTGCAAATGATCCTGAACGGGGAATGTGGCTCGTTCTCCCAACCGCTGCTTCATTGTTTTCTGGAAGCGGCAATGCAGAAGGAATGGATAAAAAAGGCAGATAGCTAAGAAAATGAAAATATGTTTTTAGGAGGAATTTGTGTGAAGAGGAAAAAGAGATGGCTAAGATGGATAGCCTGGACACTTTTATTGGTTTTGTGCATGAATAGCGCAGGAACGACAGTTTTGGCAGTTTCAGTGGAAGAAGAGAATATTCCAAATATGAATAGTACTCAAGAGGGTGAAATGCGCACAGAAGATTTTATTCCGGAGGAAAGTACATCATTGTCGGAAGAGACGTCGAAAGAAGAAAATACTTCGCCATCAGAAGAGACTCCTGGAGAGGAAATCACCCCGCCATTAGAAGAGACTCCTGGAGAGGAAATCACCCCGCCATTAGAAGAGATTCCGGAGGAAGAAATTACTCCATCCCAGGGAGAGATTTCAGAAGAAGAAAAAGCCGTTGAGGAGCAGATTGCACAAGAGGAATCACCGAAACTTCAGGAGATTTCCGAAGGATTTGATATTGATTTCTATGTCATTATTGATGGAAACAAGGTAAAGCTTCAGCATAATGACATTACCGGCATTGCAACATGGAAAGACGGAAGAACTACCTACTATGGTGTTTCCATTGAGGACCTGCTCCTGATATATGAAGAATTTGGATTTGTAAAAAACAGCGATGGTCAGAATCCAGATGCAAAAAATAAGTTTGTATCTGCATACCGGGGAAAAAGCAGGATAGAATACGGAAAAGTTTATACAGACACAGAATCCGGAAAGACATATGTTTCTTACAATGATGGACAGAATAAACAAGGGGAAGCGATAGATGTTTACTACCTTCCAAATGGAAAAGGCCTTGCATTAAATTTAAAAGATTCTGTAAAAAAGGACAACTCGTTTTATTCCGTAGAGGTAAAGGGAGAAGGGCAGGATCGGATTCGTTATGCATTAACAGGAACTGTAGTGGAAGAAGTTGTGTCTGACTTTAATCCACAATTGCCGGATCAGACAGACCAGATCGAATGGACCTGTATGGGAACAGATGATAAGGTAATAGATGGTGTACGGGAATCAGGGAACCGGACAAGGTTCTCAATCGGAAAGATCACACAGTCTTATGTGCTCCAGAGAGCGGACCAGACAGCCTTTGATATTCAGTTTTATATATATGCAGACAATGAGGTTCGAAAGCTGCCGGCTGATTCACTGAAAAAAGTGTATAAATGGAACCGTCAGGGCAGATGCTATTTATCTGTCAGTGATCTTGCTGAGATTTATAGAGAGTTCGGCTTGAATGCAGAGGAAACACAGTCCGGAAATTATTTTCCATATACAGTCCGTGGTGAGAAGACATTAGCACAGGCGACAGTGGTAACTTATAAAGGACAGCAATATGTATCCTACACCCTGGACAATCAGGACACAACGGTACCGACAGATGTTTACTATATGCCAAAAGGAGCATCTGATGGCGAAAAAATTCCGGATAATGATTCAGACCAGATTAAGCAGAATGAGAACAGTTTCTATTCGGTTACAGTGATCAATCCGGATGGAAATCGAACTGTGAGTTACTATAAGAAAGATTCTGCGGTCACAATTTCCGTTGATCCAGGAGATACGAAGGAAAGCGACTGGCTTTGTGCCAGTGAGGATGAAAATAAAACAATTGCTCCGGTGAAACAGGGCGATAAACTAACCTTTTCTATTGGAAAGATAGAGCAACCATATACGGTTGCATGCAACACTTTTGCACCAGCAACCTTGAACATTAAATTCTATACTTTTGTAAATAATGAGAGATATAATGTTCTAAACGAAGAAATTCCTGTTATAAAAGATACTACAACAAAGCCGGGAACAGTTTATTATTATATTTCTAATGATGAGTTAAAAGAGCATTTTGAAAAATTTCATTACGATGGTTCTATTCAAAATGGAGCAAAAGAGCGTTTTTATTATTCCAAGAGAGATTACGATACAATCCATAATGCAGGGAAATACACGATAGAAGGTCATGAATGTATTTATATAGGAAAGTCCGGAGAGCCGATGGATGTGTATTACCTGCCAGACGGACAGAATATTGCCACAATGAGTGCAAAGACCTTACTAGAACACGACGATGATAGATATAACGGTTTTTACAGTGTGACAGTACAGGATGAAGATGGACAGGTTTACAGCCAAACAGCTTTGCGTGATCTTCCGGCAATTGATTTTGTTGCAAGAAAGTCAACACTTACAAGAACAGTTAGTACAAAGCCGCGTGTAGAAGAACAAACGCAGGATATAAACTGGGAATGCAGAAAGGAAGATGGTACTCTTTCAGCGGTTACATGGAGTAAAAATGAAGCAGAGCATACCATGAGCTTTACTATTCAGCCAGATGATGCAGTACGTCCATATGTGATTGTTCCTGATAATACAGAAAAGCCGGCTGCGGTAAAAGAAGCAAATATCAGTTTTTATGTATTTATCGATGGACATTATAAGCTGATAAAGAACCTCAATGCTGAGCAACATTACATAATCAAAGCAAACAGTGGCCGAGCCAGTCGTTATTATTTGCGAGCTAAACCAGATGATACGATTTCTAAAATTTACAGTGAGTTTGGTTTCACTCCGAGCAAGCTGGAGCCCGGCGCAGATCAGAAAGAGAAGATTCTGTTTGGTTATGCGACAGACAGCCGTGTGTTTGTACAGCACCCTTATAAGGACAACGATGGTACATGGTATATTCCTGTCCTGAAAAACGGGAAAGATGTATCTGTCTATTATTTCTCACAGCCAAACCCACTGAATCCAGACAGAATCGAAAATTATTTTGATCGTTTGACAGGACTTTCTTCTCAGGTTGGGCTGGCAGGAAGACATTTCAGTGTAGAGGGAAGTTTTCATCTGATTGAAGTGTTGGATCCACTGAACCTGACCAAAAGAGAGGCGATTAAGAGACAGTATGTAGGCCATGGGGAAGCATATACTGTGGAAGTACCAAAGAGGGCAAGTTTAGAAGGTGAGTATTATGGCAAGGAGATTGTCTGGAGTTGTACATCTAATGACAGGGACGAAAATGAGGTTCTTCCGGAACCGTCCGGAGATGATAAGGTAAAATTTGAAATTCCGAATGTTAACTCATCTTATGAGGTGATCGCAGACAAACCGCTGGAGTCTGGGGCAGTCAGGGTTATCTATAATACAACTCGTTATATGAAGAAACTTCCTAAGGAAGCTAAGTTGACCCCTCAGGTTGAGAATAAGACAAGACATACAGATGATTATGAGAATGAAATAGAAGCTGGAAAACATAACGTTAAGTCACCATATCCTCTGGTTTATGATCATGAAGATAATGACAGCAAAGAGTTGGAACAGTATGAATTCGATCATTGGGATTACAGAAACAAAGACGGAAAGTGGCAGGAATGCGGTGCAGGGGATTCTATTTCTGATCTTATAAATAATAGTGCAAGACAGCCAATCACCCTCTATGCAGCGTGGCGTAAGGTTAGTAACCAAAATCGAAAACAGGTACAGTTTTATATCTGTAAGTCAGCGATGCCGGAAGATGGTTCGGTAGCATTACCAACCACGAATGTAGACGATTATACAAGTGCGGTTGCCGTGGCAAACTGTAATGTGAAGGCAAGTATATTGCATGATGTTCCAGTTCTTGGAAATAAGAATCCATCTACGTGGGAACAGTATGCGGATGGAAATAAGAGAGTGCAAGAACTTTTGCAGGGAACTAAACCAGATGAGGGATATATTGGAAATGGAGACTATATCTACAAGATAGATAGAATTCCTTCCGATGAAGAGGTATTCCAGACAATTCGTGAAAGCGGACGTATGATTCGTATCGGAGACAGGGAGATTCCGCCATCGAAATTAGATACCGAATTCTTCACCATTTATTGGTATTCTTTCAAAAGTGAAATGTCCGATGGGTGGCATATTGACGGACGTATTGTAGCAAAAAATGGTTACCTGACAGTAAAGAAAGATTTTGTCGGAATGCCGGAAGCAATAGAGAAAGTCAAGAAAGATTATTATATCCAGGTAGATATGGATGAAAAGCTTTTAGATGGAAAACCTCAGCCACCTGCATTTCATGAGCATATGAAACTTGTGCTTCCTTCAGAAGATAGCCAGAAACCGGATGCAGAAGCTCCGCAAGCGGAGGATGCTCCAATAGAAGTTGTAGGTACATGGACAGATGATACACATACAAGCTGTACGTGGATCGTTAAGGCGGACTCATTCTGGAAATACACATTAAAAGAGTACAACTATAAGCCAAAAGATTCGAATGTGAAATTTTCAGGTTGGTACAATGTTCACAATTCTCATGAACAAGGAGATAATGTAAATTCATGGGAAGCATATCCAGAAAGTGGAATTCAATTCACAGGACGTGGAATTGGACGCGGTGGTGAGACTCTTACTATTGAATTGGAGAACCGTTATCAGAAAGAGGGAATACTCACACTGAACAAATTTGATGAGTCTACCGGACATGGAATGGAGAAGATCAATTTTGCTGTCAGTAAGAACGGTGTTGAGGAGGAAACGGTAACAACTGATAAATACGGAATCGCACAACTTCACATTCCGTTACAAGATGAAAACAAACAGAACAGAACAGCAACTGAGACGTATTTGTTGCGAGAGACAAACTTACCGACGGGATATGTAGACACAGGAGATATACAGATCACCGTTGAGATTGCCAATGGAGCATTCAAAATCATTGATGCAAAATTGGTGGATAGGGAGGCTAACGAAAATCAGGAGGCTGTTAAGGCACCAGTTGATGGTAAGATAAACGGAAAATCCGTTCTGCTTCAGCGAGGAGATACCAGCCTTAATATCCGAAATTTTGCTAAAACAGGCACTCTGCATATTAAGAAGACATGGGGAAATCCAAATGATGCCATAACGGAAAAACAAGTGAAAATTCGTCTGTACCAGAACGGAATTTCTACAGGACAGGAATTCCTGCTGAATGAAGAGAACGGATGGGAACACACAGTCGACAATGTTCCACTATTCCAGGACAGAAATCCGGTGGAATATAAGGTGGAAGAAATTGAGATAGGAAAGACACATTATTCTTCGGAATACGGGGATGGTTTCCTATATTATGAAGTTATTTATCCAGAGATTCAGTATTTCGATTCAAATGGACAACAAATATTCCCGAAGGATGAGAATGAGTTCAAGGATGTTTCCAAGATGGAACTGGAAGTGCAGAATCTGCATTTCAATCTTGCTGAACGAAGTTTCTTAAAGACGGATGATCTTCCAAGAAACCGACTTGCTGGTGCAGGTTTTCTGTTCTACAAAGTACCGTATGATGATGTTACGAAAGAATATGCGGATGATACAGGATATACAGTAGATTATGACAATACACAGAGCAAGGACGATATCGTTCTGAAAAAGGATGGAAAAACGTGTACGACGTATCGTTCCTTAGAAACAGATGAAAATGGAATGCTTCAATTACCGGAGGACTTTGAGAACGGACGATACTGGATGGTAGAATCTGTTACTCCAAACAAAAAGGACAAAGCAGATAAAACCAAAACACAGTATCAGGATAACTTTAATTTATATATGGTCGATGTAGAATCCGATATTTTATTCCTATATGAGAAATCACCGATGACAAATACCTGGAGAGCTGTTTCGGACAGACATATCGTCAATCATCCGCAAAAAGGCGGGGTGACGGTTGAGATTACAAAGGAAGTCACTGGTCCACTTGGAAACCGCAAGAAGCCATTTGATATGGAAATTCTCTATTGGGAAGATGGTCAAAAGCTGCGTAGTAAGACACTTAGAACATCCTTGAAACATGGAGATAAAGTTACATTACAAAATGTAGATATATCTTCGGATATCATAATAACAGAAACTGTTGATACATCAAAATACGCTGTTTCGATTTCTAAAAAAGAAGAGAATGATAAGTATTCAAATCCAGTTCAGGCAACATCGAATGAAAATACGGCTGTCATGAAACAGCGGATTGAGGCTGCACGAGGAGATGTGATTGAGTTAAAAATCACAAACGAAAACACACAATCAATACCGGAAACAGGGGTTCGTCTGGGAACAAGCAGGCATGTATGGCTATTACTCGCTATAAGTATCGTTATGGTTCTGTTTTTCTGGAGAAGACGGAAAATGGAATAGACACTGCTATGGAACAAAACTTGCAAAAATACATCCGCCTTTTTACATGTTTGTTGCATTGGAATAAAAAAATAAACCACTATAATAAAGGGTACAAACTAGTACCGTGGATGTCTGAGTTGACCTAAAACAAATAAATCCCCTAGAAGGGTTATGGGCATCCATTTTTATGGAAGGATAGGATGAAGAACGAAACTGAACGGTCAAATAAAAACAACAATATAATACAGGAAACATCTGTAGCACAGGATATTGTTCAGTTGTTATTGAAGATTGCATTTATTATCTTAGCAGTATTTCTTATTTTTACATTTCTCTATGGAATTGTAAGAATAAATGATGTCTCCATGAAACCGGCAATCAAAGACGGTGATCTGGTCATGTATTACCGATTGGATAAAAGGTTTATCTCCGGTGATGTTGCAGTGTTTGAAGCTGATGGCAGAACCACGACCGGACGTGTTGTGGCAGTAGCAGGAGACACCGTTGACATTACAAAAAACGGCTGAAGATAAATGGTAGCAGAACAGAATATCTCAGGACATTTAACTTTGATACCACCCAATTCAAAGATGGAGTGGATTTCCCGGTCACAGTCGGGAGCGGCCAGGTATTTATACTTGGAGATAACAGGCCTCAGGCATCGGACAGCCGAATTTATGGCTGCATTGATATAAAAGATGTCAAAGGAAAAGTCATCGCGATTATTCGGAGCAGGGGAATTTAATTACCAGAGCCGTTAATCAAATAAAAAACAAAATAATTTACAAGGGAGGAACTAAAATGAGCATGAAAAAATTCACTAAGAAAATGCTCGCAATTGTCGCAGCAGGTGCTATGACAATGGGAATGGCAATGCCGGCAATGGCAGCGGATCAAACAACGACAGACACAAAAAATAATGCAAAGGAAGCCTATATCAGCAAGACCTACAACACTGAGGTGGGAAAAGCAGAGACATTTAGCTTTACTGCTACACAGATTATGGAGGGGGATGATGTAATACATACTGCTCATGCTGTTGAAATACCAACAATCAGTTTTGAAACAACTGATCTTGGTACAACTACAAAAACTAAGAAAATTAATTTAGTAGGCACTGATTTTCCTGAAGCTGGTAGATATTCCTATACAGTAGAAGAGAACGAAACGGCTAATCCGTCTGTTACAGAGACAGCATATGAAAAACTGATTATGTCCGATGCTGAGTATAGAATGGATGTATATGTTGTTGAGAAAACTGGTGGAACACTTGAAATTGATAAGATCATTGTAAATAAGACAAAAGATGACAAAGGTAAAGCAACAACAGGTAAAGTAGATATTGGTGGTGATGCAAGCAAGAATGGTTTCAACTTTGTCAACACCTATGTACAGGAAGCTGGTACAGGTGAGAAACCAGATCCGAATAAGCCAGATCCTGACTATAAAACAAACGGTGCATTGAACGTATCCAAGAAGGTTATTCAGAATGTAACAGATGCCGAAAAATCTCTTCCAACTGAGAAATTCGACTTTACTGCAAAATTTGAATTCCCGGCAGGAACAGATGCAAAAACACTTGGCGGTGTAAAAGACAAAGATGGTAAAGATGTTACGTTAGACGCGACTGGACAATGTACATTCCAGCTGGGAAATGGCGAGAACATGAAATTCACAGGTCTTCCAGTAGGAACAACGATTACCGTAACTGAGGCTGCAAAAGCAAACTACAAGGGAAGCACTGTAGTTACACTTAATGGTGTGGAGACATCTAAAGCAGCACAAAAATACAATGAAGCAATTACAGCCAGTGGTAAACTCGGCCAGAAAAAGAACATTGTTGACGTAACCAACAGATTCAACAACGTACCAACAACTGGTATTATCATGAACACTCTTCCATACGTTCTGATGGTTGCTCTTTGTGCTGTAGCACTGTTTGGATTCGTTGCTTTCAAACGCAAAAAAGTACAGAAATAATTACATAAAATCATAAAAGTAACAGCAAAGGGAATGCGTGCGGCGATACTCCGTCGCATTCCCTTTTGCAATAAGAAAGGAAACTTCAGGAATATTTCATATGAAAAAAGCAGCAAAGTTTTTAGTCAAAATAGTCGATCATATGGTGAATTTTATAGCGTTATTGCTGATTCTTATGGTAATGTTCCTGTCATGCTATATGTTATGGGATTCCAATCAGGTATATCAGGCGGCTGATGCGAAGAACTACGAAGCCTATATTCCAACAGAAAAACATACGAAATCTTTTGAAGAATTGCAGAAAATCAATCCGGATATTATTGGCTGGATTCGAATAAATGAAACAAACGTTAATTATCCGCTGCTTCAGGCAGAAGATGATGATACTTATATGAATACGGATGCCGAAGGCAAATATTCTTTAAGTGGTTCCATATTTTTGCACTGTGCAAACAAACCGGATTTTTCCGATTTTAACAATATGATTTATGGACACCATATGGAAAAACACATGATGTTTGGAGATGTGGGGCTATTCGCAGATAAGGAGTATTTTGACGAACATCCATACGGAAATCTTTTTTTTGATGGAAAAGATCATGGAATTGAATTTTATGCATTGATTCAGGCAGATGCTTATAATGAGCGGCTGTTCAGTGTCAGTTCAGAGGAACCGGCAGCAAAACAGGCGTATCTGCAGGAAATATCGGACAATGCTTTACATAAAAGAAACATTGAACTTACTGAAAATGACCATTTGGTTCTTCTGATAACATGTACCTCAGACATGACAAATGGAAGAAATATATTAGTAGGAAGGCTTACGGATCAGGTCTATCCTGAGAAAGAGAAAGCCAAGAATCTGGGAACTGGAATTGATAAATTGAAAGAAAAGATGATTCAGGTGCCGGTTATCTACTGGATACTTTTGCTAATTATCGTTCTATTGCTGATAGATAGAAAATTAAAGAAGAAGGGAAAGAAAAAACATGAAAATTCTTGATTTAAAGAAAACAGCTGTCATATTGGTGACTATGCTCCTTTTTCTGAGCATGCAGATATCAGCGTTTGCATCTGATAACTGTACTGTAGTGAAAATTCCGGTGAGACAGATCTTTGACAGTGAAGTGGAAGGCATTGCAGATGAATTTTCTTATATTATGACAACCGATCAAAGCGACGCACCAATGCCAGCCGGAAGCCGCAATATGCAGTATTCCTGGACAATGGAAAAGAATGCAGCAACAGAGATTATACTGAATGTAAAAACAGCAGGACAGTATCATTATAACATTTATCAGACGACAGAAAAAAAGGATGATTATAAATATGATCAAAACAGGTACTATGTGACTGTCGAGGCTTACTATAATGAATCGAATCAGTTAAAAGTTGTCACAATTGTAGCAAATGAGAAGGGGGAGAAAATAGAAGCGATCTCTTTTAAAAACAGTTATATGGGAGAAGAAAAGCCGAATCTAACACAGCCCTCAAACCCGTCACAACCATCTGGTCCGTCCTATTCGGATGGATTAGGAAAAACCAATAGCGTAAAGACTGGAGATGACAGTCCTGTTATGGGATATTTCTTATTGCTGTTTGGTTCACTGATTTGTCTAAGTGTTTTAATCCATAAAAAACAGAAAAGAAATAAGGGAGAATCACAAGATGAGGCATAATATATGGAAAAAATACATAAAAATTTTATGTTCTTGGATTTTGATTCTTTCTATATGTTTTTTATCCTTAAATGTAGTAGTTGAAGCATCAGGCACAGATATGGAAATGAAAGGTTATACAATATCCCGAATTTATTAGACTTGAGGCGATAAAAGATGAAGCGCAAGGATAATAATTCGGGATTTTTCCTGTTTTGGAGAGGAGCAATTATGCAATTAAAAATTACAACGGATTATGCGATCAGAATAGTATATTATCTGGCTTGTCGTGGTGAAGTAATCACTGCGTCTGAGTTAGCTTACGAATTAAAGATTCCAGAAAGCTATATTCCAAAGATCACAAAAAAATTAAAAGAAGCGAATATAATTACAGCTTGCGAAGGAATAAAAGGTGGGTATTCACTTGTGAAAAAAACAGAAGATATTTCTCTGTTTGACATAATATCCTCCACGGAAGTAACCATGAAATTAAATCGTTGTTTAGAAGAGGATGGGTTTTGTTCCAGAAATGCAACAGAGCATTGTAAAGTACATAAAATATTGCTGGATGTGCAGCAAACTTATGACAATCTACTAAAGGGCATAAAGGTCTCGGAGATTATAAAACCAGATGCCGATGAGTTATCAGAATAGCTAAGAAAACAAACTAGAGAATATGAAAAACAATTATAGAAATAACTCCACCAATATATTAAAATAGATATAGCATAACATAATAAGGCAAAATAAAGATAAATCAAATCAATTGTAAAAGGAAGGGAATACAAATGGGGTATACAGTAAAGGACTTGCTTGAATCAAACAATTTCTCGGAAATGCAACTGATAAGTGATGATTCTGGAATTGGTCGTGAAATTAAAGGAGTCCGAATCATTGAAGTGCCAGATATGGAAAAATTCCTGGGGGGGGTGAGCTGCTCCTGACAAGTATGCGAGCCTATGAAGCCACAGAGGAAGATGCTTTTTTGTATCATTTAAAAGAATTTGATAAAAAGCAGGTAAGTGGATTTATTGTAAAGTGCTGTCAGAGAACCGAACACCTGAAAAGACTGTTTGATATTTTAATGGAATTTTCACAGGAGTATCATTTTTACGTGATAGAAATTCCTGAGGATTTGCATTTTTGGGGAATTATTAAGCATATACTACTTCAGTTATATGATATCGAAACTGCAAAATTGAAATATTTTAAGATGACACATGATAATTTAAGTAATATTTTACTGAACGTGATAGATTCAAGAGAATCCATGGAGAGAATTTTTTTCTTGATCAGTACCATGCTCGGGAATCCGGTCGGTTTATATAACGCAGATGGAACTTGCTTTTTTCCAAGTAATTCGGAAACACAGGATTTTAGAATTGAAAAAAATATTACGGAATATAAGCCTGAAATTATAACAAGATATCAATATTTGTGTCAAAAAAGAAAAAATACTAACTATATTGAATATATTAAGAAG
>ENA-OQII01000170-OQII01000170.1-human-gut-metagenome-genome-assembly--contig:-NODE-170-length-11648-cov-4.796025_pt1 | contig 11648 bp, 7 predicted proteins | sample MGYA00242577_ERZ504742 | MGnify/ENA primary metagenome ERZ504742 (study PRJEB26092, sample SAMD00036443) | human gut metagenome | host: Homo sapiens | study: EMG produced TPA metagenomics assembly of...
ACCGGCCTGCCTAGAGATTTGATGGCGTACATGCCATATCTGACATGGTCACCCTCTGCGGTAAACTCGCCCTGTCCACAGTTGATATCCGGCGGAAGCACCTTAATACCCATATCACGACAGCTGTAAAGATACTGCGCCGCCTTGGCTGAATTGTCTATAACAGAAGTCATGAGCGCTGCCATAAATTCGACCGGATAGTAATTTTTGAGCCATGCCGTCTGAACACTGATTTTCGCATACGCGGCTGCATGTGATTTGTTGAACGCATACTTAGCAAAATCAACCATCGAATCGTATATGCTGTTGGCAGCCTTTTCATCTATGCCGTTTGCCACACAGCCCTTTATACCGCGCTCCTTGTCTCCGTACACAAAGCTCTGGCGCTCTGCGTCAATGACATACTGCTTCTTCTTACTCATGGCACGGCGGATGTTGTCCGCCTGACCCATTGTATAGCCTGCGAGCTTCTGCACTATCTGCATGACCTGTTCCTGATATACTATACAGCCGTAGGTCGGCTCTAAAATACTCTCAAGCTCAGGTGTCACATAGCTTATCTCCTTTGGATTGTTCTTGCCCTTTATATAGTTGGGAATGAAATCCATAGGACCCGGACGGTATAGCGAAATACCGGCCACGATGTCCTCAAAGCTCTGTGGACTGAGTTCCTTCATGAAGCTTTGCATACCGGCAGACTCTAGCTGGAATACCCCTTCCGTCTTTCCTGTTCCGATAAAGTCAAGTGTACCCTTATCGTTGAAATCAATATGGTCGATATCCACATCAATCCCCCTTGATGCCTTGATATTCTTCACAGAATCCTTTAGCACCGTGAGTGTACGAAGCCCCAGAAAATCCATCTTTAAAAGGCCAAGCTCCTCGAGCTGTACCATGTTGTACTCTGCGGTAGGGCTTCCGTCGTTTGCCTTCCAAGAGGCACATAATCGCTCGCCACACCCGGATAGATTACCACACCTGCTGCATGCACGGACGTGTGGTTTGGCAGTCCCTCAAGCCTTTTTGCCATATCTATCATTTCATGCACTCTCGCATCACTGTCGTAAATGCCCTTAAACTCCGGGTTCATCTGAAGAGCCTTGTCAATCGTGATATTAAGCTCCTGAGGCACCATCTTTGCAAGCCTGTCAGTCTCTGCATATGGGAAATCCAGCGCCTTTCCGACTGATTTTATGACACCTCTTGCCGCCATCGTACCAAAGGTGACTATCTGTGTTACAGAATCGTGTCCGTACTTCTGCTGAACATACTCTATGGCGCGATATCTCTCCGCATACTCGAAATCCACATCGATATCAGGCATGGAAACTCGCTCAGGGTTAAGAAATCTTTCAAAAAGCAGATTGTATTTAACCGGATCAATATCCGTGATTCCGGTACAATAGCACACCCTGCTTCCCGCCGCTGAGCCTCGTCCAGGGCCTACCCAGCAGTCGTGCGTGCGGCACCAGTTGATATAATCCCACACGATAAGGATATACTCTATAAAGCCCATGGTCTTTATGATACCAAGCTCATAGTCCATATCTGCATGTATCTTTTTAAGCTCATCAGCACTGTACTCGCCACAGCCTATGTATTTCTCCCTAAAGCCCTTCTCGCAAAGCTCTGTAAGGAAGGCTTCGGCACTATCATAGCCCTCTGGCACCTCATACTTTGGAATCTTGTAATTGCCAAACTCAAGCGTCACATTGCATCTGTCGGCAATTTTCTGTGTATTCTCAATAGCCTCTGTGGCATATGGGAAAAGCGCTCTCATCTGCTCTTCGCTCTTTACGAAAACTGTCCGCCATCATAGCGCATCCTGTCCTCGTCAGACACCTTTTTCCGGTCTGGATGCACAAAAGCACATCATGTGCCTCCGCATCGGACTCGTATGTGTAGTGCACATCATTAGTACACACTAACCCTATTTCAAGCTCCTTGCTCATCCTAAGAAGCTGCTGATTCACAAGCTTCTGGTCATCAATGCCATGGTCCTGCAGTTCAAGGAAGAAGTTATCTTTTCCAAAGCAGTCCTGATACTTCCTTGCAATCTCCTTCGCCTCGTCATAAAAGCCTCTGACGATGTATCTGGGGATTTCTCCTGCCAGACAGGCAGACAGGCATATAAGCCCCTCGTGATATTTCTCAAGCGTCTCAAAATCCACTCTCGGCCTGTAATAATAGCCCTCTGTGAACCCTATTGACACTATCTTCATGAGATTGGCATAGCCTATATTATTTTCAGCAAGCAGAATCAGATGATAATATCTGTCATCACCGTGGCTTGTCTCCCTGTCAAAGCGCGAATTTGGTGCCACATATACCTCGCAGCCTATTACCGGATTGATATCATTTGCCTTTGCCGTCTTGTAAAACTCCACCACACCGTACATATTGCCATGGTCTGTGATTGCGGCAGAGTTCATGCCAAGCTCCTTGACGCGCTTTACATATTCTTTTATCTTGTTTGATCCATCGAGCAGACTGTACTCGGTATGGGTGTGAAGATGACAAAATGACATTTGGATTCCTCTTTCTTTATTTTTATATCGCCGCCCGCCCTTCATGGGGTATGCCATCCGGCGGGTACTGTGGCAGAACAATTTGTAAGAATTGCTAATTTGTCGGTGTCGTTTTCGGCTCAAGGTTTGTGTACATTCGCCAGCTGCACACTTTCGGCGCGGCGTACGTCTGTAACTCTGTTAGGTGTGAACAGCAGCAGCCATAGCAAGCCTGCATATCAGATACAGTACAAAAAGATGCACCGGGTAAAAGGCGTAAAAGACATATTTTAGTGAAATGCCTCTTTTTCCATTGTAATAGCGAAGCGGTATAAGCATAAACAGTGCAAAAAACTCTATGGTACCTGAGAAAAGTCCAAGCAGTATGACTGCCACGGCAAATGCAACATCTCTGTTTGAAGAAAGCAGGTACATCATGACAATGCACCCTACCCCCGCCGCACCATAATCACAGCAAAGCACAAACTCTGCAATAATCATCATAACAAGCACCACTGATACCATTACTATACACCTGATCAGCGTGACAAAAAACCACTTGACTGCAGAGGATGCCTTTTCTATTTTATCGACCGACTTAAGCCAATCAAGCACTGTGATGGCAAGCAAGCCTAAAAGCAGTGTAAAAAACACATTGTTGCTCTTAAATTCCAGCACTGTATTGTTTATTGCAAGGTCAAACGGTATCTCAGAGATAAGCGCGAATATAAACATCCTCGCAGCATATTTTTCCCTGCTGTGTGTATATTTGAAGCCCTCCACAAGCAGGAAGCAGAAAACAGGAAAGGCCATGCGCCCTATAGAACGCATGCCCCAGTAGATATCAATAAGCGTTTGTCCACCTATCCCGTTATTTATCATCTGAAGAATAACCGTTGCCGCAGTATGGTCTATGAGCATGGTAAAAATGGCTATAAGCTTAAGCGTGCTTCCACTGATACCAGACTTTGCGATAACTTTTTCCAAAATCCTATACTCCTGCCATATTTACGGTAATCCTGTCAAGATGCCAGATATCATCCACATATTCCTGGATTGTTCTGTCTGAAGAGAACTTTCCTACATGTGCGATATTGAGCAGTGCACTCTTTCTCCATGCGCTCTTGTTCTTATAATAATCATTAATCTTCTGCTGTGCATTTGCATATGAGCGGAAGTCTGCGAGGATAAAGTAGCGGTCAGCCACCTGTCCCTGCTGTGGATTGAGCAGTGAGTTGTAAAGCTCCCTGAAAAGCTCATGGTCATTTGGTGAATATGTGCCGTCTACAAGCTGGTTTACTACCTTTCTTAGCTCGGCATCGTTATTATATACATCAACAGGATTGTAGTCATGTCTGTTCTCGTGTGAGATGACCTCATCAGAGCTCATTCCAAAGATAAACATATTGTCAGCCCCTACCTCATCGAACATCTCGACATTGGCACCATCCATAGTTCCGATAGTGAGCGCTCCATTGAGCATAAACTTCATGTTTCCTGTTCCGGATGCCTCCTTGCTCGCTGTGGAAATCTGCTCGCTGACATCTGCTGCCGCAAAAATAATCTCGGCATTGGATACCTTGTAATCCTCGATAAATACTACCTTGAGCTTGCCGTCAATAGAAGCATCGTTATTTATCACATCAGCCACACTGTTGATGAGCTTTATTGTTTTCTTTGCATTTCTGTAGCCTGCTGCTGCCTTTGCTCCAAAAATGAATGTTCTAGGATAGAAATCCATAGACGGATTTTCCTTAATCTTGTTGTACAGATACATCACATGAAGGATGTTCATGAGCTGTCTCTTGTACTCGTGAAGTCTCTTAACCTGCACATCAAAGATAGAATCCGGATTTACATCAATACCATTGTGCTCCTTGATATACTTTGCTAAACGCACCTTGTTTGCTCTCTTAATCTCAGCAAACTCCTGCTGTGCAACAGGGCTGTCCGCATAAGCCTTGAGCTTTGAAAGCATTGTAAGATCTGTAATCCAGCCGGCTCCTACCTTTTTTGTTGCCCAATCTGCAAGGAGTGGATTTGCATGTGCTAAGAATCTACGCTGTGTGATTCCGTTTGTCTTGTTATTGAACTTCTCAGGAAACATCTCATAGAAATCATGAAGCTCCTGATTCTTAAGTATCTCTGTGTGAAGCTTTGCAACACCGTTTACAGAATAGCCTGCAACAATAGCCATATTTGCCATCTTGACCTGTCCGTCATAGAGGATAGCCATCTTTCTTACCTTGTCCTCATTGCCAGGATATCTCTCATTAATCTGAATCACAAATCTTCTGTTTATCTCTTCAACAATCTGGTATACACGAGGAAGCAGTCTCTGGAATATCTCAATTGGCCACTTCTCAAGCGCCTCAGCCATGATTGTATGGTTAGTGTAGGCTACACATCTTGTAGTGATATCCCATGCATCATCCCATGACAGATGCTCCTCGTCCACAAGGATTCTCATAAGCTCTGCGACTGCAACTGTAGGGTGAGTATCGTTCATCTGGAAAACAGCTTTATTTGGGAGATCTTTTAAATCGCTATGATGCTTTTTAAACCTTGCAAGTGCACGCTGGATGCTTGCTGACACAAAGAAATACTGCTGCTTTAAGCGAAGCTCCTTGCCCTTTACATGGTTATCGTTTGGATAGAGCACCTCAACAAGGTTTCTTGCAAGATTTTCCTGCTCCACTGCCTTGTCGTAGTCACCCTGGTCAAAGGACTCGAGCGAGAAGCCGTTTTTTGGCTCTGCATCCCATATCATGAGAGAATTGACCACATTGTTGTCATAACCGACTATAGGCATATCATAAGGCACTGCAAGCACCGACTGATAGTCCTTCTGCTCGAAATGAAGCTCTCCGTTTTCATCTGTGCTCTCCTGCACATATCCTCCAAACTTGACCTCATAGCAGTACTCCGGACGACGAAGTTCGAATGGATATCCGTCCTTGAGCCAGTTGTCAGGCACCTCAATCTGGAAGCCGTCTGAAATCTGCTGCTTAAACATACCATATCTGTATCTGATTCCACAGCCATATGCAGGATATCCGAGTGTGGCAAGTGAATCCATGAAGCACGCTGCCAGTCTTCCGAGTCCACCGTTTCCAAGTGCCGGATCAGGCTCCTGGTCCTCAATAGCATTGATATCCACACCAATCTCATTGAGAGCCTCCTTGACCTCCTTGTATGCTGAGAGGTTTATAAGGTTGTTGCCGAGAGCTCTTCCCATCAAAAACTCCATGGACATATAGTAAACAACCTTTGGATCGTCCCTGTCCATCACTCTCTGTGTGGCAATCCACTCATCCATGATGACATCCTTTACGGCCTCTGATACAGCCTGATAAAGTTCCTGCTGTGTGGCATCATCTATAGTCTTACGATATTTATTTTTTAAATTGTCTGATACAGTTTTAATAAACACCTTTTTGCTAAACGTATTATCTCTCATCATTATTCCTCCTTATGGCACTAAAAGGGAGCAAATTAATGCTCCCTCCCGTGCAGAGATTATTGTTTTTCAACTGCAAGCTTAACAGCCTCGCCATTAATCTTCCAATCCTTTTCATAGCCCTTAAGTTCGCCTGATTTAATTGATACGGCAAGAACCTCGGTCTTGATTTCATCACCAAACTTTTCAAATACATTTGAAAGCTTCTCATCCGCCTCGTATGTCACAGCGATGTGGTCCATAACCTCAAAGCCTGCGTCCTTACGCATTGTCTGAATCTTACTGATGATTTCTCTTACGAAACCTTCCTCGATAAGCTCAGGAGTGAGGTTGGTGTCAAGGACAACGGTTATATTGTTGTCAGACTGTGTCACATAGCCCTCCATCTGAGTCATCTCGATAAGTAAATCCTCTTTAGATAATACAACTTCATCGCTAATGCTGTCAAGCTTGAGAGAGCCGTTGCTGTTAAGCTCCTCCATGGCCTTATGACCATCAAGCTCAGCTAAAACTGCCTTAATCTGGCCAAGGTATTTACCATACTTAGGACCCACTGTTCTAAGCTGCGGCTTGAATTTGTAGGTGGTGTAGTGTGATACATCATCAGTGAACTCGACCTCTTTTACGTTGAGCTCGTCTGCGATGATATCCACATAAAATTCATCCAGTTTTTCCGGAGCCTTTACAAACATTTTTCCGATTGGCTGACGGTTTTTAATATTTGCCTCGTTACGGCATGCACGTCCGAGTACTACAACCTTTAGTACCTCATCCATATCAGCCTCGAGCTTTTTGTCAATCAGCTTCTCATCAACTACAGGGTAGTCGCACAGATGGATTGACTCCGGTGCGCTCTTGTCGATAGAGCAGACAAGGTTTCTGTAGATATCCTCTGTCATGAAAGGAATCATAGGAGCTGCTGCCTTTGATATGGTGACAAGTGCTGTGTAAAGTGTCATGTATGCGTTTATCTTGTCCTGCTCCATGCCCTTTGCCCAGAAACGCTCACGGCTGCGGCGTACATACCAGTTACTTAAGTCGTCTACGAACTCCTGAAGGTACTTTGCCGCCTCCGGAATCTTGTAGTTTGACAGGCACTCATCCACTCCTGCCACTGCTGAGTTGAGCTTTGAAAGAATCCACTTGTCCATTACTGCAAGCTTATCATACTCAAGGCTGTATTTTGTAGCATCAAAATTGTCGATATTTGCATAAAGCACGAAGAATGCGTATGTGTTCCAGAGTGTTCCCATGAACTTACGCTGTCCTTCAAGCACGAGCTTTCCTGAGAACTTCTTTGGAATCCATGGAGCTGATGCTGTGTAGAAATACCATCTGATAGCATCTGCACCATATGTCTCAAGTGCATCAAACGGATCTACAGCGTTGCCCTTTGACTTGGACATCTTCTGTCCATTCTCATCCTGTACATGTCCAAGCACGATGACATTCTCATAAGGAGCCTTGTTGAAAAGGAGTGTAGACTCAGCCATGAGTGAATGGAACCATCCACGTGTCTGGTCAACTGCCTCTGAGATAAACTTGGCTGGGAACTGCTTCTCAAATACTTCCTTGTTCTCGAATGGATAGTGGTGCTGTGCAAATGGCATGGCTCCTGAATCAAACCAGCAGTCAAGTACCTCAGGTACACGGTGCATATCCTTGCCACACTCAGGACACTTGATTGTCACAGCGTCGATGTATGGTCTGTGGAGCTCTACCTCTGCTGCCTTTGGATCTCCTGCTTTTTCGGCGAGCTCTGCACGGCTTCCGATACACTCTCTGTGTCCGCATTCACACTCCCAGATATTGAGTGGTGTGCCCCAGTAACGGTTACGTGAGATAGCCCAATCCTGTATATTCTCAAGCCAGTTTCCGAAACGTCCTGAACCGATAGACTCAGGAATCCAGTTTACTGTATTGTTGTTTCTGATAAGGTCATCCTTTACTGCTGTCTCCTTGATGTACCATGACTCTCTTGCATAGTAGATAAGAGGCTTGTCACATCTCCAGCAGTGTGGATACTCATGCTCAAATTTCGGAGCATCGAAGAGCTGCTTTCTGCCGCTTAAGTCCTTTAATACCTCAGGATCAGCATCCTTTACCCACATACCGGCAAACGGAGTCTCGGCTGTAAGCTCTCCCTTGTCGTTTACAAACTGTACAAATGGAAGGTCATAATTTCTTCCGACATTGGCATCATCCTCACCAAATGCAGGAGCGATATGAACAATTCCTGTACCGTCTGACATAGTAACATATGTGTCACATGTCACGAAAAAGCCCTTCTTGCCCTGCTTATCGGCAACCTGCTTAGCGCAGTCATAAAGCGGCTCATACTCCTTGTACTCAAGATCCTTTCCTTTGTATGTCTCAAGCACCTCATATGCCTTCTTGCCTGCCTCTGCGTCCTCTTTTGAAAGAAGCTGTGAGAGCACCTTGTCTGCAAGTGCCTCTGCCATATAATATGTGTAGCCATCAACAGCCTTTACCTTTACATATGTGTCATTAGGGTTCACACAAAGTGCCACGTTGCTTGGAAGTGTCCATGGAGTTGTGGTCCATGCGAGGAAATATGCATCCTCTCCTACTACCTTAAAACGTACTACTGCTGATTTTTCTTTAACTGTCTTGTAGCCCTGTGCCACCTCCTGTGCAGAAAGCGGTGTTCCACAACGAGGACAGTAAGGAACAATCTTAAAGCCCTTGTAAAGAAGTCCCTTGTTCCAGATTTCCTTGAGAGCCCACCACTCTGACTCAATGAAATTGTCATCATATGTGACGTATGGATTGTCCATATCAGCCCAGAAACCTACTGTATTGGAGAAATCCTCCCACATACCCTTGTATTTCCATACAGACTCTTTACACTTCTTGATGAATGGCTCAAGTCCGTAGTTCTCAATCTGATCCTTGCCGTCAAGGCCGAGAAGCTTCTCCACCTCAATCTCAACAGGAAGTCCGTGTGTATCCCAGCCTGCTTTACGTGGCACATATTTGCCCTTCATGGTCTGGAATCTTGGAATCATATCCTTTATGGTACGTGTCTCAACATGTCCGATGTGAGGCTTTCCGTTTGCTGTAGGAGGTCCATCATAGAATGTGTATGTCTCTCCTTCTTTTCTGTTTTCCATAGATTTTCTGAAGATATTGTTCTCTCTCCAGAACTGCTCTGTCTTCTTCTCGCGTTCAACGAAGTTCATATTGGTGTCAACTTTGTTGTACATGACTATCTCTCCTTATTCTATATTGTTCGTGAACATCCCAACATGCACCTCAAATTCGACTCTTACGAGGCTTCCTTGTGGCTTACTCCACTAGAATTTTCGGTTTATGGAATATTCACAAAAAAAGGCACACATTCCTGTAATTAGGAACGCGTGCCTGATACGTCTATACCACCTATTACAATGTACTTAAGGGAAATACCCTTGCATACCCGCCCCTGTAACGTAGGGAATACGTCAGAACCTACTCTCGCAACGCTGTATGGCGATTTTAGCCTGCGGCTCAGAAGTGATTTTCAAAACGGCTCTACTCATACCGGCTCTCACCTGTCCCGGCTCTCTTTGACTTTCCTGCCATCTCTACTGTCTTCGTCACTGCCTTTTACTAACTGTGTTTAAGTATATAACTGAAAAGCCACTGTTGTCAAGATGTAATTGATTCTGTAATAATTTGATAATAATTAACTCTAATAAATACCATCATACTCAAAATTTTGATAATCATAATCGTCATAATCAAAAGAATCATAATCATAATCGTAATCCTCATAGGAATCGTCATCATTATAATACTCATAACCATTGTCAAAGCCCTTCATGAACTCCTTTTCTAAATCTGTGCTTACATTTGAGCCTGCCACAACCCAGAATATGATGCTGACTATAACTGAGATAACTGCTGTTGCTATACCAACTATACCAAACACCTTGTTGTTGCCTTTTATGATATGTATAATACCAAAAATGATAGCAAGCAGCGCTGTCACATAATTGATGCATGTACAAAACAGTACAATAGATGCGATTCCAAGTACCAGAGAGGCTATACCAAAGCCATTGCTGCTCTTTGGCGGCTGGTTGTATGGATTAGCTCCATACGGCGACTGATTGTAGGCTGTCTGTCCGTATGCGGTCTGATTGTAGCCACCCTGTCCGTTTGGCTGCTGGCCATACTGCGTCTGTCCGTAAGCTGACTGATTAAATGAGCCCTGAGCATATGTGTTCTGGTTGTATGTACCCTGGGCATTTGGATTCTGATTGTATGTACCCTGATTTGCATAACCATATGCACTGCCCGGATTATTGACATATCCGTCTGTGCTGCCTGTCTGGTCTGATGACTGTCCATATGCATATGCATTCCCACTTTCCTGCTGGGATGCAGACTGATTATATGTGTCTGTCGGCTGACTGTATGTGTCCTGCGGCTGGCTGTATGTGTCTGAGCCATTTACTGTTCCTGAAGACTGACCGAATACACCTGTATTGTCCGGTGTGCCTGACGACCGGTTGTCATTGTTCATATAATTGTTATCGTCCATAACTTCCTCCATATATCCTATTGTTTATGTAGCCATTGTGTTTCGTATTAGAAATATTTTATCATATATTACGATAATGTAAATATTTTTATCATAAAAATTGGTGATTATTGTCTTCCGATCTTTGATTTGCGCTTGTTTTCATACATCCTGTCATCAGCAATACGATATACGGCACGCGGGCCAATATTCACTGCCTTAAGCTTATTTTCTCATTTTGCTCCTTGTTTGAAGAAAATTCTCCTTTCAAATAAACATTTACACAAAAACACCCGGCAGTTATCCTGCCGGGTGTTTTGTAAAAAAATATTTATTCTTTAACTCCACCAAGTGTAAGTCCTGTAACAAAGTATTTCTGTAAAAACGGGTAAATACATATGATCGGAAGCATTGTTATAATTGTTGCTGCGGCACGAACTGAGGTAGGTGTAACTGCGCCTACAGCATTTTTCAATGTTTCTGCTGATCCTCCCTGATTTGTTACAGCTGAAAGAAGCTTCATAAGCTCATACTGTAATGTAGTAAGCTTTGTACTCATACGGTTATAAAGCATTGCATCAAACCATGAGTTCCACTGTCCTACTGCTACGAATAAAGCTACTGTCGCATATACCGGTTTGCAGAGAGGGGAATAAATCTTCAGAAAAATGGTGGTATATCCTGCACCGTCAAGCTGCGCTGATTCCTCTAAGCTGTCAGGGATTCCATTCATATAGGTCCTGATAACGAGCATATTAAACGCACTGACCATTCCAGGGACTACATAAACCCAAAAACTATTGGTAAGCCCAAGTCCCTTGTACAGGAGGAAGACAGGGATTAATCCACCATTGACATACATTGTGATAACCCAAAACAGGGATAAACCTCTTTTGAACAAAAATCTTTTTCTGCTGATTATAAAAGCAAGGATTGCATTTGCCACCAGTGCTAAGACTGTTCCAATTATTGTTCTGGCAACAGTAATATATGCTCCTGTTATAAGATTATCTTTTTGCAAAACCGTTATATAATTCTTCCAGGTAAACTTTCTTGGTAAGAGGTAATTACCACCTCTAATGCATCTGTACCATCATTAAGTCGATATCGCAAGTGTATTAAGCACCGGATAAAGCGTTATGATCACAACAGT
>ENA-OQII01000174-OQII01000174.1-human-gut-metagenome-genome-assembly--contig:-NODE-174-length-11558-cov-2.152830_pt1 | contig 11558 bp, 12 predicted proteins | sample MGYA00242577_ERZ504742 | MGnify/ENA primary metagenome ERZ504742 (study PRJEB26092, sample SAMD00036443) | human gut metagenome | host: Homo sapiens | study: EMG produced TPA metagenomics assembly of...
GAGTTTTACAGCTCGGACAGTGGATGAAAGATGGATGACAATGATCATTGTGCCACAGGGATATGATAAAGATGGGAAATTGTGTACAGTTCTGGTTGCAATCCGTGATGCGACAGAAGAAAAAGAACGTGAGATTGCGCAGGATAGGAATCTGAGAAATGCACTTGCGGCTGCAGAACATGCGAACAGGGCGAAGACTGTGTTTCTGAATAATATGTCTCATGATATCCGCACGCCGATGAATGCGGTCATTGGATTTACTGCGCTTGCGACAACACATATTGACAATAAGGAGCTTGTTCTGGATTATCTGAAAAAAATCCATATATCCGGTCAGCATCTGCTCAGCCTAATCAATGATGTGCTGGATATGAGCAGAATCGAGAACGGTTCCGTACGGATTGAATATACAGTTGTACACCTGCCGGATATCTTGCATGACTTAAATACAATTATACAGGAATCTGTACATTCTAAACAGCAGGAGCTGTATATTGATACACAGGATGTACTCCATGAAGATATCATTACCGACAAGTTGCGCCTGACGCAGGTGCTTCTAGAATATCAGCAGTAATGCTGTGAAATTTTACACCGGTCGGGGGTACGGTTAACATTCGTGTTTCTGAGAAACCATTGCAGAAGAGACGGATGTACAACAGTGGTATTCAGTGTGAAGGATAATGGAATTGGGATGTCGCCGGAGTTCAGGGAGCAGGTGTTGACTCATTTACAAGAGAACATACCGTTACGGAGAATGGAATAGGAGGAACCGGTCTCGGAATGGCAATCACCAAAAACATTGTGGATATGCTGGGCGGTACGATTCAGGTTGAAAGCGAAGTAGGAGGGGAACGGAGTTTACGGTTATGCTTGAATGTGAAATATCAGGGACGACTGTGAAGGAGGAACCTGATTCGGAGCAAAGAGAGCCCCTTAAGAATGAGAAGCAGAAAATCCGGGCAGAAATCCAGAGGCGTTATGAAGGGAAGAAAGTTCTTCTTGTAGAGGATAATGAGCTGAACCGGGAGATCGCAACAGCGATCATGGAGGAAATTGGTCTGGATGTGGATTGCGTTGAGGATGGTACAGATGCTGTGAATATCATGTCATCTGCAGAAGGCAGAAAATATGATCTGATCTTCATGGATATTCAGATGCCGAAGATGGATGGATACACCGCAACCCGGGAAATCCGTACATTGAATGATCCGAAATGCGCAAATATACCAATCATTGCGATGACTGCCAATGCTTTTGAAGAAGACCGTAAAAAGGCAATCAAAGCGGGTATGAACGCTCATATTGCCAAACCAATCAGCGCAGATATAATTCTGGAAAATCTGGAGAGAATGCGCCAAAAACAGAAAGTATTTTAATAGAACCTGCTGAGAAAGTTAAAACTTTTCAGCAGGTTTTAATTATCCAAAAATTACATGCATACTGTCAGAAGTGCTAGTGTAAATATCTGAGCGTTCACGTATAATGTAGATAAACAAAAATCTTCTCACAAAATTAAGTAAAAAGAGTCCGAGGAGTACATTAATAGGTAATTGCGAAACAAGTTCGCAATCCTGACTAAAAAGCGGTAAGAATCCTGCAACGCAGGATTCTTAAGTGAAAAATAGGTACTTCTAAATTTGAACATGACTAAAAGACTTCCCAGATAAACTGCGAAGAAAAGATTGTATGCATATTAATAATCAGGCAATCAAAGGCTTCAAACTCCGGATGTATTGGTATTGATGAATCTTATCAGCGACAAGCACAGTAACAAGCTGGGTAATTCCTGCAAGCAGTAAATCAGCATGAAGTGTTTTCTCATTCTGTGTTTTACGATCTGCAATGCAGAAACTATCTTTGAAATGGTTGATTGACTTTTCAACATTTACACGGATCTTGTAAGTATCCTCCCATTCCTGTGAGCCGCGTTCTACACCAGGATAGGCACGAAGGTTCTTTTCAGGATAAATGTAGATCATTCGTCCGCAGGAAGAAGATGTACATGGATTGTCACAATGACATACGCGATGTTTTGACTTGTCGGCAGGATTGTATTCCCATTTCATTTTTGGACATACAAACTTCATGGTAGGAAGTTTGCTCCGCAAATGGGATCTGCTTCCTTCACGCCGCATCGGAAGTGATGGATCGTGAGGACAGCAGGGAATACCGTTTTCATTGACAGTATAGTCGGTTCCTTCCACAGAAAGCTTTGTTTTTAAAGGGATAAAAGCTTTTTGAAAGCCAATTTCTTCAAAGAGGGATTTGTAAATGTTAATGGCATCAAACGCAGCATCTCCAAGAAACGTCTTTGAATTTATTAAAGGATGTTTCTGGAAAAAGTCAATTAAAACTGGAAGAAGTGCTTTCGAATCAGCAAGGGATTTATCCTCATCCGGTGAATCTGATTTCTTCCCTACAACGATATCAGGATGTTTTTTTAGAAAGTCCTTGTTGTAGAAAGTGATGTCACGAACAATACCAAGCCCGTTCGTAATAATGCCAAATTTATAGGCGTAACAGAAATGTCCATTGATGTACATCTGCTGGATTGCCTGATTGGAAGCCGCATGAGTTGGCATAGAGCCATAAGCAGCTTTATAAGGATCATAGGAATCATCAAGGTTATGGGACTTTTTGAAAGCCTTTAGCTGCTTGATAATACGGTTGGCATATTTTGGGTTATTTTCTGTAACCCATGCTTCAATGCCAGAGGTATCAAAGATTGTCATGGAAGCAAGGGCAGGATCAAGACTTTGGCAGATCGGTTCGGTCAGATCAACAAGATGATCGAACATAGATTGTAAGTCCGATAAAAAATCCTGTTTGAAACGTGTAAATTTGGAACCATCCGGAACAACATCAAAACCGCAGAAATCACGCAGTTCCTGGGAAAATTTCAAAAATACGATCAGGAGTGTGTCCGTCGGGATTGAGAAAATACGCTGTATAAGAAGTGCCTTAAGCATTGGATAAAGCTGATGTTTGCGAGGTCTTCCGGTACTGGCGTAAAAATGAGAAATAAAAGAAACAGGAACAATTTCATCAAGGTTAATGGCTTCATCAAGAAGCGAAAGGAACTGATATTTGTCGTTGTCGAATTTATTTTGACAATCTTCAAAAATTTCTGCCAAAGTGAGCTGTTTATATGTTATCATGTAGGTATATCTCCTTTAGGTGGATTGGTTAATTAGTTTCTAGGCAATTCTATTTTACCATAAACCTTGAGGAGATATTTTATTTTAACAACAAAAAAATGCCGTATTTATGCGGCTTTTGGCGTTTCGCAAACGCCTAATAAAACATTATATGACAGGAGAATATTCTTTTTCAGATATTGTAAAAGCACTTGATATCTACGAATTGCTCCGCTGCAAAGCAGCTCCCACAATTCTCATCATATCTCAATATAAAGTATTTGTCTAATGTTTCTATTAAGCAAATATTTGTCAGACCAATTTGCCATAAGTACCAGAATATCAGGATTTGCGAAGGCAATTTATAGTAGATTTTGGCATATACATTTCGATTTTTTTTGAGTATAATAATTCCGAAAAAGTACTTTGACAGTAAATAAATGCAACATCATTGCACAGGAGGCATGGGATATGATTATTACAATAGCAAGACAGTGCGGAAGCGGCGGACATGAAATAGGAAAAGAACTGGCTTCCAGACTTGGACTGGAACTCTATGACAGAAAGAAACTGGAAGAAGAGGCCAAAAAACTTGGAAAGCTTGACGAAAACAAGAATTTTTCCAGGAAAAGGCAGTAAACAGCCTGCTCTACAGCATTGCTGTAAGCTACGGAGAAAGCAATCCGATGGAAAAATCTTTTGAACTTATACGTGAACTTACGCAGCAAAAATCTGCCGTAATCATCGGACGCTGTTCAGGAGCGATCTATGCAAATGATCCTGAGGCAACTACTGTTTTTCTTCACGCAGATAAAGACTGCCGTATCAAACGTGTAATGGAACGGGACGGTATTAATGAGAAAAAAGCTGCAAAGCTGATAAAGGAAGTGGATGAGAAAAGAGCATCTTTCCACAAATTCTGCACAGGCAAAGAATGGGAAGACGCCAGCCAGTATCAGCTGTCTATTGATACAGGCAAACTTGATATTTCCGATGCAGCAGACATGATCATAAATTATATCAATGCTAAAAATATCGGACAAAAGCACCTGTAATTTCCAAATAACACTGTAAAAATCAGGCACAAATTTCCGAAATATAACTTGTGCCTGATTTGCATTTCTTTTAATATTTACTGTTTGACTGATCGGATTCATCCATCGGATATCTCTGTAAATTCGCAGATAGACTTCTCAAATATGCCATACAACGCATCAATGTTCCAGGATATATTCCATCTGCCTTTCTTTTGTTTTCATACCCATTTTTTTATAGAACTTTTCGGCTGAAGTATTTCCTGCCCATACATTCAGTGTCACTTCATAACAGCCCATTCGCTTTGCTTCATTTTTTACATATTCAAACAAGCTCTCGCCGATATGCTGTCCTCGTGCGTGCTGATCAACACATAGATCATCTATAAAAAGAGACTTAAACGGTACCATATTAGTTGAAAAAGGCTGTTCCTGTAATTGGCAAAATGCATATCCTACACAAACATCTTCCTCGTTCACTGCAACATATATTGGTTTTTCTTCTTTTCCTAATAGCTCTGTCAATTGGCTTACAGTATATTTTGTGGTACCGGGAATAAAAATATCAGGTCTTATATCTGCATGGATCTGCAATACCTGTCCCAACAGTTCAATTATTCTTAGAATGTCTTTTTCTTCTGCTTTTCTAATAGTCATTTTTGTCCTCCAAGTAACAAATTATTCCACATGTCGATTTCTTTAAAGATATCTTCCCAGCATATTTTTCACACACTTTTCTACCATATCCATACTTTCTATACATACCTCTTTTTTCATTCCTGCCGCAATTCCCACAGTCAGGAGTTCTTTTCTGCCTGGATTACGTCCATTTCCGTCAACTGTTGTAGTATGCTCTCCATAGTATGTGTTACTGTAAGTAAGATCATATGCCGGACTCAGGCTCCATCTGTCTTTTTCATCATTATATAAATAGGTGAAATTCTTTGAATGATCATCTCTGTTATGTGCAAAAACATTAAAACACATCCTGCGAAACATCTCTCTCATATCTTTCTTATTATCTCTGGTTAATATTTTTGTCAGTTTCATCAGACTGTGATAATCCAGGCTTGGCTGCTCAAAATTCAACTCCAGCAACGCAGCAGCTGTCAGCATATGAATTCTCTTTGTTCCATTTTTATCTGATATCCTATCAAACCGCTTAATCCCAAAATACCCCTCACAGTTCTCAGATGGAAACAGTCTGGTTTCACTCATTATAATACCACATTTTTTTGCGCAGCATGAATAATCATATTCCATCTTCCCTGCATTTTCTCCATCCACATGTGCAGGAAATTTAATAATCCATTCCTCTCCATTCACTGTAGTCATAATTTTGGGTCTGGCTCCACCACTTGTACCACCGAGACGATATAATTCATCCAATCTATCGGAGTATTCCGTATTTAGTATTTTCCGGCACTGCTCCGCAAGTTCATCCAGATCCACATCTCCATATTGCTCATCTATTTTTTTCTCCGGATAATAGGTAAGTGCTCCCATACCTGACTTTCCAACAATTGCCAGCCGATCCAGCACTGTTAATTTGTCTGGATTCTGCTTATGTGCACGTAGCAGACGATTCAACAACAATCTCCCCCAATTATCCGGCAAACTATCTGCAAATACTCCAAATAATCCGTCAAAATAATCTTTTGTCGGTACAAAAACCTGCTTTTTAAGTGGAAGTGAAAACGGACTGATCGGAAAACCATTTTCAATCCATTCTTCACTATATTGAAACGCAGCTTTATGGTCAGCTGTCATTAGCCAGTGTTCCTACAAGTTTTTCATCATAAAATACCTGTAATGCATTACCTTCCCTCATTTATGACCTCCTGAATATCTTTATATGGAACATGCGTAAAAATATTTCTAAGCTCATCTGCAATATCCAAAGCCATGGCAATCTTTGTCAGTGATATCAATGATATCTGTCCGGTAGTTTCGAATCTCTTAATTGAACCATAGCTTACTCCGCTCATGGAAGATAATTTTTCCTGAGAAATAGAGCGTCGTTTTCTGATATTACGCACCCTTTGTGCAAGCTTCTGATCCAGTTCCTCTGCTGTTTCCCATACAAACTGTTCCATTTTCCCTCCTTGTTTTTTATTATTTTATGGATATTATTTTATCCAAAATTTCGCTATTTCATTAAAATCAGACAATATTTTATCCAATATTATTCTATCATTTACTCTTTCATAAATCAAGCCTTTACCTATCTTTATATATTATTGAAAATTTATTAAAAAAAGAAAAAGCACCTGATGTATCGTCAGATTTGTGATATACTTTATGTATTACTTACAGACTCCCGGGGGAAACAACTATGCAAAATATAATTCCCGATGAAAGATATTCTGTGGCTGACGAGGCCATTTTAGGTGCTTTTTTCAAATTGTTAAAAGAAAAGAAGCCTGACAGGATTACTGTATCCGACATCACTAAAACAGCTGGTATTGCCAGAAGTACCTTTTATAATCACTATCAGGACATCCCTTCACTGATCTCTGCAGTTGAGGATAAAACTATTCATGATGTTTTTTCCATGATGGAAAATTTCCAGCCAAAAAATGACCGGGATATCTGCAGTTCCTATTTTCTGACTCTGTGCCGGTACACCATGGAAAATCCTTTTCTGTCCGGTCTTTTGAGCACGCCTCATGGCAATGATCTGTTTGAAAAAATGCTGACTATGCTCCATCATTATGTTACAGAAACTACATCTAATTCCAGGCCTGACAGGCATACAAAGGAAGAAGTTTCCTATGTGATCACCTGCGCCATCGGCAGTACCATCGGCGTTCTCCACAAATGGAGCCGGGATAATTTTAATCTGGCACCGGAAGTGATCGCTGATATTCTGTCTGAGGTTTTTTTATCCGGTATGCTTCCACTTTTATCTTAAGCCTCTGTCTTATTCCAGAGGCTCATCAATCAGGACATCCTGTCTCCTGATCTTTTTTGTTGTGTTGCGGATAAACGGATTTTTGCGGACAACCAATCCTGTAATGCGGCGATAGGTGGGCTGATTTCTGTTATATTCATCCAGAAATGCCTGAAGCTGTGCCTGAATTGCCTCTGCATCCAATGCTTTCGCTTCCACAACAGCCTGCTCCGGATAGATGCGGGCGGTCAGTCCATTGTCCTCACCTGTGACGATCACTTCTCCTATCAGCGGATTCAGAGCCAGCTTATTCTCAATCTCCTCCGGAGATACATTTTCACCGTTGGACAAGATGATCAGGTTCTTCACACGTCCATTGATAAACAGATAACCGTCTTCATCCATATATCCCTTGTCACCGGTATGCAGCCAACCATCCTTTAAAGTCTCTGCTGTCTCATCAGGCATCTGATAATATCCCTTCATAACACTGCTTCCCTTTACCAGAATCTCACCGTTTTCGAATCTGATTTCTGCATTTTCAAGTGGTTTTCCAATAGAACCCTTTTTATGATTTCCCGGTGTATTGTTGCTGATAACAGGGGAACATTCTGACATTCCATAACCTTCCAGTACTTCAACGCCATATTCTGCAAAACGGTCAATATAATATGGATCCAAATGTGCACCGCCTGTAAAGATAATACGCAATTTTCCACCGAATACCTTTTCTGCCAGAACTGCCTTCGGAATTGACGGATCAGCGGCAGCCAGTCTCTTATAAATAGTTTCGATCATCATTGGAACCATAAGCATAATCTCCGGTTTGAAAATACTCATATTCCTTACCATATGGAGCAGGGAATCATTGATGCAAAGAGTTGCACCCAGAGAGAATCCCTTCAGCCAGTCCATAACCAGGCAGAATGCGTGATGGATTGGAAGCACACTGAGCACGGCAGTTCCCGGTTCTGCCGTAATCTTTACTGCCTCAACATTGGAAGCCAGATTATTCTGTGTCAGCATAACACCCTTGCTCTTTCCTGTTGTTCCGGAAGTGAAAATGATGGTCGCAATATCCTCTGCATCCGGGCAGACAGAATCTGCTGATGCGCTCTTTCCTGCATTTCGAAGTTCACCAATACCGTATACCTTTGCCGGCGCATTCTCTACCTCTTCCTGAAGCATCCACACCTTCTGAAGTTTCGGACAGTTTTCAAGAAATGCATCCAGATATGGTTTAAGCTTCGGACTTAAGAAAAGAGCGGCGGAATCGGAACGGTTAAGCAGATCAAGTCAGATCCTCACAGGGAAGTGCGGCATCCAGCGGTACTGCTGTGGTACATCCTGTAATGATTCCCAGATAGCTTTCCATCCACTCTACAGAACTGGTTCCGATCAGTGCAATGTGTTTGCCCTCAAAGCCTTCTGCAAGAAGACCTTTTCTGGTGGAAACTACATTTTTCCATCAGTTCGCCATAGCTTCTTTCCATGATTTCCTTTTTGTTGAGCCATTTTACTGCTTTTACTTCATCAAATTTACGTACACTTTCTTCTAATATATTTCTGATCAGCATATCTGTCCCCCATTATTTTCTGAACTGTTCAAGTTATGGATATCCTGTCAGGTACAAAATATCCTTGACCCTGACATCTTTATAAGTTTTGCTTCGAAAAAAATTACTGAAGTTCTTCCAGCAGATTTAAGGCTTCGCCAAGAGTTGTGATCTTCAGCACTTCGCTCTCGTCAAGTTCAAGATCAAAGGTATCCTCAAGCTCACCTAAAAAGGACATAAAATCCAGAGAACTGAAACCCAGATCCTCGCGGAATCTCATTTCATTATTCATTTCTTCCGATGCTACCTTGCTATACTGTGCTACGATATTTTTAAATTCCATTTCCTGATTCATTGCATTTCCTCCTGATATTGATTTAGTTAAACCAGTTCCATAATTTCGCCGATGCTCATATCCGGCTCTGCGATTCCCTTGAAAAGAATACGCATCATATAATAATAGAGCAGTTCCATATCATGTTCCTCCAGATGAGCAGTCTGGTAATGATAGGAGAAGTTCATACCTCCATCTTCTGTATGGGATACAGTCAGATACATCTTCTTGGTGGCTGCACCGTTTGCAAACCATTTTGCATGCTGACGGATAGTTCCAAGCATTTCATTCTCTACCTTCACAGTCATTGGCTGGTAAGTCAGATAACAGCTCTCATATCCTGTATGCTCCGGTGTATTGTATCTCTTTCTCATCTCATCCATAATAAATGCCGGATCGTAATTGCTGTGCATGTAGATACGATTCTGCATATTCTGGATTTCATAAGCAGCAGAAAGGAAATCTGTCTCCGGTGCGATCACTGTTCTGCATGGGAACATGATAGTTCTGCTTCCTCCTGAAGTCCATTCATCATGAGTAGAACGTCTGGATATAAAGTTCTGGATAGTGATATCTTCCTGTCCGTTATTTACCTTTGACAGATAGGTACGGATGCCAAGCAGAAGAAGGTTTGTCATAGACAGCTGATGGTTCATACAGAAATCAATCAGATTTTTAGTTGGTCCCGGCTCCAGATAATAATCCTTAACTGCTACAAACAGATCCTTCATCTCAATGTCAGAAGAACGAAGTTTTGGATTTCCATGACGTTTTCTTGCTTCCTCCAGTACGGACGGGCCCTGAATATCAGAATACAGAGGTTCGCCCAGTGCATCCAGCTGATCATCCCAGAATTTCTTATCTTTTGCAAAACGTTTCTCGTTGCCTGCTTTTGCAAGGTCTTTTTTCAGTACTGTCTCAAAGTCTGCCAGTTCCTGCGGATAGGCTGTTCCATATTTATAATAGGTATATAACTGAAACAGATCACCGATCATTACTACCAGACCACAGGAATCGATCAGTCTGTGATCCATATGTACAAAGAAACCATTATATCCTTCCGGCAGCTTCAGCATAGTAAACTCGCACATGGGAATGTCATCACCGTCAAAGGTTTCATATGCCCACTGCTGCATCAGCTCGTCTGCTTTTGCAAGGCTTCCCATTCCTGACAGATCCTTGAATCCGATATCTCTTGGATCCTGTTTTACAAGGTATTGCTGTACATTTCCGTCTTTATCAGGCTTCGTAAAACGGATTCTGGTGCATCCGGAACGTTCTGTCTCCATCTGAATACATTTTTTTAATAATCCAAAATCCAGTTCAGCCTGTACAGACGCCACAACACTGACACCGGATACCTGCTGTGTACCGTAATCCATGATCCAGTTATGGTGCATTTTCTGTGCTGCTGTTAAAGGATAGTAGTTTGTCATACTTTATTTAACCTCCATCACCCGTTTTTTCTCTTTTCCCGGGTACAAAAACATTACATACTTGTTCAGTAGCCCACAGTTATTTTAAAAATAATGTACTGGCAGCTACAACATTACTTTTTTATTACGTGACAAAAATAGCACAGATTTTTCCCAAATGCCAGTACCCTCAGCACTTAATGAACACTTTACATAAAATTGACCGAGACTTATCATGCATTTAACAAAACGCATCTGATAAGTCCCGGTCAGGGATTGTTATCATTCGTAATCGCCTTTGGCGGTTAAAAACAGTCACATTATTTTTCAGAATTACTGCCATCATATTTCTCAAAAAACTCCATCACTGTACGCTGATACAGTTCCGGATCCGCATAGGCACTGCACAGATGCCTTGCTCCCTGTACAATGACCAGTTCCTTTGGTGCTTTGCACAGCATATAGTTCTGGAATGAATTGTTCGGGTACACATAAGTATCCTTCTCTCCATGAAAGAAAAGGACAGGTCTTGTATTCCTTTTCATAGCTTCTGTGGTATCTGCATCTTTCATACGAAATCCTGCCACAAAATGGCACAGCCAGTCCATTTCCTTCAAAAGCAAAGGGATATAATGCAGATGAAACCAGTTGTCAGCCATATCCCGCATCTGTCTTTCCATAGACTGGAATCCACAGTCTGCGATCAGTCCCTTCACTTCTGGCGGAAGCCAGTAGCCGGATGCCATCAATACAGCAGATGCCCCCATAGACTGTCCATACAGATAGATTGGAAGCTTCTCCTTATTTCGCTCGGACACATAAATTGCCCAACGCTGCACATCCCATTTTTCCTTTGCTCCAAAGGTGATATATTTTCCTTCACTTTCTCCACAACATCGCTGTTCCATAAACAGAAGATTACATTGATGCTCATGGAGATATTTTGCCATAAATGCCAGGGAACCAAATCTGCTGCCCCTGTAACCATGGCTTAAGATAACAGACCGCTTTGCATGCTCTGCCGGCAGATAGAATCCGTGGAGTTTTAATCCATCCACGCTTTGGATATAACAGTCCTGCATCTTCTGAGCCTCGCACCATGCCCTGCTCTCATCATATTCCTTTGCATATCCGTTTCTGGGATGATTATCCCGTATATGAGATAATTCAAACCATTTCTTTCTTT